>Ga0247834_1005407_pt1 | contig 15160 bp, 13 predicted proteins | sample LaCruzMarch2015__8_FD_187118 | JGI IMG/M metagenome (GOLD analysis project Ga0247834, IMG submission 187118) | Freshwater microbial communities from meromictic Lake La Cruz, Castile-La Mancha, Spain - LaCruzMarch2015_12m | ecosystem: Environmental > Aquatic > Freshwater > Lake | place: Spain... | reverse complement strand
ACCAGGCGGGACTACTTTAGGTAATCAATTACGGGATATTTTGTTGGACAACAAAACTGGTGTGATTTCACCTCGCGCTGAGGCTTTGATGTATGCAGCAGATAGAGCCCACCATGTCTTTTCATTAATTAGACCTGCTTTGCAAAGAGGAGAGATAGTAATTACTGACAGATACTTTGATTCATCAATCGCATACCAAGGAGCTGGACGAGTTTTACTACCAAGTGAGGTAGCAAGAATTTCTAGATGGGCAACAGAGTCTTTAACTCCGACCTTAACTGTAATTATGGATCTGCCAGCTGAGATCGGCTTAGGCAGATTGCATTCAACTGATCGATTAGAGAGTGAACCATTAGCTTTTCATGAAAGAGTAAGGCAGGAGTATTTAAACCTTGCCCACCTTGATCCTGAGCGTTTTTTGGTGGTGGACGCATCTTTAACTATCGAACAAATTCATCAAATTATTATTGAACGAGTAGGCGCCATTAAAACTTTGAAAAGAAATTTGAAATAGCTGTGAGTGTTTTTTCATCTTTGATTGATCAATCTCAAGTAGTTGAGATCTTAAAAGATGCTACCCAAGCAGCTCATAATTCAAAAGATTTAAGCCAAGTAATGACAAGTACCTGGCTTTTCACCGGCCCACCTGGCTCAGGGCGTTCAAATGCAGCGATTGCATTTGCAGCAGCTTTAGTTTGCAAAGAGGGTGGTTGTAGTAAATGTGATGATTGTCTGTCAACAATTCTTGGTACGCATGCAGATGTTGAATTGATTAAAACTCAAGGTTTGTCTATAAAAATTGATGAGGTAAGAGAGTTAATAACCAGAGCTTCTTGGGCACCATCTGTTGCAAATTGTCGTGTTGTTGTAATTGAAGATGCCGATCGCTTAACTGATTCTGCTGCGAACGCACTACTTAAAGTAATTGAAGAACCAGGCTTAAGAACTATTTGGTTACTTTGTGCTCCAACTTTGACTGATGTATTGCCGACTATTAGGTCTAGGTGTCGACATCTGTCATTGCGAACACCATCCACTAAAGCAATAAATAACTTATTGATTGAAAGAGATGCAGTGGATGCTAAAACAGCAGAGTTTGTAGCACGTGCTTCAGGTGGCCATATTGGACGAGCAAGAAGATTGGCCACAGATGCTAACGCAAGACAAAACCGTGCAAATATTTTGAAATTACCTTTAATGATCAAAGATATTGCCTCAGCATTTAAAGCAGCACAGCTTTTAGTAGATGCAGCCAAAGCTGATGCACTAGCTGATGCTGAGAAAAAAGATGAAGATGAAATTTCGAAATTGAAAGAGGCTTGGGGTGCTACAGGTAGCAAAATGGCTACTGGTGGTTCAAAGGCTGTTAAGGAGTTAGAGAAAGAACAAAAATCTAGATCAACAAGAATGGTCAGGGATTACTTAGATCGAGCACTCCTAGATCTTGCAACGCTATATCGTGATGTTTTACTCCTCCAATCAAACTCAACTGATTCACTAATTAATCAGGATTTAATTGAACAAATCAAAATAATGGCTACTTCAACTAATCCAGCCAAGACTCTTGCCAAGATTGAAGCGATTTTAAAAACTCGACAAAATTTGGCCCAAAATGCAGCACCTTTATTACTTATTGAAGCATTGATGTGTGAATTACGTTAAGAAAGTGGTAAATAGCACCCTCACGAGTAAGGCAAAATACTCTCATGCGCCTTGACCATGTTTCCTATGTTGCCTCCCACGATCAGATCTCTGATGTTGTTAACCGAATAGGTTCACAGATTGGAACCGCATTTGTTGATGGCGGAATTCATCCAAAATTTGGAACAAGAAATTTTACTGCGCCTCTACTAAATGGTCAGTACATTGAAGTTGTGTGCGCACTCGACCACCCTGCGACTGACTTAACACCATTTGGCAGAGCAGTAAAAAAGAAATCCGATGAAGGTGGAGGGTGGATGTCGTGGGTTTTAGCGGTGGACGATATTTCAAAAATAGAATCAAGTTTTAATAGAAGTGCAATAAATGGCGAAAGAAAAAAACCTAATGGCTCTGTATTAAAATGGAAGCAAATTGGTGTTTTAGAAGTTCTAGAAGACTTTAGTCAACCTTTTTTTGTGGAATGGATCAGTAAAGACCATCCAGGAAAAGATGGAGTTGGAAATGCTAATTTGTTTGAGATCGTTTTTGAAGCCGATAAAAACATAAGTTTAAGAACCGTAAGCGAGCATGTGGTTGAGATTACGACGAACTTAAAATTAGAGTTCACTACATCTGAGTCAACATTTAGCGGAATTAAAGAGATCAAATTTAAGGTAGATGATAAAGAAGTTGTTGTTGGTTAATCCAAAAATAGATTCTCCAAATAGTTTAAACCAAATTCTCTGCTTCTCAAGAAATCCTCAGAACCTCCAGCGGAAGTTATTGTCGATCCCTCGACTCCTATCCATTTAAAAGGCACTTTTAAATTTTTTTCAACTAAAAATCTACACACTCTTGATCCTAGGCTGCCTGAAAAGACAACATCTTCAATTACTTTTAACCCCCTTGAGCCTTTAATTATCGAATAGAACTCCTCACTGAGAGTAGGTTGCACTTCATCAAAAACTACTAACGAGAACTTAAGTGGATCAAATGATTTACTTTGAATAATTTCTTGCACAAGCGACCCGTGAGAAAATATCAGTTGCGTTCCAGACCCAAAAACTCTTACATTTGGAACTATACAAGTTGAGTCATACCTGTCGTTCAAATTTAATGAGCTTTTACCTAAACGTAGGTATGTCGGCCCTCCAGCGTGTAAAAAACTCACTACAGCCGTGTTTGTTGAACCTTGGTCTGAAGGGGAGAATATTCTAAATTTTTCTAAAGATGAAACTGCTGCTAGATCCTCAACTGCCCAGTGACTATAGCCAGCGGTACCGTACTGAAACCCGGTTCCTATACCAACTATGCATACATCCAGTTTATGGAAGGCGATATCTAGGCGTAATTGTTCGAGCGCTCGAAAAGTTGCAAAATTTGAAATTGAATAAGCAAACACTCTATTTCCTTGTGATGCTAAACCAGCAGCCATGGACATCATAGATTGTTCCATTATTCCAACATTTATGAATCTTTCGGGGTATAACTTTTGATAGGGCTCTAACACTGAGTAGCCTAAGTCGCCTGTTAAGAGATATGGGGCTTCATTAATCTTTGAATATTCTAATAAACTATTGACAAATTCTTTACGCATTATTTTTAACTTCATCTAAATATGCTTGGAGATTTTCAGAGCTAGGTGATTTATAGTGCCATTCTAATTTGTTTTCCATAGATTTTACGCCCTTACCTTTTATGGTCCTTGCAATAATGGCTCTAGGTTTATTTAAGTTACTAGATGTAAGTGAGCTATAAAGGGCAGCAATAGAATGACCATCTACGTCACAACACTCCCACCCAAAACTCTCAAATTTAGCCCTCAAAGGCTCCAGATCCAAGATATCTTTGGTATTACCAAAAGATTGGATGCCGTTTGTATCAACAACTAAAGTTAAGTTTCCTAATCCTAAATGTTTTGCAATGGCTAAGGACTCCCATGTTGTTCCTTCATTCAGTTCACCATCACTTATAAGTACATATACTTTCTTATGTTTAGACCCAATTGCCACACCCACTCCATATGGAAGCCCGTGCCCAAGAGAACCCGAAGAGTAATAAACATTTGGGATGGCATGATTTACGTGACCCGTCAGTTCAGAGCCATCTTTTCCAAAGGTCTCAAGTAATTCTTCAGGGATAAGCTTTAAACCAGCTAAAGCTGCGTAAAGCGTGGCGGCTGCATGACCTTTAGAGAAAATAAACACATCTTCAGATTTATTTGCAATAGTCTGAACCACAGCCGTTATTTCGGCAGCCGATAAGCATGATCCAATGTGTGAAGATTTCACTGAAGTAACCATACGCAACGCCCACTGCCTAATATAGATAGCTAGGCTTTGCATATCATCAACTTGTTCATCTGAGCAATTCAAGAAAACCCTCCTCTCGAGAAATGAGTGGAAACCAGCCAATAGATTCAAGGATACCAGTTGACCTTGAAACCTCTCGTTCTAGTTTGGAGTCATCCAAAAAAGTGAACAATTTTTTGTTGGACAACTGTTCTAAAAGTTGTAAGTGACTTTTTAAAGTTGGTGCTTCTAAAGCTGAAAGATTTACGGTCCCAGATAAATTATGTTTAATAATTAAACTAACTGCTCGCGACACATCACTAACATGAGTTAAACTCCACGGTTTAGCGCAACGCCCAAAAATCATTCTAGAGTTTTTTTGTATTGCTGCGCAAGCATTCATTAGTATCCAATCTCTTGCATCGTTTTTTCCGTAAACTGAAAACAACCTTGCCCATGTAAAATCATTAACATGGCTGTTGAATAGGTTAAAGCATTCAAATTTAGCTTTACCATACTCGGTGATTGGCGAAAATAAAGAGTTATCGTTCCAGGGTTGCGAACCATCTTTAAGTTCATCTTGCGAGCCAAATGCAATAATTCGAGAAATTCCAGTGTTTTTAAGTATTGAAGTTAAAGTTTCAGCCCGTCTTACATTAATTTGTTGGACATCTTGATTATATCTGAGTTGTCGTTCACTACCTATCCATGAAAGATGAATGAGCACATCTAAACCTCTAAAGTGAAATTCTAATTGTTTTTTATCCTCCCAGTTTATATAGGTCATTTCTTGAATATTTGAGTCACTAGTAAATTTGGTTACAGAAAATCCCTCATTTGTTAGAAAGCTTACTAATGGCTTTCCAATAAAACCATTTGAGCCAGTTACGCCAACCTTCATGCATAAATGTTAACTTAAAAACAAATAATTTTAGTACTTTACTTTGTTTCCTTGCAGAAATCTTCTATGGTAAAAAGGTAATTACACCTAACTAAAAAAGTCAATTCTTAGATTAATGGAATTTAACCCAAGGAGGAGTTGAATCTAAAGCTGATTTTTCAAGTTCTTTCTTTTCACGCAAAGTGTCCATGGGCTGCCAGAAGCCCTGGTGTTGGTACGCCATGAGCTGCATTTGGTTAGATAACCTAACTAAACCGCCCGTTTCGAAAGGTTCTTGGTTTGTTTCAACAAAATCTTTTACCTCAGGCTCCAAAACAAAAAAACCACCGTTAATCCAGCCTTCGTCAGACTGGTTTTTTTCACCGAAGTGTGTCACTACGTTCTCTTCAATTTTCATATATCCAAATCTTGCTGGTGGCCTGACGGCAGTAACTGTCGCAAGCCGTCCGTGACTCTCATGAAAAGCCAATAGTTTCGGTATTGAAATATTGGCTAATCCGTCTCCGTATGTGGCAATAACCCTCTCGCCTGGAATCGTTTTCATGACCTCAGCAATACGTCCACCAGTTTGGGTATTTAAACCAGTATTTAACGTTGCTATTTTCATAGGATTTAACTTTGAGTCAATAATTTCATTTCCTTGGACCCATTTCTCGATAACCTCACTCTTATAGCCAGTCGAGACAATAAATTCATTAAATCCCTGCAAACTGAAAATATTCATCAAATGCCAAATTATGGGTTTATCATTAATTAAAACCATGGGCTTCGGTTTATCTTCAGTCTCTTCTGATATCCGAGTACCAAGTCCACCGGCAATTATAATTATCTTCATAAGTTCCTTAACTGGAGTATTTATCTTTAGAAGTGTATCTAAACATAAGACATAATTCTACTTACGCGATTAATTTGAATTATACTAAAGGTCCAAGTGTAAAAATCCAAGAGCCCATGGCTATGGGCACCAGGACAGGGATACCAAGTTGCAGAGTTTTATTTTGGGCATCATTTTTTAAACTAAAAAATAATTTGATGGCTGTAAGTAACAAGAAAAGAACTATAGGAAAAGTCAAACGTCTAGAGTAGTAACCATAAAAACTAATCATTAATATATGAACAAAAATTAATACTAACTCATTTCTAAAATCTAATTTTATATCTCTTTGCATTAATGAGAAAACTGTAAAAGCAATAAGCAAGATAATAGTTGGTATTACTGGAATAGATTTTAAAAAATAGCCAAGGTATTCAGATAACTTCTCGAAAAAAATATTTTGCTGGTATGCATCTATTACCCATACATACATACGACGATTACCGACCGCATAATTGTTATACACACCTCCAATTTGATTGAGTAAGTATGGATAAGTTAAGTACGAAAAAACCGGAATGAGACATAATAATAATCGATATTTAAGTTTATTCCATTTCATTAATATAAGCGGAATTAACAAAATAACAAAAAAAGCATAGCTAAAAAGTAATAAGCCGACTATCAAAATTTGGGTTAAATAGAACTTATCTGTGATGGTTTTGTCACCATCACTAATCAAGTAGAAAGCGTAAATAGGTAAAAGAAGATTGAACATTTGACTTCCAGGTGTCCAAAAAAAGGTTTTTGTTATCTCATTCATTGAAATTACTGTTACAAATATAAATGCGGTACTAATAAAAATTTCATTTGGAATGTTAAGTTTCTGCTGAAAATGGAAAAGTGATTTTATTCCCAAGTAGCACGTAAATGAAAATATTGCAGCACTAAGTGCCAAAAAAATAACATACGTAATCAGTGAGTAATTAACCATTTGCCCTGAATTACCCTGAACATCTCGATAGTAATCTGGCAAATTCAGAAAATGCCAGAACTTAGACAAGGCTGCTACTAATAGAGTTGGAAGCGGCCTGTCCTGATAAACGCTCTCCCCATTAAATAAACGAACTGGGTTTTGCGCATCTTTCATATAAACAGCTGAGTCGCAATTAATTAGCACATTCATAGCCGAGTTAATATCTAGGACTCTGCCACACGGGTGATTGGAGGGATAATCACGGAAGAGTGAAATAATTTGAACCAGTAAACCGAATATTATTAATTTTAGGTATAGGCGTTTTGTGAAAAGCTTCGATAGATACTTCACCATCACATTGCTTATGGTACCCTAAATTCGAAATTAGGTTAGAACTAGTTACGGAGACTTAAATATGAATTTTGAAAAAGTTTGCGTAATTCTTCCGTGCTTTAATGAATCCTTAACTTTGCCATCAATGGTTCAACAAATACAAAACATCAGTTCAGAAATTGAAATTTTAGTTGTTGATAATCTAAGCACTGACGATTCTTTCAAAATTGCTTCAAGTTTAGGAGTAAAAGTAGTTAGAGAGACAAAGAAGGGCAAGGGATTTGCGGTTAAACGCGGATTTCTTTCCCTAGGTGATAGTTGTGAAGTAGTTGCAATCGTTGACGGCGACGACACTTATTCACTTTCCAACTTGGTTGAAGCAATAAATCTAGTGAAAGACTATAACTACGACATGGTCGTGGGTAGTCGAATTAACAAAGTTGATTCGAATGACAGCAGGATTAAAGCATTTCGTAGTGGACATCGAACTGGTAACTTTATGTTTTCAAAGTTAAGTCAACTCTTGCATCCGTCTGGCGTATTGGATTCACTCTCAGGATTTAGAGTGATGTCAAGAAATTTTGTCGAGTCTTTTACCGGAGGAGCTTCAGAATTCGAGATAGAAGCCGAACTCAACGCCCATGCCGCATTTATCAAAGCCGCTGTAGGCAATATTGATGTTGATTACAAAGGCAGACCCATCGGATCAGAATCAAAACTGCGAACTTTCCGGGATGGATATAAAATTTTACTAATTAATTTCAAAATATTTAGAACTTATCGTCCAAAAATTGCTTACTCACTGCTTGCTCTTGTTTGGCTAATGTTGTCGGTAGTTTTGGGGTATAAACCAATTACCGAATACTTTGATACCGGGCTTGTGTCTAGAATTCCAAGCCTAATAGCTGCAGTAGGTGCACTAGTTTTATCCGTACAACTTTGGAATACTGGAATGATTTTGGAAAGGGTAAATGTCGCACACTTAAGCCAGGTCCAGCACAATTATAAGATGGGAAATAAAAAAAACTGTTAAGTTTTTCTGCTCATAACTTGAAGTTTGAATGAACTAAACGAAAAATTTAAGTTATCAATTAAACTCCAGCAAATGAAGAACAATGACGGTAATTGATATCTGAAGTTAACACCAACATTTCCATTTAATGCCCCAGTTAGCAGTCCAGCTAACAAAATAAACAAAAGTAATTTACTGGATTCTTTATGAAAATTTCTAAAAGATAGATATATACAAAGTATACAGATAAGAAAAAAAACTCGGTCTAATACCATAAGTTGCATAAGTTCATAAAATGTAACTTTAACTAAATAAAATGGGTATAAAACTAATTTTTCAAGAAATGGCCTGTGGCCTTCTACTGCTAAGAATGAACTGCCTTGGTGAGTAAGAAGAGTCGGTATTACAATCGTAAATGACAGTACAATAATAAAAACAGCTCGTATCTTAAATTTTTGGAACCATACGACAGCGGCAATCGCGATCCAAAAGATAACACTAATTCTTGTTATTCCTGACAATAAAATCAGTACCCCGAAAGTTATGTACCAATACGATTTTGAAAGCCTCTTTACTAATAGAAATCCTGCAGCTGAAAAGATTGCTACAAGTAGAGCGTCCGTAGTATTGCTGAGCATCCATCTCATAACTGTTGACGAGCTTGATATAAAGAACAAAACAATTAATGTTATAAGACGCTTATTCTGCATAATTCCAATTCTTGCGACGAGAAACATAAGGGTTAGCAAGGATAAGGCCGGAACTACTAACATCCCAGGCACGCCAAAGAATTTAACAAAAGGTACTGAAAGCAGTGGGTATAGAACCCTTGTTGAGTATTCAGTATAAAGAGGATGACTGTTATAAAGTAAATCGGCTGGGGAAGTTGTATTGAATTTAAATGCGTGCACGTTATACCAATTTGAAACTTTTGTTGCAGCCTCAGTCTCTGACAATCCAGACCAGTCAAGAGTCCGCGTGGAGTATAAAGCGCCGTCTGGATGATACAAACCATAATCGAATCCAAAAACCAAACCGTTAAACTTTAACTTAATTAGTATTGCTAAAACCCAAATAGTTATTGCTGTAAAATATGTGAGCAGATTATTCTTAGTTGTTGACTTCATAACTAATTACCCATAATTCTTTTTATAGAAGCTGAATTCTTCATAATTATTTTAGGCACTTTTGATTTAACTTGCCGCATTCGAGTAATAACTGATTTTTCAAAAGGTGTTGTTGAAAAAACTAAGTGACCATTTTCCTCTAAATGAGTATTGATTGCAACTAAAATTGCATCTGCAACTTCGGCTATAGACAAACCCGCCAACTCACCACAATTCACTCGGATACTTCCGTTAGGGTGCGCAGAGTGTTTACACGAAACGGTGAATTTATCAGTAGCATCCTGACTAAAAAAAGCTGAAGAATTATTTATTTCAATACAAATCCCACTGGCAAATTTCACTTCTAAATTCCCCTGAGATTGATTAAATTTCAAATTGGAGTTGATGTAAAAATTATTTAAATCACCTCTTTTCAGCAATACACCTGAAGCAAATAGGTATTTCTCAAGCACCTTATTTCTTAATTCAGGTGATTCTATAAGGTTTAAAGCCTTATAAGTAAGTTCGCTCATTAAGGGGATATTATATTCTGATTGAGAATATAAGGGTTTTTCAGCGAAACTAAGTTCTAGCAGCTTGAGGACTTCTGGAGTGGACATGGATTTTAGGGCACTAAAAAACTCTTTAGAGTTAATCACTTCAATAAGCATATGAAATCCTTCAAGGTATTTACGCCTACTTGGAGTTTGATTACTCTCCTGAAGGTTATGGACACGATATCTAACACCTACATTAGAAGTAGTTGCAATTTTTGCAGCCAAAATTAACTGCACACCAACCCACCAATCAAAAACAAATCTGGAATTAGGCACCTCTTCTTTAATTAGATCAAATTTAAAAAACAATCCCGGCCAAAAAAATGGTGGCTCATGCAGCGATTTCGACAATTGTTCTGCTTGACTACTCAAACCATGAATAGCCGGTTGGCGTATTAAGCCAGACATTTTTCCATCAATATTAATTATTTCAGCACTTGAGCCGTATACAGAAATCTCCGGTGTATTTTTCAATGCAGCGATAAAACTTTCAAATACGGTAAAAACTAATTCATCATCATCGCCGGGGAAAATAATCCATTCAGGTGCGAAAGATTTAATCTTCTCCCAAAAAATAGGAGTACCTGCAGGCTCATTTTCATCTGAGCGAAAATAACTGACTAAATCAGGGTATCTATTTTTCCAATCCATCAAAAGTTTTTTTGATTTATCATCTGCCCCATTATCTACCAAAACAACATTCACAAATCCGGTATCAAGGAATGGTTCATAACTTCTTAAAGCGTCATCAAGAAAAAAGTAGCGCCCTTTAGTAACCAAACAAATTGTTAATTTCAAATCAATGCCTTTATTTCTTTGGCAATTTTTTCATAAACTTTATCACTTTGCCAACTTTCGCTAAATTCATCTGACAAAAAGTAGTTTTTTATCGATTTGAGCATATCAGCAGAGTTTTTTTCAGTAAATGTCTCTACTAGCAATTTTAATTCGTCAATGGATCCACTACTGGATAAGTAAAGATTATTCGGAAGATGTATCTTAGAATTTCTAGGTCCTACGTATATAGGTATCGACCCATTAATCATTGCGTCAAAGATTTTTTCACTGCAATACTCGGATGAATTCTCAATCACTAATGAATACTTGTATTCTCGAATCACTTTATGCTTATCCTCTGGTTCGTTAACAAAGCTGGAATATTTGGTAAACAAATTTCCGTAAATCTCTTTTATGTTTGGAAAATATCCAGCTCTAATTGAGTAAGCCAGCACTTTGATTCTATGAATTATCAATGTAATTATTGACGTACGCCATAAAGGTCCGTATACATAAAGCAATTTTGGATTTAGATTTTTTGCTAAATGCCTGCGGATTCTATAATTTGACTTGGAAGTTGGACTAACTTTATTTGCTGCAATGAGCACCAGTGCATTTTTTCTTTTATTCCATTGTTCAATCTCAAAAAGTCCTTTACTGATTGATTCATTAATCACAGATTCAAGACTTGTATGACTCGCAGCTGGCATATTGGGATTTAAATCATACTTATATGGCCACCCAATAAATTTAGATTTTGTATCAACTTGGCCACCAGGCGTTATTATCAAATCAAAATTTTTTTCAATACTTTTCCTGTATTGAACTGGCAATACCGCTTTTGGTTCAAGTCTTATCAGCACTCGTTTAGAGCGATGTTTTTTTACCTTTTTTAGAAATTTTCTGCTGTAATTAACAAAAATAACTAGATCACTTTTTAAAGTTTTAGATTCCTCTAATCCTAAAGCATTCAAGGCATTTTTTAGTTCAACGTACTGCAATTGTCTGTCACCTTGGTGTTTTGCGCTACCAACTACAGAAAAAGTCTTTTTCATATTCCAACATTACCGCAACCAATTGATGTTTATATGAGTCAACCATGTTTTGATTGAAATTAGGCTTAACACAGCGTATTCGAATTGCCAATACATGAGTTATAAGGGTTTTCTTCACGAGTAAAATACAATTTAGAGTATTATCATGTTTATTATGAAAGAGGGAGATCTAGATTTACCCGTAACAGCCATCGTTTCTAATGCGATAAGTGGTGGTGGTGCAGAAAAAAGCATGTTGGCGCTGCATCAATCCTTTTTAAAGAGTGGAATGAAATCATATTTAATCGCTTTAAATCAATCTATAAATCCACAAACAGTCCCACATGTAACTGAATTAAATCGAAAGTGGAAATCAGGATTGATTAACACCTGGATTAATTATCTTGATTTTAAAAAAATAGTTAAAACTATTGATCCTGATATATTAATTCTTAATTGTGAACTTCCTGAGCTTTACGGCGCGATGTTAAGTTATAAATGCCAAATCATTTGCGTAGAGCACACAACAAAACCATGGATTGGAAAGGAGATTCTTGGTATTTTTGTGCGCTTTTTACTAAGATTTAAGAAAGTCGATTGGGTAACGGTAGTAGATACACAAGAAAAAATTTGGCATGGTAAGCCTATTAATGCGTATTTACCCAATCCATTTATCGATCATTTTTCGGAAAGCCGACCTACTGAAAAAAATTTAATTCTAACGTTTGTGGGGGGTTTAAAACCAAACAAACATCCTGAGTGGGTGATAAAAACGGGGCTTAGTTTAGAACTACCTGTCCATATATTTGGAGACGGGATATTAAGAGCCAAACTTGAGAGTAGATATGAAAAATACCGTGATCAAATTAATTTTTTTGGGTTTCTTCCAAATCCATGGGATTTGATTTCTTCAAATAGTCTTATAATCGTTCCATCTGAATATGAGGGCGATGGCATGGTTATTGTAGAAGCTGTGTTATCTGAAAATCCTATACTTCTAAGAGATAATTTAGATTTACGAAGATTCGGGTTTGAAGATAAGCATTATTTCAAGGATTTAGAAGATTTGATTTCGATCGTAAAGCGGAATTTGCAAACCGGTTTTAAAGAGTTAGTTGTTTCAAAATCTAAGACCGATGAATTGCAAGCCAGTAGGTCTTTGCAGAGAATTACTCAAGAATGGTTATTTCTACTTAATACCCGATACAATTTGGAATCACCTAAATCAGGGAAACGTGCTGATTAAAATTTTATCCAGCTTAGAACTTCCAATTTAGTATCTAGCCAGATAAATAGCTTTGTTAAACGGATCAATTAGTAGGTAAGGTATTTTTCTGATGCGGTAAAATATCACCAGAGCGTGATAAACAAGCCAAATTGGTGGGACCATAAGGTAAATTTCAGCAGAATTATTGCGTCAGGGTAGTATGAGCCTTCTAAATTACAGGGGAGTAATGAGTAAAAACGAAATCGAACCTTTAAGAGCTAAAATCTTAACGCTTACAAAGGACTACTCTGAATTACTAATAGCAAAACATGAATTTTCTCCCGGTAATGATCCAGTTTCTGTTTCAGGAAAGGTACTTGGCTCTGAGGATTTTGTGAATCTAGTTGACTCATCCCTTGATGGGTGGTTTACCTCAGGCAGATACACAAAAGCATTTGAAAAAGGATTAGCTGAATTTGTTGGAGCAAGGTCAGCGCTATTTGTAAATAGTGGATCAAGTGCAAACTTATGTGCATTAAGTGCGTTAACAAGTAATAAATTAGGTGAGCGTGCGTTAAAGCCTGGCGATGAGGTATTAACTGTTGCGATGGGCTTTCCAACGACTGTAAATCCAATTATTCAGAACGGTTTAAAACCCGTGGTTGTGGATGTTGATTTAGATACCTTAGATGTAAATGTTGAAATGCTTAAGGAAGCAGTTTCTGATAAAACCAAAGCGATTATGATTGCTCATACTTTAGGTAACCCATTTAATGTCGATGCGATTTTAGAACTTTGCAAGAAACACAATCTTTGGTTGGTGGAGGATTCTTGTGATGCATTAGGTTCAACCTATGGTGGCAAGAAAACTGGAAGTTTTGGCGATACAGCTTCAGTAAGTTTTTATCCAGCCCATCACATAACCACCGGCGAGGGTGGGGCAGTTTTTGTTAAATCACCATTAGTAAAGCGACAGGTTGAATCATTTCGTGACTGGGGTAGAGATTGTTATTGTGATACAGGTTGTGACAATACCTGTCAGAAAAGATTTGAGTGGCAGTTAGGAGATCTGCCAAAAGGCTATGATCATAAATATATTTATAGCCACATTGGTTATAACCTTAAAGCCACTGATATGCAGGCAGCCCTAGGTTTATCACAACTGGCTAAGCTTGAAGATTTTATCGAAAAAAGAAAGTTTAATTTCAATTATCTAAAAGAAAATTTAAAGGGCATTGCAGGATTGAATTTTACAACTCCAACTGAAAAATCAGACCCAGCTTGGTTTGGATTTCCGATTACTTTAGACCCGTCATATCCAATAGATAGAGAAGATCTACTCCGATTTTTAGATTCAAGAAAAATAGGCACAAGATTATTATTTGCCGGAAACATTCTTAAGCAACCTGCCTACAAAGATATTGAATTTAGAGTGGTGGGAGACCTAACCAATACAGACATTATTATGAGGCGATCTTTTTGGGTTGGAGTTTATCCAGGACTTACTAAGCCAATGCTTGATTATGTCATTGAATCAATCTCAGAATTTATGAGTGGAAAAGTTAAGTAAATGCATTACTTAATCACAGGTCATACTGGGTTTAAGGGAGCTTGGCTTTCACTAATGCTTAAAACTTTAGGTAATCAAGTATCGGGAATTTCTCTAGCTCCGGAAAGTAATTCGATTTTTGAATTATCGAACCTAAGTAAAATTTTTGACCAAAATCTTTACCAGGATATTAGAACTTTAAGGTCTAGTGATTTGCCCAAGATGAATGTTGATGTGGTCATACATCTTGCAGCACAACCATTAGTAAAAGCATCTTACAAATCGCCAATCGAAACTTTCCAGACAAATGTAATCGGAACACTAAACGTATTAGAAGTTACTAAGGATTTAACTCCAAAAGCCACTTTAATAATTACAACCGACAAGGTTTATAAGAATTCAGGAAAAACTAGCGGATACGTTGAGTTAGATCCGTTAGGGGGCAGTGATCCATATAGTGCCTCCAAGGCTGCAGCAGATATAGCAACACAATCTTGGCGATCGAGTTATGGTGTTGCGCCGATTTCTATTGCAAGGGCGGGGAATGTAATAGGCGGAGGAGATTTTGCTGAGAATCGTTTAATGCCTGATCTTATAAACAGTTTTATTGAAGATAAGCCACCAATTATCAGATATCCACAATCTATTCGGCCATGGCAACATGTGTTGGATTGTTTAAATGGATATTTATCACTTGTAGATAAGCAACTTAACGATGGTGTAAACGGTGAATGGAATTTTAGTCCACCAGCAACTCCAACGCACTCAGTCTCTGAAGTTGCAAGTGAAGCGGCAAAATTGTGGGGATCAAATAAACAGTGGCAGCAGGATGCAGGTGAACATAAAGCAGAGACTGAAACCTTAGTTCTAGATAGCACCAAGGCACGTAAAGAGTTGGCTTGGAGTGAAAAACTAGATTTTCAGGAAAGCTTGTCTTGGACAGTAGATTTTTATAAGCGTGT
>Ga0247834_1005390_pt1 | contig 15197 bp, 10 predicted proteins | sample LaCruzMarch2015__8_FD_187118 | JGI IMG/M metagenome (GOLD analysis project Ga0247834, IMG submission 187118) | Freshwater microbial communities from meromictic Lake La Cruz, Castile-La Mancha, Spain - LaCruzMarch2015_12m | ecosystem: Environmental > Aquatic > Freshwater > Lake | place: Spain... | reverse complement strand
GAGGTCGGCCCACCGCACCACACGCTCCGGGGCGACGCCCGCGAGGCCGGTACGATTTGGTTCATTTGCGATCTCGTAGATCACGTTTGGCAGGTCGGCGTAGCGGGCCGCCATCGTGCCGAAAAACTCCCGAGCGTCGTCGATAAACAGGAGCGGATCGCCTGGGTGGTGCACGTGCCAGTCGAGGACCACATAAATGCCGGCCTGCGCGCAGCGGCGGACGATCGTGTCGATGATGGATTCGACGTCCTCCCGGCCGGCAGCCTCCTGCTGGAGGTAGCCGCCTTCATGCAGGTAGACGGCGATCCGCACGACGTCGGCGCCCCAATCGGTCGCGGCGGCGTCGATCACGCGACCGTCACGATAGAAGTCGCCGAACCACTGCAGCCCGTGGAGTGCGACGCCGCGGAGCTGCACCGGCTCGCCGGCCGCATTCACGAGCATGTTGCCCCGCGTGGCCAGTCGGCCGTTCACCGCCACGGCCGAGCCCGCCGGCGGAGCGGGCATCGGCTCGGCGGCACCGGCGGTGATACCAGCGGCGAGCCAGAGCAATGCCAAGCCGATGACTACGGCCAGGTCGCGGGTGAGCGACGGCAACGAAATCGACCGGCGGAGGCACTCTGGGACAGGCATGGCGAAGTGATGCTGGCGCTGCTGAAGGACGACCATCCCAAATAAGAACCGGGAGTCGCCCGACGCACCATTGTCAATTTTGCCAGGGCGACTCCCGACCATGACAGAGCGATCGCTCATCGACGGCACGATGCTTGCGGAGGTGCCATTGACGCCGTAGTGTAAACGTACGCGTTTGCACCCCCCGCCACGTTCTCTCGTCAGAGTCCCATCGCATGCAGCACTTTTGTGGATCTCACGTTCTCGCAGTAATGTGTGCCGCCGCATTGATCCTTCCGACTCCGTGCCGTGCAGAGGGCACAGACACGTCGTTGGTGCAGGATCCCGCGCAGCGCCTGCGGCTCGAAGAAGCGCTACCCGCGAAGGCGGCTGCCCGGCCGCTGAAACCCCGTCGCCTGCTGATTTTCAATCGCAATCTCGAGTACAACGGCCACCGCGCCTCAATCCTCGCGGGCAGCGAGGCCTTCAAGCAATTTGGGCAAAGAACCGGCGCATTTGAGGCCACCGTCAGCGAAGATCCGGCGGTCTTCGACCGCGATTCGCTGCGCCAGTTCGACGCCGTTTTTCTCAACAACAGCATCGGTAGTTGCGTGCCTGAATCCGAACGCCGGAAGAACCTGCTCGAGTTCGTCACGGCAGGTGGCGGCCTGATGGGGGTCCACGGGACTTCCATAGCATTCATGAAATGGCAGTGGCCTCCCGTAGAGGACTGGACTGAGTTCGGTCACATGATCGGAGCGCGAGGAGCGAATCACCGTGGGGGATACTTGCAGGAACCGGTCGTCATGGCTCTCGACGATCCTGATCACCCATTGCTCCGGGTCTTCGAGGGAAACAGTTACGACTGGTCCGATGAGATCTTCCGGTTCCACGATCCGTACTCACGGAAGAACGTCCGCGTGCTGCTGAAGATCGACGTGGACAGAACCGATCTTTCGACCTATCCGCCCGGCGATTCCTGTCTGCGGGCCGACAACGACTACGCCCTCGCTTGGATCCGCAACTACGGCAAGGGCCGCGTCTTTTACTCCGCCCTCGCCCACAGCCCGCATGTCTTCGAAGACGCGAAAATGCTCCGCTTTTATCTCGACGCGGCGCAATTCGTCCTTGGCGATCTTCCCGCCCCGACGACGCCCAGCGCGTTTCTGACTCCGGCCGTGCGGGCCCAGGAGCAATTAGGGTGGCGCCTTGGGATCGAGGCCTATACCTTCCACAAGTTCACCTTCTTCGAGGCGATCGAGAAAACCGCGGAACTCGGCCTTCCCTATATCGGTGGGCTCAGCTTCATGCAGCAAGTCAGCAAGGAGATCCCGAAAAACTTCGACCCGAGCCTCAGCGATGAGGAGCTGCTGCAGATCCGCATGAAGCTGGAGTCTGCCGGGGTCCGCATGCCGGTTTATTACGCTCAGACCATTCCTTCCGACGAAGCCGCTTGCCGCAGGCTCTTTGAGTTCGGAAACAAAATGGGTGTCGAGACATTCATCTGCGAACCCAAGGCCGAACAACTCGATCTTCTCGACAGGCTCGCCAACGAATATGCCATCAATGTCGGAATTCATAACCACGGACCCGACATATCGCCGCACCTCTGGCGGCCCGAGATGGTGAAAGCCCTCTGCGAAGGACGCAGTAAACGTATCGGAGCCGCTCCCGATCTTGGCTACTGGCTTCGCCTCGGCATCGATCCGATCGAGGCGGTTCGTATCCTGAAAGACCGCATTCTGACCGTCCAGATGCACGATCTCCACGAACGCGGCCCGAAGGGCCACGACGTGCCCTGGGGCACGGGCGTCGGGAAAACCCGTGAGTTCTTCGAGGAACTCCACCGTCACGGCATCAAGCCCACCATGATCGGGATCGAGTACTCGTACGATTGGTTCGAGTCCATGCCCAAGCTGGCCCGGTGCGTCGAATTCTTCAACGCCACCACGCTCGATCTCGCCAAAAAGCCCGAAACCAGCAATCCATGAATCGCCGTACCTTCCTCGCGCAAGCAGTCGCCGCCGGCTGCTCAACCTCCTTGGCCGCGGACGCGGGCCAGATCGAGCCCGGCCATCCCCACTCGACAAAACTCGGTTGGAAGATCAGCGTCCAGCAATGGACCTACCGTCGCGTACCACTGTTCGAGGGCCTTGGAATGGCGGCGGAGATCGGCCTTCGCTGCTTCGAGCCGCGGAGCATTCTCAAACTCGACGCCCGGCGGCCCGGCGTCAACGCCGATGAAAACATGCCCGAGGATGCCCGCCAGGAACTCAAGGCCCGCGCTGACGACCTCGGCATCTCCTTCCCAAGCGTCTTCGCCGACTTCAATGGCAAGCCGGAACAGGCTCGGAAGATGCTGGAGTTCTGGAAGAGCCTTGGCGTCATCTACGTCGTTTCCGAGCCGCCCCCCCGTTCCATCGACATGCTCGAACCACTCGTCGCCGAATACGGCATGCAACTCGCCCTCCACAACCACCAGCGCAGCAAGTCCGAGTACTGGCACCCGAGCATCGTGCTCGACAACGCCAACCACCGCGGCAACCACATTGGAGCCTGCTGTGACGTCGGCCAATGGACACGATCGGACCTGCATGCGGTCGATTGCCTCCGCAAGATCGGTCGTGACCGCATGATCAGTTTCCACCTCAAGGACGTCCTCACCAAGGGTGACCTCGACTGCCGCAACACGGTCATCGGTGAAGGCGCCGCCGACTGCGGGCCCTGCCTGAAGGAAATTCACACGCTCGGCTACCGCGCCCTGGTCACGATCGATTTCGAGCACGACACGCCACAACTGCAGCAAGACATGGTGAAAAACATCGCCTTTATCGAGGAACAGGCGCGGTTGATGGCATAACGCTGCGCCCGCACGAGCGGCATGCGACAGTAGACTGATGCAGTCGACGGGCGCCCGCAGGCGATGGCAGGCCGGGCAACGCACTCAGGGGTGAAGGAATGGGGAACTCGCAGCATCAAGAAACCTCGCGGAGGTCCACCGTGCGGCCGGCCGCTGTTCTGGCGATCCTGTGTGCCACCTGCTGTTCGGCCGCTGGGCTAGCCGGGAAGGTCGCCGGGAATGAACCGGCGATCAGTCCGATTGCAGACTTGCCGGCGCTTGAGCAGATCGAACCCCAGCCGATCGTGACCGTCCGCGGCGTCGTGACGTTCAAGCTCTGGGAGGGCCTCGTTGTTCAGGATGATACCGCCGGGATCTGGATCGAGGTTACCCAGTCCCGCCGCATGAACCTGCTGGAGACCGACATCGCCACCGTGCAGGCTTTGCGGGAAGGCGACCTCGTCGAAGTCACCGGCAGGGCGAACCGAGGTGGCTATGCGCCGAACATCGTGCCGGTGACGGTGCGGAAGATCGGCGAAAAGCCGCTGCCCCCAGCCCGCCCCTACGATCGGAACCGATTTTTCCACGGTCTCGACGACTGCCTGAGGGTGGAGGCAAGCGGCATCGTCCGCGGGTTTCGCGATGACAACGACAATGGCCGCTGGCTCTTCCTGGTGGCGGACGTGACGCGGGAGTTCTGGGTGGACGTCGCCAAGGCCGCTCTGGAGGCGTCACCGGAAAGCTTCGTCGATGCCGGGATTCACTGCGAAGGCGTGGCAACTGCCGACTTCAACAGTCGTGGCCAGCTCATCCGACCTCGGCTGAACGTGAGCAGCAACGGGGCTTTCCAGCTCGTGAATGCTCCACGCGAAGTTCGCTCCGTACCGCTTGCGGATATCGGCTGCTATCCCGATACGGCGCATCGGGTGCGGGCGCAGGGCATCGTGACCTACAGCATGCCGGGGAGCTTTCTCTATCTTCAGTCGGGCTTTGCGGGCGTTCTCGTGGAGACGCCCTCCACGGAGCGATTCGCGGATGGAGACCTAGTAGAGGCGGTCGGGTTCGTCAATGACGCATCGCCCGTCTGCGGGCTCGGCGAGGCTTCCGTACGTCGGCTCCGGGCCGGTTCACAGCCGGAGCCGATCGCCATCCACCCGCGGGAGATCATCCGTGTCAACACGTTGGCCCTCACCCGATACGAAACCGCTGATCCCGGCGACTATTACGGCTGCCTCATAACCTTTCCCGCGACGGTGGTGGACGTGAATCCTGGACGAGACGGAGGTGAAATCAGGCTCCTTGCAGACGATGTCGGCGTCACCGCAGTCTCAGGACTGCTCGGGCTCATCAAGGCCCGCGCGATTGAGCCGGGCAGTCTCGTGCAAGTCAGCGGCATCGCGAGGCCGGCTGGCGAGGGCCGGCGTCAAATCCCGGCGACGGCGGAGCCGATGACGGCCCCGCCGATTGAAATCCTGCTCCGTTCTCCGCAAGACCTCCAACTGCTTCGGGCGGCTTCGTGGTGGAAGCCACAACGGCTGGCGGCCGTCATCGCGGCGCTCGCAGCGACCGTGCTGGCCGCGGTCGCCTGGGCGCTGGGGCTTCGCCGTCAGGTGGCCCGCCAGGTGGCCATCATCGAGGAGAAACTGCAGTTCCAGGCCATTGCCGGCGAGCGGTTGCGAATCGCGAGGGAGTTTCACGATACGCTCGAACAGGATCTGGCAGGTATCGCATTGAGACTCGATGCCGCAGCGGAATTGACCGAAGACATTACCTCTCGGAGTGTTCTCGAGCAGCAACGCGGTCTCCTCGAACAAGTACGGCGGGAGACCCATGACTTCCTCTGGGATCTCCGCGATCCCGCCCGGACCGACGGTTCACTGATGGAGTCGTTGGGCAGCCAGATCGCCTATCTGCAGACGCTGACGAACGTGCCGCTCAGGCTGCATCTCGAGACGGATGCCAGCCGCCTGTCGGCTGCCCTCCAATTCCACCTTTTACGGATTGTTCGGGAGGCGGTCACAAACGCCCTCAAGCATGCTGAGCCGTCTTTCGTCGAGGTGCGGCTGGGCTCGACCGCGGCCGGCCACACGGTCGAGATCAGGAACGACGGCAGGGGCTTCGATGTGGCGACCTGCTCGGCCCTCGATGGACACTTCGGATTGCGGGGCATGGCGGAGCGGGCGCTGCGGATGGGAGCGACACTGTCGATCGACAGCCACCCCGACCGTGGTACGACCGTGCGGCTCCTCATCCCGGGAGGATCGGCGGGCTAACTGGCTCAAATACCTCCGGTTTGGATTGCGGCGCAGCACGCGGCCGTTCCAGATATTTCGGCGGTGCCCAAGCGGCCGGATATTCATGTCTGCTTTTCGAGCGTGCTGCGGCGGATGACTGTCAAAATTGCCAATGGTCGCCACCGGAACGGCCACCTACGATTTCCATAGACGCGGGGTTTGGAACGGTCTTTCCACCAGACACGCCCGTATCTGCCGCCTGCTACCGGCGACGAAGTGGAGGCGTTCATGACCGGGAAACACGACCTGCTGTATAAAACCGGAGAGCGTTTGTGAAAGGGTCTAACCGGCCGATCGACCTTTTGTGGCCTCAACCCCTCCCCTCTTGACCACTTTTTCATGAGCACTTTGCTGAGAGCCCCTCACACACCCGCCACCGCCGACATCCGATTGATGATCGTGGACGATCATCCCCTGTTTCGAGAGGGCCTTGCCCTCACGCTCAGCGCCGCACGTGGCATCGTCGTGGCCGCTCAGGCGGCCAGCGGCCAATCAGCGCTCGACCAGTGGAGCGAGGCCCGTCCAGACGTCGCCATCGTAGACATCAGCATGCCCGGAATGGACGGCATCGCCACGGTGCGGCAACTGCGGGCTCGCGATCCGCAGGCCCGAATTCTGATGCTGACCTCGTCGGAAGACCAGGACGACATCATGGCGGCCATCGACGCCGGTGCGGCCGGATACGTGACGAAAAGCATTCGCTACGCCGACCTGGTCGCCGCCGTCCGTGAGGTGCATGCCGGTGGACAGCCTCTCGGGGAGACCGTGGCCCGGAAGCTCGCACGCCGCGACCGCGACAAGCCGCTCACGCCCCGGGAGCTGGAAGTGCTGGCCAGGCTCCGGGAAGGCCTGACGGCCGTCGAAATCGGTGAACGTCTCGCCATCACCGCTCGCACGGCCAGGGCGCATATCGAGGCGATCAAGGAGAAACTTTCCGCCGTCAACAGTGCGCAGGCGGTCGCCAGGGGGTTTGAATTGGGACTTCTGCCCATGGCACGTCGCGGTCTCTGAGAAGGCCCGGCCCTCTCATGAGCCGTGGTCGGCGTCGGGATCGACGTCGGGATCGTGGACGACAGTCGGAGCTGATCGTCGGCGATTTGTCGACGGTCTACGCGGTGGTTTTCGACGGCCCGGCGGCATCGCACCGCCTGTCGACGCACGGAACCGTTGCGAACGTAACGGCATGAAGGGGGCGTGTTTTACGGACACGTTGAAAACGTGCCGCCACGAAGAGAGGAGACGGCGAGCCGGGATCGGCTGAAGCTCGACGAGCGTTGGAATTTCGCCCTGCCAAGGCCTGCAGCGGCTTCGGACCCGATGGCGAAATTCCCCGCGAAGGAGACTTCTGCCGGCACGGCGGGCGGTGCACACACCCCGCAAAACAGGATCGCAATTGGCGGCTTTCGCCGATTCCCTTAGCATGGGGCCCGGCGGGCAGACACAGATATTCGTAAGGAGAAAGTCACCCTATGAGCGTGCAGCGTGTGTTGGCCCTGGTGCTCGGGGGTGGACGTGGTACCCGGCTCTATCCCCTGACCCGCGACCGCTCCAAGCCGGCCGTGCCGCTGGCCGGCAAATACCGCATCATCGACGTGCCGCTCTCCAACTGCATCAACAGCGGCGTTCAGCGGATCTACGTGCTCACGCAATTCAACTCCGTGAGCCTCCACCGTCACATCCGCCGGACCTACACATTCGATCCGTTCAACGGCGGATTCGTGGAGATCCTCGCCGCTCAGCAGACGAACGACAATGCGGGATGGTATCAAGGCACGGCCGACGCGGTCCGTCAAAACCTCCGCTATCTGCAACAGCCCGACATCCGCCACGTGCTGATTCTCTCGGGAGATCAGCTCTACCGCATGAACTACGCCGACATGCTGGCCACCCACATGGCCAGCCGCGCCGACGTCACGATCGCCGGCATTCCGGTGCACGCGGAGGCGGCTTCGGCGCTCGGAATCATGCGACTCGACGGGCAGGGCCGGGTCGAGGGCTTCCTTGAAAAACCGCAGACGCCCGAAGAGCTCGACATCGTCCGCACCGATCCAGCATGGATCGACAGCCAGGGCATTCCTTCCCAGGGCCGCTCGCTGATGGCGAGCATGGGAATTTATCTGTTCGATCGCGACTGCCTTGTCGACCTGCTGACGAAGACCGATTACCAGGACTTTGGCCGTGAGGTCTTCCCGGCCGCCATCCGGGCGAAGAAAGTGCATCTGCACCCCTTCGACGGCTACTGGGAGGATATCGGTACGATCCGGTCCTACTACCAGTGCAACCTCGATCTCGCCAGCCCCGCGCCTCCATTCGACATGGCCATGCCGGAGGCTCCGATCTATTCCCGCGGCAGGTTTCTGCCGCCGTCGCGGATCGACGGCGCCACTATTCGACATAGTCTGCTGTCGGACGGCTGCCTCGTCGAAGAGGGGGCCGTGATTGAAAACAGCGTCATCGGAGTTCGGTGCCGGATCGGACGCGATGTTGTGATCCGTAATTCCATGATCCTGGGCAACGACTTCTTCGAAACGGCCGATGACATCACGGCCAACGCCGCCCTGGGGCTCCCCCGAATGGGCATCGGCGCGGGAACCGTGATTGAGGGGGCGATCGTCGACAAGAACGTGCGGATCGGTCGCGGAGCCCGGATCGTCAACGACCACGGCTGCGAGACGTCGGCCGATAGCGACCGCTTTACGGTCCGCGACGGGATTGCGATCGTACCCAAGGATGCAGTCGTGCCGGATGGCTGGCGACCCTGAGCCGGCATCAGCGCTGAGCCTGCATCGGCGTTCCGCTGCCAGCAGGGCATCCCCTACCGACGGCGGGCCCGCCAGCCGGGCGTCTCGTCCCTGTGAAGCCTCGAACTGAGGGGCGACGCGACAGGCGATTCCGAAGGGGCTGTCGGCATTGGCCCAGCCACCGCCATGCCCGCCCCGACGCCGTCCTGCATCGGCGGTGCGTAAGGCTGTTCGGCGTCGGTCGGCACCTGTCCGAGATCCGCTGGCTCGGCTATCGAAACTGGCTCGGCTATCGAAACTGGCTCGGCTATCGAAACTGGCTCGGCTAAAGGCTCCTCTGGGGCCTCCCGATCAGTCTCACGGACGCCCATGCCTTCAGATGCCATGTCTTCAGCTGCCATGTCTCCAGCCAGGGCCTCATCCTCGACCGCTGCAGTCTGCTGGAATTCCGGCGAGCCATATTCATCCGCAAGTGTCGGTGTTGGTTCTTCCGGAGCCGGCTGCATGCCGTCCTTGACGATCTGCGGCCACGGCCTGGGCGCGGCGCCCAGTGGCAGAATGCCACCGCTCCGAGCACGGAAGTCGTTCTGGGGCGACGAGCCGTTCGGCACGGGACCCGAATAGTCGAAGGGATCGGGGCACATTGTGCAGCCGGTCGAGATCAGCCCGCCGACGAGCACCAGAGCGAGGGTGCCGGCCCATGCACGCGGGCTCTCTGTCGGGGCTCTCTCTGTCGGGGCTCTCTCTGTCGGGGCTCTCTCTGTCGGGGCTCTTGCCGGGACTCGTGTCAGACGTGCCTCAACCATGCGGCCCCCTCCTGTTGGCGGGAGCCCTCTCCCGCAGCCAGACGCCAGCCCTCCCACAGGCCGGCCCCCGGTCCGTCATCCGGGAGTCACGTCCCGGATCTCTCAGCGGCTGCTCCCCCACCCCATCACCCACACTAGTTTTCGGATGATTGACGGCGGATTCTTCAGCAAAACCGGCGCAACCGGAAAAGACGGGCTGTTACAGCTGCACGCCCAGCTTGGCCATGAGGAGTTTCATGTCGTCCCAGACCTCACGTTTTGCCGGTGGGTTGCGGAGCAAGTAGGACGGGTGGTAGGTGCAGATGACCTGCGAATTCCGCCACGAAAACCACCGCTTCCGCAACTTTCCGATCGGCTCGTCAGTCTGCAGGAGCGCCTGCGCCGCTGTGGTGCCCAGACAGCAAATAAACTCCGGCGCGATGATTTCCAACTGCTTTTCGAAGTAGCCCCGGCAGTTGGCCGTCTCTTCGGCAAGCGGCGGGCGGTTTTCCGGCGGCCGGCACTTGAGCACGTTGAGGATGTAGACCTCGTCCCGCGAGAGCGTGCAGGCCTCGATGATCTTTGTCAGTAACTGACCGGCACGACCGACGAACGGTTCGCCGGAGGCATCCTCGTCGGCCCCCGGGGCCTCGCCCAGAAAACACAGCCTGGCCGTGGCCGTGCCCACACCAAACACAGTCTGGGTGCGGGCCCGGGCCAACGGTTCGCAGAGGCAACAGGCAGCCACCTCCTGCCGAAGCAGGTCGAGCGCTCCTCTCCGCGATCCGGCATCTGCTGCGATCGGCTGGGGCACCTTTGCCCCACCGGCTGCCGCTCCCGAGTCGAGGCTGCCGCTGGTACGACGGGCACTCCCGGCACGGCGTTTAGGCAGGTCGGAGACCCCCGCCGAGGCGAGGCTCTCCAGACGTTGCTTCACCACACGCTTCCGGCCGTTTCCGCCCCGCGTGCCCGATGTATCGGCGTTGCCATCCATGGATCAAGTCCGTGCGGTGAGCGGCCCGTTACAGCGCCCGGCGGTGACGCTTCGGGGCCCGGCCCTTCCCGAGCAGGGCTCCCGCGGACGGTTTTTTCGGCTCGGCCGCAACTGCCGGATCGACGCTAGCCTCTTCGGCCGCCCTGGAGGCGAGACCACTCTCGCCAACAGCCACTCGCGGGAGTTCTGTTTTCGGCCGGCGATCAAACGCTTCGAACCCGGGGATCTCGTCCCGCTTGAGCAGACGTTCGATCCGCATCTCGATCCGCGTCAACTGTGGCCCTTCCTCGGGACTGACAAAGGTGTAGGCAACACCTTCGCGGCCCATGCGGCCGGTGCGTCCCACCCGGTGCACGTAGTCGTCGCAGAACTCGGGAATGTCGTAATTGATGATGTGCGAGACTCCCGAGACGTCGATTCCACGGCCGACGACGTCGGTTGCCACGAGGATGCGGACGATGCCTTCCCGAAACTGCTTCATCGCGCGGTCGCGGGCCCCCTGCGGAAGATCGCCATGGATGCAGGCAACTTCGTCTGGGTGGCCGGTCTGGCCGGTCGCACGGCTGCGACGGCGTGAGAGCCGCTCGAAAATCTTGTCCGTGCCTCGTTTGGTCCGACAGAACACGATCACCTGCCGCGGATCTTCACGCTCCAGCAGACGCTCGAGCAGATCAAATTTTCGCACCGGCTCGACCGTGAAATAAGCCTGTTCGATGGTCTCAACGGCCAGTTCGTTGACCGAAAAGTCGAGAACCTCAGGGTTCCGCATGTAGCGGGTGGCGAGTTTGGCGACGGTCGGCGGCACCGTGGCAGACAGCAGCAGCGTCTGCCGGCTTTCGGGACAGCGACGGAGAATCTTTTCGATGTCCGGACGGAAGCCGATATCAAGCATCCTGTCGGCTTCGTCGAGCGTCACGATTTCGAGCGCCGAAAACGAAAGCGTGCCCCGGCTCATGTGATCCAGCACCCGTCCGGGAGTGCCCACGATCACCGCCGGGTGCTTGGAAAGTTTGTCGATCTGTCCCTTGATCGGCTTGCCACCGTAGACAGCAACGCAGTGAATCCGCGAGCCGTGCGCGAGTTTCTCGAACTCATCCCGAACCTGAACGGCGAGTTCTCTCGTCGGCACGAGCACGAGGGCCCGCGGGCCGCCCCCCCGACCAGGATGCCGCATGCGTTCCAGAATCGGCAGCACGAACGACGCCGTTTTGCCGGTGCCAGTACGGGCCTGCCCGAGCACGTCGATGCCGGTCAGGGCCCGCGGGATCAACCCCGCCTGAACGGGCGTGGGAGTCGTGTAGCCTGCCCGCTCTACAGCCGCCATCGTTTCGGGCGACAGTCCCATCGTGTGAAAACTACCGGTCGAACTGCCGACATCCTGACGTTCCACGTCAACCGCATCCCGCCACTGCCCGCCACTTTCGTTCACTGACACTCGTAATCCTCTTCTGATGTTCTCACTGGCCGCACACAAGACCCCGACGGCGAATCGGCAAACGACCGGATATATGGGGGTAAAACTACCACGACGGCTCTGACTCGGCAAACGGAGCCATGCCACCCCGCCGGCCAACGCCGGCGTGTGCCCCAAACCCAGGCCCTGAATCCTGAAACCTGCCGCTAGCGGTCGAAGATCTTACGGATCGCCCAGACGGTGGCAGCGCGGCCGGCACGTGCGATCGACCGCGTCAGGGGAATGCTCTTCGGGCAGACGGCGACGCAGTTTTGGGCGTTGCCACACATCTGAATGCCGCCCTGCGACGTGAGTGCCGCCAACCGCTCGTCGGCAATCATCTTGCCGGTCGGGTGGCCGTTGAAAAGCATCGCCTGACTGATCGCATGGGCACCCACGAAGCCGGTGTCGAAGGCGGCATTGCGGCGGGATTCAAAGGACTCGGCAGACTCGTCCTCACGGCGAACCACCTCGATCTTGGTGAACTGCGGACAGGCCTCGAGGCAACAGCCGCAGCTGATGCACGTGGCGAGCGGATAGGCGTCCTCCTGGTTTTCAGGCGCGATGCGGGGGCCCGGACCATGGTCGTAGGAACCATCGATCGGCACCCAGGCCTTCACCCGCTCGAGCGAGCGAAACAACCTGCTTCGATCGACGGCGAGATCCCGGACCACGGGAAACTTCGACATCGGCCTAAGTTCGATCTCATCGGCTGATTCTGCAAGCAACTTGTCGACGAGGGCCGAACAGGCCATGCGGGTGCGGCCATTGATCAGCATTGTGCAGGAGCCGCATACCTCTTCCAGACAGTTGCAATCCCAGGCGACCGGGGCCACCCGACGACCATCCCGCGACTTTGCCTGCATTGCAATCTGCTGCAGAACGCTGATGACGTTCATGTTGGCGACGTAGGGAATCTCGAACCGCTCCCAGTAGCTCTCCTCACCGGGGGCGTCCTGCCTGAGCACCCTGACTCGGACCAGCCGCGGCTCCGTCGCGTCATGACCGTTCACGGCATGCCCTCCACCGTGCTGGGAAGCAGGCTCAGACGCATGCCCTGCACCGTCGTGGTGCCCAGCGGATTCGACTGCCTTGATCATCGTTGGATTCTCCTCACGTCAACAAAACTCATCTCGTAGCTTCCGCAACTATCTTTTCGATGTAGCGTTCTTGCACTCGCTCTGGCGTTCAATTTCGCGTTCGTTCTGCCCATTTCCTTGGCCGACTCCCTGCAAGCAACGTATCAGACGACCACATTCGGCCAGCAAGGGGAACGCCATTCACATCAGTCAATGCGACGCGGCAGCGAGGGCCGCCGGCTGATGGGCAGAACCCTCGGCTGTGACGGCAGCGGCTCTCTGCCGCTCCTTCCAGACGTCCTCGATCTCCTCGCCCCCGACCAGCCCATACAGCCGCGGTCGCGGCGGCATCAGCGATGTATCGATGTCCTCGTACGAAATCTGCGGCTCACCGTCGGGCCCCTGGCTCGCCACGGTCGACTTCAACCAACGACGCGTGTTGGCCTCGAAACGGTCACACCACTGCTCCGCCTCCCGACGCTTTTCAACGGGATCGGTGGCATGAATGCCCGGCATGGCAAAGTCCGGCTTAAAGTGGGCGCCGCGGCACTCATCCCGCTGCAGCGCGCCTTTCAAGATCAGTTTCGCCAACGGGAACATATCGCCGAGCGATTTCGTGAAGACGACATTCTGGTTGGTCCAGTTGCCTGAATCCGAGACTGCGCACCGACGCCAACGGTCTTCCAGTTCACACACCTCCGCATAGGCGGCCGCGAGTTGCTCGTTGCGGCGAACCACCGTGGCCACGCGGGTCATGAGGTTTCCCAACTGCTGGTGCAGGTCGTAGGGATTTTCGTCTCCGGCCGTCCGGGCCAGAAGCGCCCGATGCCGCTCCTCCTCGCGACGCAGGCCCGAATCAAACAGCCGCGACGGCTCCTCCGCCGCCTTTCTGCCACCGGCCTCGCAGCCGGCGATCACGCCCGGGGCACAGAACAGACCGCTGAAGATGCAGGAGAGGAGCGAGTTTGCGCCGAGTCTGTTGGCGCCGTGATACTGATAATCGCACTCACCAATCGCATACAGGCCGGGGATGTTCGTCTGCTGATTCCTCGGCGAGCCCTCAACGAGCCCCCCCGAGCCGCTCTTTTCGTAGTCGACCCACAGGCCACCCATGGAGTAGTGCACGGCGGGGAAGATTTTCATCGGGACGACCCGGGGATCGACGCCCTGGAACTTCTCGTAAATCTCCAGGATGCCGCCCAGTTTGCGGTCGAGCGTTTCCCGCGGGACATGCGTCAGGTCGAGATAGACACACAGACGGTCCTTCTCAACGGACAGCCCTTCGGTGGTGCAGATGTCGAAGATCTCGCGGGTGGCAATATCCCGCGGTACGAGGTTTCCGTATTTGGGATACCGCTCCTCGAGAAAGTAGCTCCGCTCCCCTTCCGGGATGTCCCGGGGATCGCGGGGATCGTGGGGCTTCTTGGGCACCCACACGCGGCCACCCTCGCCGCGGGCGCTCTCACTCATCAGCCGGAGCTTGTCAGCGCCGGGAATGGCGGTGGGGTGCACCTGAATAAACTCGCCGTTGCCATACCACGCGCCGGCCGCATAGGCCCGGCTCACAGCACTGCCATTGCAGACCATCGACATGGTGGAGCGGCCGTAGAGCAGACCGCAGCCTCCAGTGGCCAGAATCACAGCATCTGCCGGGAACGCCCGGAATTGCATCGTCACCAGATCCTGGCAGATGGCCCCACGGCACCGGCCTGAGTCATCGAGCACCGGTTCGAGGAAGTCCCAGAACTCCCATTTCTTGACCTTGCCCTCGACCTCCCAGCGGCGAACCTGTTCGTCGAGCGAATAGAGCAGTTGCTGGCCGGTGGTAGCGCCCGCGAAAGCCGTGCGCTTGAAAAGCGTGCCGCCAAACCGTCGCTGGTCTCGAAACCCCTCCGGAGTCCGGTTGAATGGAACGCCGAGGCGGTCCATCAGGTCGACGATCCGCGGGCCCCAATCCGCCATCTCTTTCACAGGTGGCTGATGCTGCAGAAAATCACCGCCATAAATGGTGTCGTCGAAGTGCTTCCACTCGGTGTCGCCCTGCTGCCGGGTCAGCGCATTGACACTATTGATGCCCCCTTGGGCGCAGACACTGTGCGACCGCTTGACGGGCACCAGGCTGACCAGATCGACGTTCACGCCGAGCTCCGCCATCCGCATCGTGGCCGAAAGACCGGCCAAGCCACCACCAATCACGAGGACTCTGGGTTGTGCCATGCTCGGGCTCCTTCTGGCGTTGAACGGGTGTTGAACTAGCTCGTAACTGGCTTCGGTCTGGCTTCGGTCTGGCTCGACTATCGAGACCGCTGGCTGGCCGGGCGGTTGATCAGGATCCTGCCGGCGGCTTTGCCGCAGGAACGGATGCGGGGACAACGACCGCGTCAGTTGGCTCTGGCGCGT
>Ga0247834_1005388_pt1 | contig 15202 bp, 11 predicted proteins | sample LaCruzMarch2015__8_FD_187118 | JGI IMG/M metagenome (GOLD analysis project Ga0247834, IMG submission 187118) | Freshwater microbial communities from meromictic Lake La Cruz, Castile-La Mancha, Spain - LaCruzMarch2015_12m | ecosystem: Environmental > Aquatic > Freshwater > Lake | place: Spain... | reverse complement strand
TGGTAAAACTTTTCTTCCTGTCCCTTGCTTCGCCAAGGCTTACCCTCTATTTCAATCGCTTCACCTTGGGTGTCGAATTGCTTCAAGGCTTCTTCAGTGGCGAGGCTGCCCGCCTCATTGATGACCGACTGAATCGCTTCCTCGCTGTCCAGCATCGAATCTTCAAGATCAACTGTGATCTCTATGATTAGCTTTTTTCCTTCTTTTCTTAGTATTTTTGCGGCCATGTCTATTTTCTTATGCTTTATGATTTTCCGTTTTAAGCTTCGGTATCAAAATTTAGGAATAATGTCCATTACTTTCTTTAGGCTGTCATAAAATTGAGGTCGCACCCTATGGAACACCCTATATATGCAGGCAGCGCTAGATCATTTGCGGCAACGGCAACAAGAAATCAGGGAAGAAGATGAGAAAAGGCTATCGCCTTTACTGCATGGACATGTCAATGTGCTCGGGCACTACTCATTTACACTGGCAGAGCAGGTCATGATGGGGCAACTCAGGCCGCTAAATCAGCCATCAGAAAATATTATTACCCTTCCGTAGTGGCTTTTTACTGAAAATAGAATTAAGTTAGCCACTAACGTACGTTTTCGTACCATTGGACTTCAACCCCCACATCCACCATGGGTCAGCTTTGTTCCGCTTAATTCGGGCTAGGCTTTTCGCCCGATTTTGTCTGTTTTTGGCTTTCTCGGTCTAGCACTAGTTAAGATTATTCCCATTGTACAAACTACCCCTGAATAATAAGCCAACCCTAATCATTGGGATCCTGACGACGGCATTTCTAGGCCGCATTTTTCACCACTACAATATTTTTAAAGAATGTGACGATTCCTATCCAACGCATTTTGATTAATATAATAAATCAAGCAAATCGTTTCTGATTGCCCTATAATTTGACCTTGATAATAGACAAAATGACGGGCATCCATGAACAACAACCTTTTACAACAAGTCATCTCCACTGAAGGTTTTGTGGCTGCCAACGCGCTAGCCAAGGCCTTGCGCATCACCCAAAACGAACTGGCAGATTTTACGGGCTTGCCGCGTGACTCGGTGTCGAAAAAATCCCGCGTCAATAGCCGTGGCACCCAAGCCCGTTTGCGCGATACTGTGGACATCATCAACCGTGCCTCCGAATGGTCAGGTGGCGTGGGACGGGCGTTTGCGTGGTTCCGCTCCCAACCGTTGCCGTCGTTTGGCGACAAAACTGCCGAGGAATTGGTCAAGGAAGGCCGCGCCGATGCTGTCAAGGCCTATCTGTCCCGTATTGCCGAGGGTGGCTACGCTTGAGTGTTCCGATCCGGCAGTTCAGCGGCATCGTTTACCGCGCCCATCACCCGATGTGGGCGCACCAACCTTTATCCGGTGACGGCGCGAAAAAACACGGCGGACGCTTTAACCGCCGGGGATACGCAGCACTCTATACCTCGCTGGATATCACCACGGCTTGGCTGGAAGCCCAGCAAGGTTTCCCTTTCAAAGCGCAACCGATGACCCTCGTTGCTTACCAAGTCAACAATATCGCGGTGGTAGACCTGAACGACAGCAACACCTTACAGGCATTAGCTTTTCCCGCAGACGACTTGGCTTGTGCGTGGGAATATTTGGCCAGCCAAAACCAGCAGCCACCCACTTGGTTGCTCGTGGACAAATTGCTGGCACTCAACTTGGCAGGTATTTTAGTGCGTAGTTTTGCCCCAGGCTGTACGGCAGAAAACCACAACCTAGTGCTTTGGCGGTGGGGGAATATTGGCGAATGCCAAGTGAGCTTGATTGACGATTTTGGCCGGTTGCCGAAAACTGCCGATTCTTGGCGGACACAACCTGACTAATCTGTCAGCCACAAACAACCACCAGCAAATCCAGGCATGCTGGTGTCCATAAAAATCTAACTTATGTTTGAAATAGGGAGCTTTGGAAAATTTTGATTTATTCAACAACGCCCTAGTGAACCCGCCCCGCTATCAATTCCCTCAATACATCTTTGCAGGCAGCCATGTTGTTCTCGGCATGCTCATTGTACCTTTCGCCCCATCGGTTATCGTAGTGCGGTGTCAGCCTGTCTATCACCAGCAACTCATAAATATTCACCCATTCGCCCTCGACCCTGATCGCCAGTTTCGGGTTGAAAATGTAATAACCACGCAGCACCCGATAAAACAGCTTGCGGTTGCCTTTATCGTCTTTACTGACTTCGTTTTTGGACAAAATGCTCGACAGGTAAGCCCGCACTTTGCGGCGTTCAGGCAGAATGCCGGACGGAATATGCTGCACGGCATCAATAATATCCTGGGTGGCGAAACCTTCCAGACGATAGCGCATTTTCTTCGGCATCACGCGATAGAACAGGGCAATCATCAGATTAAGCATGAAGAACTCCATGCTGTGTTTGTCGAGCTTAATCAAGCGGCCATCGACTTGGATGCCAAGGCTGGTCGGTTCGAGCAAGCCGTAGATGTCCGCCAGTTTCTTTTTCGCGTAAGCGTCGCTACGGTCGGCTTGCGCCAGGGCGATTTGAAAAGCCGTCAAGCCATTGCCATCCACTTTTTCGGTGTCCGCGCCCACGTCAAACAAGGCTTTGATGACTTCGGTGTTGCCCATCCACGCGGCAACCATCAGCGGGGTTTGGTTGAAGACATTGCGGAAATCCGCGCCGTAATGGTCGGTTTGCTTAAGCACGGCATCCGGTTTTTTAAAACTGTAGGTCGCGTAATGCTTTTGTTGCATGATCTGCAAGGCTTTGTCGGGCTGGTTGGCTGCTTTGAACCCGGCTTTTTGAAGAGCCATGATGATATCCCTGTCTTCATACACCAAGCCGTATTCAAGCAAGGTCATACGGGCGTTTTTGTCATTGCCTTCCAGTGCGGCCCGTTTTAAATCCGGCAACACCGTGTTGGTGATGACCTGCCAATCCGGTGTTTTTTGTTTGAGGATTTCGCTACGGATGCGCTCGGCTTGTTCCTGTTTGCCTTGCAGTTCCAGTTTATGGGCTTCCTGCCGCCACGCATCGAGGCTGGAATTTTGGCTGGCAAGCTGCAAACTGGCCTGCGCGTCCCGTAAGCCGACCAAGTCCAATAACGGTTGCTTGGGGTTGCTTTCTATCCAGTATAGGTTCTTGATCGCCCGCGTCAGCGCGACATACAAGGCGTTGACGTAAAACTTGTACACTTCCAGCGCTTTGTCGGTTTTGTCTTTGGCACGGGCGTATTTGATGTCCTGCTCCAAATCGGCGGTGACTACGCCTTTACAAATTTCACGATAACGGGCTTCTTCCTGGCTTAAAAAATTGTAGAGAATGATGTTTTCATATTCCAAGCCCTTGGCTTCCTGAATGGTGAACACTAGTGGCGTGCGGAAATGCTGTTGCGCGGCGGGCTTTTGTTCGACGGTCATAACGATGACGGCAAACAGCGTCGAGGCACGGGTTTTGCTGTCCAATTCCTCACGGATGGCGGCGGTGTCCTGCAAAAACAGCACTTCACCTTGGTTGTGCCCATTGCTTTCGACCAGATAATGGCTTTCCTTGTCGATCGAGCCGAAGCGTTGGTTTTTGATTTTTAAAATCTTGTTGGCAATGTCGGTGACTTGCGGCGAATTGCGGTAATTGGTGTTGAGGATGCGGATCAGCTCATCCGCAGTTTGCAAGTCTTCCTGCCGATAAAACAGGCTTTTGACTTTCGACCAGGAAAAGAAGTTGGGATGGACAATCTGGTTGGAGTCGCCGCACAAGATAAAATCCGAAACTTGCCGTAGCGATTTCATAATCAGATACAACTGGATATTGGTCAAATCCTGCACTTCATCGACGATGACAAAATCATAACGCGGCTGGCAGTGTTCTAAATACTGGTGGCTGACGATATTGCTGTCGTAAAGCCGCTGTTCCTGTAAAAATGCCAGATATTTTTCAAACACGCCGTAGACTTCCTCGCGCTCTTCCGCTAGAAAAATCGACTCCTTAACGCCCAGATTCAGATAATCTTCACGGCTTAACCAGCTTTTATCGGTCGCGGGCCCGGTGATGACCCCGCGAAACTCCTCAAACACCTTGTGGGCATCTTTGAGGGTTTTGCTTTGGCGGAAACGGCTAAACCAGTGCTGGAAGGCTTGGAAGGTGATCGGTTTGCCGTCCGGTACGCGGATGCTTTCCAAAAATTCCTGGAACGACAAAAAATCAACTTGTTGCTCAGGGTTGTCGTAATGGTGGGCGTAATACAGATCGCGCGAGTTCTTCACCAGATAAGCCGACTGCGTGACATACAGCACATCGCCAATGGCCTGTTTCATTTTTTCCAGCGTCAACGCAGTCTTGCCACTGCCCGCCGAGCCGATGACAATCAATGGCGGCTGCAAATCATAAATGGATTGCTGACGGTCATCGAACGAAATGATCTTGTCCAGCAGGTTGAACGTGCCGTGGTTGGGGTTCAGATAAACCAGCGGTTGGCCGGATGCCGCGTCCGGCTTGGTGATGACGGGAATCTTGTCTTCATCAATCTGACCGACCTGACGAAGAAAACGCGAGTCTTCATAAACATGGTTTTTGATGAATTCCAGCATCAGCAGATAGCTTTCATCCTGATGGCGATAAACGGAAAACAACAGGCGGTCACGCTGGTTAAGCCGTGCCCGATAGAGATTGTCCCCCACCTTTTTGACTTCCGCCGACTTGAAGTCATCATCTTCCAAGTATTTTTTCAGCTTGGCAAAGCCAGGTATAGTTTTAGGTTCGAGCTCGTTGTAGATCAGGACTTTCATAAATAGTGGGGCTAAGAATGGTTAGGCTTGATAGCAGTTTATAACAGCTACCAATCATACAAGCTCCATACTGATTTGTCTTTTACACATGCCGGATGGCTCAGAAAGGAAAGACTGGGCCGCCAGAAGCTGTATGCGTTCAAGAACGGAAAAACGAAAACCACGGGGCAAGACACCCAAGGCTTTCAACCGGATCGGTATATCAATGAGGACATTGTTAACATCCAGTGGGACGACATGTAGCGGTTTATAGCGACCATCAAACTGAAAATAACGACGGCTTCGCAGCCGTACAACGAACTTAATTTAGAACAAACGTGTAACTAAATTTGAAACTTTTTGAATAAGATAGTTTTTGGGTGGTATTTCGTCTGGCTTATTTGATTTTTATGTTTTCCGTATCATTATCAACTCATTGATAATGATGAAGTATTAATGCAATTTGCGAAGTAAAAGTCAGAACAAATTAATTTAACAGATAGTTATCCTAATGATTTATATGATTTTTATAAATTCTATTTTGTTCTAAATTTAGTTCGTTGTACGGATTGGCAATAATCAGCGTTATCACTATCGCCTGTTAAGCACAGCACTTCAAAAAAATCTAGCTTTGTTCATGGACGGCTAGGCAGGCAAAGATTTTTCGCGAAATAGTAACAACCCTCAAAACATAAGAACCCTAAAAACATAACTTTCAATAAATCAATTAGTTTGACTATTGAAAAACCTAGATAAATAGTACATACGATTTTTTTTCCAATCATTTCTTTCCATTTCATTATACTTTGATGATAAAAATCATCCTTGGGTCTTGATGAAGGATGACGGGTATTTCCTCATTCAAGCTGTTACAAATCCGAGCGGTGGTTTTATGTGCTTTAATCGTCAAAAACTCCTATTTGTTGTCGTTTTATCACTCTGTTGGTTCGCCATCGATGCTTATGCCGCCTACGATTCAGCGCTTACCCCTGAACTCAAGAATATTCAAATCATAAGGATCACGCCAGATGGCGAGGATGTGCCTGCTGGTAAACAAATGGTTATCCAGTTTGACCGCCCGGTAGTCCCTATTGGCAAAATGGAACGCCAGTCTTCAGAAATACCTATCAACATCACCCCGGTGTTGGCCTGCGAATGGCGCTGGCTGAATACTTCCGCCTTGGCCTGTAATCTTCCTGATAAAACACCACTGAAAGAAGCGACACGTTATACCTTAGAAATCGAACCTGGAATAAAAGCAGAAGATGGCGCGACTATTCCCGATAAAGTCCATCATGAATTTATCACGCAACGCCCTGATGTAAACGACCATGAATTTCGGGAATGGAAATCGCCTGGGCATCCCGTCATACGGCTGGTTTTTAATCAACCCGTTGATAAGGCATCCGTCGCACAGCATATTTTTTGGAGCGTCGGAGACACAACAGAACGTGTTGCGGTCAATGTGACCGCCGACCAAGCCGATCATGAGCCACCGCAATGGCTGCCGATTCCGGGAGAAAATGCCTTCGTATTTTTTAACAAACAGCCTGCCCAAAAAAGCGATGATGAACTTCATAAAAGCTCAGGAAAGGAAGCGCGGAGGATTTGGTTGGTTGAACCCATGCAAGAATTGCCGTTAGACACCCATATTGTCCTTAAATCGGAGCCTGGCTTAATCTCTGCGTTAGGGCCTGAAGCCAGCGTTAACGCCAATTCCCTGACCGAACTTGACACCTACCCTGAGTTTAGTTTTTTAGGCATTAAATGTTCCACAAACCAAGGTGATGAACTATGGATTAAAGCTGGTCAAACGCCTAGTGGAAAATGCGATCCCTTGTCACCTGTCAATTTGTCGTTTAGTACGCCAGTCGAACGTGACACCCTAGGTGACAGATTGACCTTTAACCCGCCTGTAGGAGGCTGGAAGAAAATCGCCGAAGAAGAAACTGAAACTACGCCAGAGCCGGAAGAAAGCGACAATAACGCGCAAGTGGGTTATCAATTTAGCCAACCGCATAGCAAAGGCACAAATTACAATGTATGGCTGCCTGGTGGTTTGAAAGTCGCGCAAGACTACACCGTAAATTCCCAAGCCCCGCTGACTTTTTTTGAGCGGCTATGGTTTTGGTTGCAATCATGGTTTAAGCCCATTACTCCAACGCTGGAAGTGCAGGACATTTTTGGCCGTAAGCTGCAACAGCCGATTTCCGCCAGTTTTGTGACAGCACACCGCAATCCTAATTTTGTTTTGGATTACTCCGATGCCGTAATAGAAAAAGGCGTGGACAGCGAAGTGCCTTTTTACGTCAATAACTTAAATAATTACCGCTTTGATTACCGTGCCATCACCGCCAAAGGTAACGACAAGCTACAGACTTTGCGTAAAGACATTCCCAGTGTCCAAGATGTGCAATTTGCCGTGCCGTTTGGTGTACGGGAAATGCTCGATGGACATACAGGAGCGGTATTTGGCAGTTTACAAACCGACCCGATTGTTAACACCTACTCCCCGCGCCTGTTTGCCCAAGTGACGCCTTATCAAGTCCATCTCAAACTCGGCCATTTCAATAGCTTGGTTTGGGTTACCGATATGGCAACCGGACAACCAGTGGCAGATGCCAACGTCAGCTTATATAAAGATGCGTTCACGACCTTGCATACCGCGACCGCGTTCAGCGCCAAAGCCACCACCGACGCTTCAGGCATGGCGTTATTGCCAGGAACCGATACCCTAGACCCCGACCTCTCGATAACAAACCGTTATAGCGATGAAGACCAACGCTATTTCCTGCGCGTGGAAAAAGATGCGGACATGGCGCTATTGCCGCTAGCGCAATCGTTTACTATTGACACTTACCGAGCGTCAGGTAGCGAATCGGTGTATCCCTACAAACAAATGCGTTATGGCCACATGCGGGCTTGGGGAACAACGGCCCAGGGCATTTATCGGGCGGGTGACACTATCCAATATAAAATCTATGTCCGCAATCAAGATAATAACGGCTTTATCCCACCGCCTACTAATAGTTATCGGTTGAAAGTCATTGATCCTATGGGCAAAGACGTGCTTGAGCGCAAAGATATTCAATTATCCGCGTTTGGCGGCGTCAGCGGCGAATTTACCGTACCGAAAACAGGTGCGGTGGGTTGGTATCAATTCAAACTCATCGGTGATTTTGCCAAAAAACCTGAAAACACCCAAGCAACGCCACCCAAACAGCCGGATACCGAAACAGATAGCGACAGTGCCGAGAAAAAAACGTGGCTACCCATGCGCGTACTGGTCAGCGATTTTACGCCCTCCCCTTTCCGGGTCAGCAATCAGCTAAACGGCGACTTATTTCATGCCGATGAACAAGTGAACGTGGCTACCCATGCCGAACTGCATTCCGGTGGTGCTTACACTGATGCCGCGACACGGGTTACCGCTTTGCTGGAAAGTGCGTTATTTACTGCTAAACATCCGATAGCCAAAAATTTCCAATTCGATAGCTACCAAAACGAAACCTCATCGCAGCAAATTTTCCAGAAAATCGACAAAGTCAACGACAAGGGTGAAAACACGCTTAGCTTTGCCACCGGAACACCTAAAGTGGTCTACGGCAAACTCTTGGTGGAAAGCGCGGTTGCTGATGATCGGGGTAAATACATCAGCCACCAAACCCGCGCCGATTATTTAGGAGTAGACCGTTTAGTGGGTCTTTATAGCAGCGAATGGCTGTTTCAGGTCGGCAAAGCGGGCAATCTGCAATATATCGTCGTTGATGAGCGCGGCAACCCGGCCAAAGGTTCGGCGGTGGAGATTACTGTAGAGCATCAAACCACCAAAGCAGCGCGGGTGAAAGGAGCGGGCAATGCTTATCTAACTGAATATCATAACGAATGGGAAGCCGCCGGACATTGCCAAGGATTATCCGCAGATGCACCACTTGATTGCGCTTTTACACCGACAAAAGCGGGAGTTTATCGGGCAGTCGCCAAAATTAAGGACACCAAAGGCAAAGAACACACGACGACGCTGAACACGTATGCGGTCGGGGATGATTTTGTGGTTTGGAACAATCAAAACGATAGCGGCCTGACCATCTTTCCTGAAAGCACGTCCTATAAAATTGGCGATACCGCCCGTTATCTGGTGAAGAATCCCTACCCGAACACAAAGGCGCTGATTACCATCGAACGGTACGGAGTCATCGACCATTTCGTGCAAACCTTCACTAGCTCCACGCCCGTGGTTGAATTCAAAATCAAACCCGAATACTTGCCGGGCTTTTATCTTTCCGTAGTTCTAGTCTCGCCGCGCGTAGATAAGCCATTGGAATTAGGCCAAGTTGACCTTGGCAAACCCACTTACCGTATGGGTTATGTCACCGTGCCCGTCAAAGACCCGTACAAAGAAATGGTGATTACTGCAAAAACCGACCGGGAGATTTACAAGCCCCGCGAGAAAGTGACCGTCAAGCTCCACGCCGAACCCCGCATGAAGGATAAAAACGAGCCTATCGAATTGGCGATAGCCGTACTCGATGAATCGGTGTTTGACCTGATTACGGGTGGCAAAAGCTATTACGATCCCTACCAAGGTTTTTACACCTTGGACAGCCTAGACCTAAACAATTACAGCTTGCTGACCCGCTTGGTGGGGCGGCAACGTTTTGAGAAAAAAGGCGCAAATCCCGGTGGTGATGGCGGTAATAATTTGAGTATGCGTTCGTTGTTCAAATTCATCAGTTATTGGAACGCGGAACTGAAAACCGACAGCAAAGGCGATGCGACCATCAGCTTCGAAGCCCCCGATAATCTGACGGGCTGGCGTATTCTAGCCATTGCCACCACGCCAACCGACCGTTTCGGTTTGGGCGATGGCAATTTTAAAGTCAACCGTCCGACCGAAGTGCGCCCAATCATGCCTAATCAAGTGATGGAAGGCGATCATTTTGATGCGGGGTTCAGTGTCATGAACCGGACTGATAAACCGCGTACTTTGACAGTCAACATCCACGCCGAAGGCACGCTTGATAACGCAAAAACACCTGCCGACTTGACCAAAACCGTTACCGTTGAGCCTTACAAGCGCGTCACGGTATCCATGCCGATCCAAACCACGGCAATAGCGCAAACCCGTGATACCACAGCAGGCAATTTACGCTTTACGGTCACGGCGGAAGATATGCTCGACAGCGACGGCTTGGTGCATAGCCTGCCAGTCAATAAGCGCCGCAGTCTGAATGTCGCCGCCAATTACGGTACAACGACCCAAGATAAAATTGACGAGCCTATCCAGTTCCCCAAAGACATGCTGCCGGATGTGGGCAGTGTCAGCGTGATTGCTTCTCCGACGGTGATTGGCAATGTCTCCGGCGCATTTAAGTACCTGCGTGACTATCCGTATCTGTGTTGGGAGCAAAAGCTCAGCAAAGGGGTGATGGCGGCGCATTATAAAAATCTCAAAACCTACCTGCCGGATTCGTTAGCATGGGAAGGCAGCGAATCCCTGCCCCAAACCACGCTAGACCAAGCGGGAAGTTTTCAAGCCGCAAACGGTGGCATGGCCTATTTCGTCGCCCAAGATCAATATGTCGATCCTTACCTAAGCGCCTACACAGCCATTGCCTTTAATTGGCTACGCAAAAGCGGCTACAGCATCCCAGAGCCTGTGGAAACCAAACTGCACGCTTATCTGACTAACCTCCTGAAAAACGATGCCGTGCCGGATTTCTACTCTGAAGGCATGACTTCAACCGTCCGCGCCGTCGCATTGGCGGCCTTGGCAGAACGCGGCAAAATCAGTCTAGCGGATATGGAACGCTACCAGCCACATGTCCCAAAAATGTCCCTATTTGGCAAAAGCTACTACTTGCAAGCGGCACTGGCTGTGAAAGACGGCGAAAAATATGCCACCGACGTGGCAAAAATGATCCTCGCCACGTCTAATCAAACAGGCGGCAAATTTGTGTTCAGCGAAACTTGGGATGACAGCTATACCCGCATTTTGGCATCGCCACTGCGTGAAAACTGCGCCGTGCTGGATGCTTTCACGGCTTATGGCGAACGGGAAAGCGGCAAAAATCTGGTTGGTGATGTGCCGTTTAAATTGGTACGCGCCATTACCCAAAGCCGCCAAAACCGTGACCATTGGGAAAACACCCAGGAAAATATGTTTTGCATGAATGCGCTGATTGATTTCGCCCGTGTTTATGAAAAAGACAAACCGGACATGACGGTGACCGCCGCGATGGACGGCATCAACTTTGGCAAAGCGGTTTTCAAAGATGTCCGCGATCCAGCTGCACAATTGGAACGGCCTATCAAAGCCGATGATGCGGGCCGTAAAACCTCCGTGCAAATCCAGCGTATCGGTCAGGGGCGGCTTTACTACGCGACACGTCTGGCCTACGCCCTGCCCACGGAACTGGACAACGCCGCCAACGCCGGTATTGAAGTGCATCGGGAATACAGCGTTGAACGGGCGGGAAAATGGGCATTGCTGAAAACGCCGTTCCAGATCAAACGTGGCGAGTTAATCCGCGTCGACCTTTATGTATCGGCTCCGGCGGCGCGTAATTTTGTCGTGGTCGATGATGCCGTGCCGGGCGGCTTGGAACCCGTCAACCGCGACTTGGCGACAACTTCCGAAGTCGATGCCCAAAAAAGCGATTTCAACGCGGCAGGTGGCGCATTTTGGTTTAAATTTTCAGACTGGATAGATTTCGGCACGAGCTTTTGGAATTTTTACCATCAAGAAATCCGTCATGACTCGGTACGTTTTTACGCCGATTACCTGCCCGCCGGAAATTACCATCTGTCCTATACCGCACAAGCGATTGCGACAGGCACATTCAGTGCCTTACCGACGATGGCGCAAGAAATGTATGACCCTGATGTTTATGGCAAGACTGAAGCGGTAGACTTAAATGTTGGCGAATAACTGACGTTGGGAGCTGGAACGGGTTTGTTACCCGTTCCATAACGTTTTGATTGATTATCGGTATTCAAAATGATTGGGTTTTTGGGTGCGGGGCGGGATATTTAAACCGCGCCTGAGGTTTTGCTAATGTTGGGTATTGTTGAAACGTGCGAGACGGGATTGCAAATCCCGTCTCGCTCAGTGTTAAACCATGCGTTAATTTAATATGTTGAGTTTTTGTTTTTATCTGTTTGAAATATAAAATTAAAAAATGGAAAATCTATCGAAAATTAACAATGCCATTTAATTTTATCTGCGATAATCAAAGGTGTTCTAATATTACTAGGAAAGCCTGATGAATCATCAACGAGACCCATTCAAAAGCGTGGTTAAATTAACTATTTTGTATTATGGTTTTCATACATTGTTTGTCTGGCCCGTCAGGCTCGTCATGACAACGCAACAGCCTCACACCCAAAGAAGAAGCCTTAGCGTGAACGGGTGCTATCCTGTGGTTAGTTTTCTTAGGGCTTATCCTGTTAATAATATTGAGCATTTTATTACATAAGGTATTTTCATGAGCGACAATAATTTAATTATTAAAAAAGACACGGCAGCCGGAGCGTTGCAAAAAACGGCTAGCTTGTTAAGCATTACCAATAAGATTTTGGCAAATCGAACGCAGAATGCGGTTGTAGAAAGCGATGCGTGGCTGGATGCGCTGATTACTTGGGCGGATGAAAATAATATTCCTGATTATTATTTTTCTTCTGAAGGTGAGTCTTCTTGGGAAAAAGGCTGGCGTGGCTTGCCGCGTGATAAAGCGCGGATTTTAAAATTAACGGAATTAAATTTATATGACTGTAAACTTTCTTATTTACCCGAAGTTTTTGGCAAACTGACTAATTTAACTGAGTTAAATTTATATACAAACCAACTCAGCACCTTACCCGAATCGCTTGGCAAGCTCGGCAATTTAACTGATTTGGATTTACGGCATAACCAACTCCGTACCTTACCCGAATCGCTTGGCAAGCTAGGCAATTTAACTGGTTTGGGTTTAGGGAATAACCAACTCAGCACCTTACCCGAATCGATTGGCAAGCTCGGCAATTTAACTCATTTGGATTTAGGGAATAACCAACTCAGCACCTTACCCGAATCGCTTGGCAAGCTCACCAATTTAACTGGTTTGGATTTACGGCATAACCAACTCAGTACCTTACCCGAATCGATTGGCAAGCTCAGCAATTTAACTGGGTTGCATTTAGGGGGTAACCGACTCAGCACCTTACCCGAATCGCTTGGCAAGCTCGGCAATTTAATTGATTTAGATTTAGGGTATAACCAATTCAGCACCTTACCCGAATCGTTTGGCAAGCTCAGCAATTTAAGTAGTTTGGATTTGCGGTATAACCAATTCAGCACCTTACCCGAATCGATTGGCAAGCTCGGCAATTTAACTGGTTTGGGTTTAGGGAATAACCAACTCAGCACCTTACCCGAATCGCTTGGCAAGCTCGGCAATTTAACTTATTTGGATTTAGGGGATAACCAACTCCGCACCTTACCCGAATCGCTTGGCAAGCTCGGCAATTTAACACGTTTGGATTTAGGGCATAACCAACTCCGCACCTTACCCGAATCGTTGGGTCAATTAACAAATTTATTTTATTTGGATTTAGGTAATAATCCCATAAAATCCCTGCCTCCCGAATTAAGTCATCTTCGTTACATTACCCGTTTTGCTTAAACAAGGAACACGCCGTGTTAAAAACTTATGAAGCGATTTATGAAAATGGACAATTAAACTGGCTGGGAGCAAAACCTTTGGCAACCCGATTAAAAGTGATTGTTGTCGCAGAGGAAAATGAGCCATTGAATTTGCCTAATCAACAAACAAAAAAATTCGGCAGTGATTTACATCAGCAAATTATGGCAATAACGGGCGGTATAGAATTAGAATTGCCCAAACGTTCTCTGCCCCGTTCAATTCCTGATTTCTCAGAAAATCCATGATATTGCTCGATACCAACGTGATTTCTGAACTTATGCGCCCAAAACCCAACGAAAGCGTTATCGCATGGCTTGATGAACAATTCAGCGACGAATTATATTTACCCGCCATTGTTAAAGCTGAAATTGAAACAGGGATTGCCATTTTAGATGATGGAAAACGCAAACAAAATTTATTGCAAGCGGCTAATTTGATTTTTAAAAAGTTTGCCTACCGCTTTCTGCCGTTTGACGAACAATCCGCCAGTCAGTATGCAAAAATCATTGCCTTTGCAAAAAAACAAGGTCGCCCGATAACTGTCGAAGATGCACAAATTGCCGCAATGACTTTGCAATATCAGGCAACTTTGGCAACCCGTAATATTGCTGACTTTGATTTTTTAGTCGAGTTAAAGCTATTTAATCCTTGGCAGTTTGAAATGAATTAATTGCATACAGAAGGATAACCATGCACAACGACATTTTAAAACGTCTCGACATCATCAAAAACGCCGTGGCAATCGAAGAAGAAGAGCTGATTGCCATGCAGCTTGCTAAACTCAAACCGCTCGAACTTGATGACAAAGTGCTGCACATTATCGCCCTGATTGAAGCGCGGCAATTTCAAGACATTATTCAATTGATTGAACAATACAAACACGACAGCAGTGGCTTAGTGGTTTTTGAAGACCCGCAAATTCAAGGCTTAAAATTAGAATTAAAAGTATTGGAAAATAGTTTAAATGATAAAACCGATGAATTAGCCGATTTAGAGCGGCAAATTAATGCCTTTAATAGCGAATATATGGAACGCTTGGGCGGCTTAATTGAAGCCATTTTAAAAAAACGCGCCGACGACAATAAAGAAGATAGCCAAGCACAACAAGATTGGGAAGAATTTGTTCAAAGCCATCAGCAACAGCTGAAAGATTCGCCACTAGTTTTAACCACTGAGCAACAACAGCAATTAAAAAGTGCCTATCGCCAAGCCAGCCGTTTATGTCACCCGGATAAATTAACTGACGAATTTAAAGCCCAAGGCACAGAACTATTTAAAGCCTTAAGTGAAGCGTATCGGCATCAAGATTTAGAGCGCGTACTAGAGATTTTACAGCATTTAGAAATTGGCAAGCCCCTAAGTAGTGCGTCTGATTCCATTAATGATAAAGAATTGTTAAAAGCCAAAATAGCTGCATTACGTTTGCGCCTTAAAGAATTGGAAACAGAAATCAATGCCTTGCTTCAAAGTGAACACTATCAACGCATTCAAACCATTGAAGATAAAGACAGTTATTTTTCTGCATTACAAAAAGAGTTGCTTGAAGAATTAAATGCGTTAAGTGTTTAGAGTGGTAAGGTACTCCCCTTTGTCTAGACCAAAATCTCATAAACACAGATAGAAGCCGGTTGATAAAAATGGGTTGATCCATCCTTTTCATAATGCCTTCCTAAATACACGTCGGCGGGTGTCCGATAGCCCAACGATTGGTGTAGACGATCATGGTTGTACCCAAGGGCATAAATAGAAATGAAAGAAATCCTTCAAGCCTAACC
>Ga0247834_1005383_pt1 | contig 15216 bp, 15 predicted proteins | sample LaCruzMarch2015__8_FD_187118 | JGI IMG/M metagenome (GOLD analysis project Ga0247834, IMG submission 187118) | Freshwater microbial communities from meromictic Lake La Cruz, Castile-La Mancha, Spain - LaCruzMarch2015_12m | ecosystem: Environmental > Aquatic > Freshwater > Lake | place: Spain... | reverse complement strand
ACCCCATACCCCACACCCCAAACCCCAAAACCCCAAACCCTAGCCGTTCGACGTGTGCCGGGCGTGGAAGTCTCGCCGGAAGGCCTCGAACCGGCCGTGGGCGATGGCGTCGCGCATGGCCGCCGTCAGGGCCTGGAAGAAGGCGATGTTGTGCCAGCTCAGCAGGACCTTGCCGAGGATCTCGTCGGCGCGGATCAGGTGGTGCAGATAGGCCTTGGAATAGGCCTGTGAGGCCGGGCAGGGGATGTCGGGCTCCAGCGGGTCCTGATCCTCGGCGAAGCGGGCGTTCTTGAGATTGATCGGCCCGGCCCAGGTCCAGGCCTGACCGTGACGCCCGGCGCGGGTGGGAAGGACGCAGTCGAACATGTCGACCCCACGCCACACCGCCTCGACGAGGTCGACCGGCTTGCCGACCCCCATCAGATAACGCGGGCGATCAACGGGCAGCATGTCGGGGGCGTAGTCGAGGACCTCGCACATGGCCTGATGGCCTTCGCCGACCGCGAGGCCGCCGATCGCATAGCCGTCGAAGCCGATCTCCTGCAGCCGGTCCGAGGACTCGCGGCGCAGGTTTTTGAAGGTCGAACCCTGCTGGATGCCGAAAAGGGCCTGTGTCTCGCGGGTCCCGAAGGCCGCCTTGGACCGGGCGCCCCAGCGCACCGACAGCTCCATGGCGGCACGGGCGGCGGGTTCCTCGGCGGGCCAGCTGACGCACTGGTCCAGCTGCATGGAGATGTCGGCACCGATGCGGTCGGCCTGGATCTCGATTGACCGTTCAGGGCTGAGGACGTGTCTGGAGCCGTCGATATGGCTGGCGAAGGTGACGGCCTCCTCCTTCACCTTCGAAATGCCGGCGAGGGACATGACCTGGAAGCCGCCGCTGTCGGTCAGGATGGGTTTGTTCCATCCCATAAATTTGTGCAGCCCGCCCAGCCGCTCCATCCGCTCCGGCCCGGGGCGCAGCATCAGGTGATAGGTGTTGCCCAGGAGTATGTCGGCCCCGGTCTGGGCCACCTGATCTACTGTCATCGCCTTGACCGTGGCGGCAGTGCCGACGGGCATGAAGGCCGGCGTGCGGATGTCACCGCGTGGCGTCTTCAGCACCCCGGTGCGGGCGCGGCCCTCGGTGGCCTGAATATCAAACGGGAAGGGCATCAGGCGGCCCGGAACAGCAGGCTGCCGTCCCCATAGGAATAGAACCGGTATCCGTCTGCCACCGCATGAGCATAGGCCGCCTTCATCGTCTCAAGCCCGGCAAAGGCGCTGACCAGCATGAACAGGGTCGATTTCGGCAGGTGGAAATTGGTCATCAGCACATCGACAGCGCGGAAGCGGTAGCCGGGGGTGATGAAGATGGCGGTGTCGCCCTGGAAGGGCTGAATGTCGCCCTCGGGCGTCGTGGCGCTTTCGAGCAGCCGCAGGCTGGTGGTGCCGACGCAGACGATGCGGCCGCCGGCGGCGCGGACGGCGTTCAGGGCTGCGGCGGTGTCGGCGGAGACCTCCCCCCATTCGGAATGCATCTTGTGGTCGGCGGTATCGTCGGCCTTGACCGGCAGGAAGGTCCCGGCCCCGACGTGCAGGGTCAGGGCATGGGTCGAGACCCCGCGTGCCTTCAGGGCCTCCATGAGGGCGGGGGTGAAATGCAGACCGGCCGTGGGTGCCGCGACCGACCCGTCCAGCTGTGCGAACATCGTCTGGTAGTCCGAGAGGTCCCGGTCGTCCTCGGGGCGTTTGGCCGCGATATAGGGGGGCAGGGGCATGACGCCGACAGCCCGGATGGCGTCGTCCAACGCCGGGCCGGAGAGATCGAACTTCAGGGCGACGAGGCCGTCGTCAGACTTGGCCGTGACGGTGGCGGTCAGACCCTGGAACGTGACCCTGTCTCCTGCCTTCAATCGTTTGCCCGGCTTCATGAAGGCCGACCAGACGTCGGGGGCGTCGCGGTGATGCAGGGTGGCCTCGACGGCGACGGTCAGGATCTCGCCTTCGGCTCCGGTCCGCTCGCGCATGCCGGACAGCCGCGCCGGGATCACCCGCGTGTCGTTGAACACCAGGGCGTCGCCGGGGCGCAGGAAGTCCGGCAGGTCGCGGACGATCCGGTCCTCCAGCGTGCCGTCCTTCACGACCAGCAGGCGTGCGGAATCCCGCGGCTCGGCGGGGCGGAGCGCGATGTGGCTGTCGGGCAGGTCGAAGTCGAAAACGGCGGTCTTCATCTGGCGGGGCAAAGGCCACGGGGGAGGGGCGGGGTCAAGGCGGGTCGGCATTCCTTGACCGCGCCCCAATCAGCCGCCAAACCGCGCCCATGCTACAGAACCTTGAAACTCTCGCGCGCGACGCCAGGTCCTGGCCGTTCGAACAGGCCCGCAACCTTCTCGCCCATGTGCTGAAGAAGCGGCTGGACGATGCCGGGCGGACGGCGGCGAAGCTGCTGATCGACGCCGGCAAGGCGGACGAGGCGCTGGCGACCTTCGAGGCACTTCAGAAGCCCGTCATCTTCGAGACCGGCTATGGCCCGTCGGGTCTGCCGCATATGGGCACCTTCGGCGAGGTGGCGCGCACGACCATGGTTCGTAACGCCTTCCGCGCCTTGACCGGCGACCACTGGCAGACCCGGCTGATCGCGTTTTCGGACGACATGGACGGCCTGCGCAAGGTGCCCGAGGGCATTCCCAATCCGGAGATGCTGGCCGAGGACCTGCACAAGCCGTTGACTGTGGTGCGCGACCCGTTCGGGACGCACGACAGCTTCGGGGCGCACAACAACGCCCGCCTGCGGGCCTTCCTCGATGGTTTCGGCTTCGACTACGAATTCCTGTCCTCGACCGAGCAGTACCGGTCGGGCCGGTTCGACGCGACGCTGCTGACCCTGCTGGACCGGTTCGATGCCGTGCAGGCCATCATGCTTCCGACGCTGGGAGAGGAGCGGCGCGCCACCTATTCGCCCTTCCTGCCGGTCAGCCCCATCAGCGGCCATGTGCTGCAGGTGCCGACCCTGGAGCGGAATGTGGAGAAGGGGACCATCGTCTTTGACGACCCCGATGGCGGGCGTACCGAACTGCCCGTCACCGGTGGCCATGTGAAGCTGCAGTGGAAGCCCGACTGGGCCATGCGCTGGACGGCGCTGGACGTCGACTATGAGATGTCGGGCAAGGATCTGATCGAGAGCGTGCGCGAGAGCTCGAGGGTCTGCCGCGCCCTCGGCGGCACGCCGCCCGAGGGCTTCAACTACGAGCTCTTCCTCGACGTCGAGGGCAAGAAGATCTCCAAGTCCAAGGGCAATGGCCTGACCATGGACGAGTGGCTGCGCTACGGCACGCCGGAGTCGCTGAGCTGGTACATGTTCCAGTCGCCGAAATCGGCCAAGAGCCTGCATTTCAACGTCATCCCGCGGGCCATCGACGACTGGCTGGCCTTCATCGAGGCCTACAAGACCCAGGAACCCGCCAAGCAGATCGATAATGCGGTCTGGTCGATCCATGCCGGGTCGCCGCCGACGCATACTTCGCCGGTCTCCTTCGCCTTGCTGCTGAACCTCGTCGCCGTGGCCAATGCCTCGAACAAGGACCAGCTGTGGGCGTATTTCGCGAAATACCTGCCTTCGGCCACACCCGCCAGCGAGCCGCTGCTCGACCGGCTGATGGGCCATGCCCTGAACTACTACGAGGACTTCGTCAGGCCGGCGAAGTCGTATCGCCTGCCGGACGACAGGGAGAAGGCGGCCCTGCTGGACCTCGCGACGCGCCTGAAGGCCCTGCCGGCCGATACGACCGATGGTGAACTGATCCAGACCGAGGTCTATGCTGTCGGCAAGGAGCACGCCTTCGAGCCCCTGCGCGGCTGGTTCGGGGCGCTGTACGAGGTGCTGCTGGGCGCGTCGCAGGGGCCGCGCTTCGGCTCATTCGCGGCCATCTACGGCTTGCCGCAAACGATCGAACTGATCGAGGCAGGCGCTAACGGCAGTCTCGCCGGGGCCTGACCCCCGGGGGGGGGGCGGCGTGCATGGCGTCGACTACTGGCTGACCCAGAGGATCCGGCCCATCCAGACGATCTCGTTCCGGGCCAGGGTGCGGGCGCCGTAGGCCGGATTGACGGAGGCGAGGGTCACGACCTGCGCCGTCAATGCGCCGATTTCCTTGGCCAGGGTCTCACCGCCTGTGGTGCGCACCACCACTCGGTCGCCCTTGCGCACCTCCGTTGCTTCCCGATCGACGATGATCCGGTCGCCCTCCCGGTACAGGGGATCCATGGAGTCGCCGACGATCCGCAGGCTCAGCAGGCTGTCCTTCGGCCGGGGCAGGTCGGTCTGTTCCCAGCCGTCTCCGACCGGCAGGCCCGCATCATCGAAATATCCGTCCTGTCCCGCCTGTGCCATGCCCAGGAGGGGTATGGCTGCAGCCCGTTCAACCCCATCACGGGCCAGGGCGGCAAACTCTCCGAGCGACAGCCCGGTCGCCGTGAGGATGCGGGTCAGGCTCTCGGTTGAGGGCCAGCGGGGGCGGGGCGGCTCACCGGGGCCGAACCGTTTGGACGGGTTGAAACTGGTAGCGTCCAGACCGGCTCGCTTGGCCAGTGCGGAGACGCTGAGTCCCTCGTGCCGGGCGAGGCTGTCGATCGCTTTCCAGAGCTGGGCATGGGAGAGGGGCATGGGGTCCGCCGCGGCTCACATCGGGCTGAGTCGGGGGCATCTTAGGAATGAATACCTAGGACCTCAATCCGGGAAAGCCTATTCCAGACCGGCGGCGCGCCGTTCCTGCCATGCCCAGAAGGTTCCGATGGCGATGGAAAGAAGAATGCCAATGCTCGCCAGGTTGATCACCGCATAGAAGGCGGACACCGGGGGGCGGATGTCGACAAGAGTCAGGATGTGGCTCATGACCGTCAATGACTGGAACGCGGCGGCCCAGACTGGCCATGCGCGCCGGCTTTTCCATGCCAGGCTGACGAAAACTGCCAGCATGATGGCGTCGATAGCCATCAAGCTCCATTGAGTGCCGCCGATTGCACCGTCGCTCTGGATCAGAAGTGAGGCGAACCAAAGAATGACATAGCCACCCGCAGCGATGCGCTCCGGCTCGTCTCCCTTGAGGAAAGCAAAGGCGACAACCAGCAGAGTAAGGCCAGCCCCGACCTGGGTCGACAGAGTGTCGAACATGAAAACGCCCCCATGCCTCTTGGCATGAGGGCGATATTGCATCGAGTCTGAGCAGACCGGAATGACCGGCCCGCAGTGTTACAACGAATTAAACCGCGCGGAGGCGGCTGACGCGGGCCTGTTCGTCAGTGTTGTCCAAGGCGGAACTTGCCGGCTTGTTCATGAAGCCGACTGCATAGACACCGAAGCCGTGGCGGCGATGATCCTTGGCCAGTTCTTCGTGGCAGGCGACGAGCGCGTCGCGGGCGGCGGACATGGCGGCGATCGCTTCCATGGCCCGGGCCTGCGAGGCGGCACCCGAGACGGCCGTAAGGTTGAGCGCGGTACGGGCACCAATCATGGTCTGGATCAGCGTGGTGGTCCGGGCGATGGCGGCGTCCAGGGACTGCTCCGCTGTGTTCAGGTCGCCGGCGATGCTGGTGATAACTTCGGCATTGTTCATGTAAGCCTCCCGCATGTTCAACAAAGAACAAGACGTTAACAGCCGTTTGGGGCGTTTGGTAGGGTTTTGTTTACCAGTTGAGGGTGGACGCCGGGGCCGTCGCCACCTCCGCCGCCGATGGGCTCGCGGTCCCCGGGTTTGTCGAGGGGACCGACCGCGAGGTCGTCCAGTCCCAGCGTCCGCGCAAGAGCAGCGAGGGTATGGTGGGTCTGGACAATGTGGGCGCGCGCATCCGCCAGGGCGCTGATGGTAGCCGCAGTTCCCGTAAAGGCGCGCTGACCCGCCGTGGCCGACAACCACGCGTCGACCCGCGCGGCCGGGAGAGCCGCCGCGAGAGATGCCGCTGAAACCAGGGCCTGATCGATCGCGGTTTCAGCGGCATAGAGGCGAGCGGCAAGCGCTTCACCGACATCAAGTCTGGTCATTCCGGATTCTCCCTGTGACAGAATACAACCGGGAAACCCAATCACAGGTCATGACCAAATACAACTATCGGTCGTCTTCAGCCATCAGGAAATGGGCGGTGAGCGCGGCGATTGGCTGGGATTCGTCGTCCTGCCAGGCCTCTGCAAGCACGTGCGCGACCCTGCGCCCGGCCTTGCTGATGCGGGCTCGGGCATGGACATCAACGGGCCGGCCTGAGCGGAGATAGGCCACCGTGACATTGATCGGTCTCGGCAGCTGCAACCGCGGGTACAAGGCGGCGACCTGGGCGACAGCGGTCAATTCGAGCATGGCGGCGGTCGAGCCGCCATGCAGGGCGGGCAGGACCGGGTTTCCGACCAATTTGACGTCGAACGGCATCGTCACGGTCAGCGACTGCCCCTCGCTCGCGGTCGTCAGACCCAGAAACCGGGCATAGGGGAGGCGGTCCAGAAGGTCGCTCATTGGCCACCCACCGGTTCTGCCCTGAGATTGGAACCGAGGCTGCGGTTGCGCATCGAGGACAGGATGTAGGCGCTCTGAGCCGCAGCGACGGGGTCATCTGGACTGTCCTCGAAAGCCCAGGCGCGAACGAAGGCCACGGACCGGGTCAGGTGGTAGCAACGCGCCTCCGCGACCAGATCACGGCGCGCCGTGGCTGCCCGCATATAGTCGACGCGCAGGTCCAGGGTTGCGATTGCTTCAAATCTTCCGAGCGCGATCCACACGGCCAGCCCTCCAACATGGTCCAGCAATGTGGTGACGAGACCACCCGACAAGACGCCGGTTTCCGGATCGCCGACCAGATCTTCCCGCCAGGGCGCGCGGATACGCACGCGATCGCCGTCCAGACTGTCGTAAACGAATCCGAGTGCGTGGGTGTGCGCCGCACCAGCGGCCAGCTGGGGGAGGATATCGAGGATTGGAGACTGCATGACCCGCTTCTCGGTCTGACCGGACACGAGTGCAAGGGTGCTTGTGCAGGAACCGGTTGGTCAGGCGGCCGAGCGGTTCCTGCCATGGTGTTCCGGGGTAGCCCCGGCAGCGGCCTGTTCGAGGGCCCGATTCATGGCGATGCGCAGGTCGTCAGGCTTGATCGGCTTCTCGACGACGGCCGCCATGCCGATGGTCAGGTATCTCTTCGCGTCGTCAGCATCGGCGTTGGCGGTGAGCGCGACGATCGGGATGTCGCGCGCGGGCCCCGTCAGTGCGCGGATTGCCCGGGTTGCCTGGACCCCGTCCATCCGGGGCATCTTGATGTCCATCAGGATCAGGTCGAAGCGCCTCTCCTGAACGGCCTCAAGGGCTTCAACCCCATCCTCGGCGGTCTCGGAGGTGCAGCCGAACATCTCGCACAGGGCCTGGGCAACCACGCGGTTGGTGGCGTTGTCGTCGACGATCAGAATATGTGGCGTGCCGCCGCGGTCGCCCTCACCACCGAGATGCTCGATACCGGTGCCCGCGGTTGCCTCTACCTCGGTGCGTTCGACGTCAAGATCGAAGGCGAAGGTCGTTCCGCGGCCGGGATTGTTCTCAGCCCAGATACGGCCGCCCATGCAGTCAACGATCCGACGGCATATTGCGAGTCCCAGTCCACCCCCGTCCTGTCCCGACCCAAGCATGAAGGGCTCGAAAACCGTATGGATGTCATCGGGCGCAAAGCCGGCTCCGTCGTCCCGGATGCGGGCTTCCAGCCGAATACGGTCGCCGTCGGCGACAGCCTTGAGACCGGCCTCGACGACGCCGTCTCGCGCGAAACCCAGTGCGTTGCCGATCAGTGTGTTGAACAACTGGGTGAGCCGGGTGCCGTCCACTACGGCGGCCAGTTCGGTGTCGCCCTCATAGCTGACCATGAGGGTAACGTTGTCACGGGAAGCGCGTGCAGCCCAGACCGTCTGCACGTCATCCATCAGGGCGCGCAGGGGTGTGGCTGTCGGGTTCAGCTCGAGTTCGCCGGCTTCCGCGCGTGCCAGGTCAAGGGCGTCCTCCAGAACGCGCAGTACCGATCCCGATGATTCAACGATTGTCGCGACATGGGCATGGGACTGGGTGCTGAGCGGCTGACGGCGCAGCAGGTCAGCAACTGCCAGGACGCCGTTCATCGGCAGGCGCAACTCATCCGCCATCATGCTGAGGAACTGGCTCTTGGCCCGGGCCGCGGCAACGGCCTGGGTCCTTGTGTCGGACAGGACCCGGACCTGCTCAACCAGCTCAAGGTTCTGCTTGCGCTGGAACTCATTGACTGCCTGAAGCAGCGAGGCAGCCGTTCCGACGCCTTGATAGCGGCCCTCACGGGTGACGATGAATCCGCGCATCAGTGCCCCCGGTCCGTCCTTTTTCAGGACCTCGCAGAAGGCGTCGATTCTGACGCCGCCCTCGATTACGGCCGGCTCGGGATCCATGGCATGAATGATTGGTCGGTGGCCGAACTGGGCGTGGCCCAGGGCGCCGGCAAATTTGAGCAGGAAGGTATTGCGTTCGACCAGACCGATGGGGAGACCGTTCTCGACCACCGGGATCACCAGGGTGTCGGGCTCGCGCTCGAAGCGCGCGAACACGTCAATGCCGGGCGTCTCGGGCGACACTGCCTCGGCGCGCACCGACAGGACTTCAATGGTCGGCATGACAGGCCGCAACTCCACGGGAACAGCCTTACAGTAGACCCGAAGCGTTTTCAGAAGGGTTAAGGCTGCCTTCCCTGTCTCAGGGCCGTTTTTGCTCTGCTCGCGGGTCTGATATACAGAGGGTTTCCGCCCTCTTGCGGTCTGTTTCCCTTGTCCATGCGCGCGGCCAGCCGGCCGACCGCAGGTTTGCCATGAGCGATTTCCTGCCCACGCCCGCACAATCGGCTCTCGTGCTCTTCTCGGGCGGTCAGGACAGTGCGACCTGTCTGGCGTGGGCGCTGGAGCGGTATCCATGGGTAGAGACGGTCGGCTTTGACTACGGCCAGCGTCATCTCGTCGAGATGCAGGCCCGGGTCGAGGTCCGTGTCGGCCTGGCGAAAGCACTGCCGCAATGGGCTGAGCGCCTCGGGCCGGACCATGTTGTCGACCTGACAGGCTATGGCCGGATCGCCGAAAGCGCCCTTACAACCGACCGGGCAATCGCGCTTGACGCCCGTGGTCTGCCGACGACATTCGTGCCGGGCCGTAATCTGCTTTTCCTGACCTGCGCCGCCGCCCTGGCTGATCGGCGGGGTCTTGAGGTGCTGGTCGGGGGGATGTGCGAGACGGACTATTCCGGCTACCCCGACTGCCGCCGCGCCACGATCGACGCCATGGCTGCAGCGCTCAGCCTTGGTCTCGACAAACCGGTCGTTATCGAGACCCCCCTCATGACCCTGACCAAGGCCGACACCTGGGCAGTGGCTGAACAGATCGGTGGCGCACCGCTGATCGATCTGATCCTGGAGCACTCCCACACCTGCTATCGCGGCGACCGGGAGCATCGTCACGCCTGGGGCTATGGCTGTGCAGACTGCCCGGCCTGCGAACTGCGTGCCGCCGGCCATGCCCAATGGATGGCTGCATGACCTATTCGGCCAAGGAGGTCTTCCTCACGGTGCAGGGCGAAGGCGGCCAGGCCGGTCGGCCGGCCGTTTTTCTGCGCTTCGCCGGCTGCAATCTCTGGAGCGGTCTTGAGCGTGACCGTGCGACCGCAGTCTGCACATTCTGCGACACTGACTTCGTCGGGGTGGATGGCGACGGCGGCGGCAAATTCCCGACCGCCGATGCCCTGGCTGACCATGTCGCTGCGCTGTGGCGGGGACGGGCAGGGGACCCGAAACTGGTCGTCTGCACGGGTGGAGAGCCCCTCCTGCAACTGGACGGACCGCTGATTGCAGCCCTTCATGTCCGGGGTTTCGAGATCGCGGTGGAAACCAACGGAACCCTGACCGCGCCCACCGGGCTTGACTGGATCTGCGTCAGCCCCAAGGCCAATGCCTCCTTGCTGCAGGTGAGCGGCCAGGAGCTTAAACTGGTCTTTCCCCAGCCCTCTGCCATGCCGGATCGTTTCGAACACCTGTTGTTCGACCGGTTCTGGCTCCAGCCCATGGACGGACCTGACCGGGTGGCCAACACCGCAGCGGCCATCGAATACTGCCTGACCCACCCGAAATGGCGGCTCAGCGTCCAGACCCACAAATACATCGGCGTAAGATGAGCGTTTTCGAGATCACCAAGGCCGCGACCTTCGACGCGGCCCACCACTTTCCGGGCGAGCCGGAGGGCAGTCCCTACCGCCGCATCCATGGCCATTCCTTCCGGGTCGAAGCGACCGTCTGCAGCGAAACGCTGGATGCGGCACATGGCTGGGTCGCCGATCTGGGGGCCCTCGACCGGGCCTTGAGGGAGGCTGCGGAGGCTCTGGATCACGGTATGCTCAATGAGCATGCCGGATTGGAACTCCCGTCGCTGGAAAACCTGTGTCTTTGGTTCGCCGCCCGGCTGAAGCCGGAATGGCCGGGATTGAGCCGGATCATGGTGTCCCGGCCGACGATCCACGAGCGATGCGTTTTGACACTTTAGCCTAACAGTCGCGGCCCCGACGTTGGCGCTGTTCGCAACGGCGCTGCTCACGTTCGCGTTTGGCCCGGGATTCCTCATCCGAGGTCGTGACGGCATCGACGCCCGCGCCCACCACGGCACCGGTGGCCTGGACAGTCCCGCCGACGATGGCACCGGCCGTACCGACGACCGCCCCTACGATACAGCCCTGGAGCATCAGGCTCGTGCTGATCACGATGGCAAGGATCCCGCCGGTTCTGATGGTCCTGATCATGCTGACGTCCTGTGTATCCGCCGGCCGCGGCCCCGGCGAGGCCAGCAGGTATGGTGGGCGGCGAGGGGTTCGAACCCCCGACCCCCTCGGTGTAAACGAGGTGCTCTGACCAGCTGAGCTAGCCGCCCGACTTGATGAAACCTGCAGGCTTTCCGTGCCCTAGAACCGGAAGCTGGCACGCAGGAACAACATGTAGCGTATGTAGTCCTCAATCATCTCGGCATCGGCGTTTATGGAAAGCATGCCGAGTTCGTTACCGATGTTCAGGCGCAGACCGACGATCGGCCCACCGCCCTCGATCGACCCGCCGTCGAGTGTGAAGTCCGGACCGCCGGAGCGGAAGCGGGCAATGGTCTCGCCCGGGTCGACCGAGATGTTCTGGCGCCAGCCGACACGCATTTCGGGGCGAAGCCAGCTGTTCTCGCCCATAGACAAGCCGACGTTGACGGCTGCGGTCGCCGAGAACAGATGGCCATTGCGGTCGTCGATCGACAGATCGAAGCCATCACCGCCGCCTGTTTCGACGTGGCCTTCCTCGTTGAGGGAGAAGAACTCGGCATAGGCTTCGGGTCGGATGCTGAAACGCCCGAAATCACGCTGGTAGGAGACGCCGCCGGCTGCCGCGAGGGTGAAGCCGTTCCAGTCCGATTCATTGGACAGGTTCTGTCCCGCCCCGACGAAGCGGCGTTCGGACTGGAAGGACGCATAGCCGGCCGCTGCACGCGCCCAGGTCGTCCAGTACTGGCCCTGTGCGCGCCAGTACAGGCCCAGCTCCAGAAGATTGGCCGAGAGCACTTCCTCTGCCGCCGATTCCGGATCCTCAAGATCGGATGAGGTGAATGCAAGGGAAATGCCTACTGCGCCGAGGTCGGAGCCTCGCTCGACACCACCGGCGACGCCGAACCCTTCAGACCGGAAACCATAGGTGTCCGTCTTGTCCTTGTCGGCGTAAAAATTGATCTCCTGAACCCAGGCGCTGGTTTCGCCGGGGGCAGCGGAAGCGTTTCGGCCCGTCAGGGCGCGCGTCACTGCATCGACGCCCGATGACAGGGAGAGCAGGGGGCCACCCGCATGGTCCGGAAGCAGTTGCTCATAGAGGTCGATGAACTGCGCCCGCCCGGTCTGGCTCAGGAAGGTGTTGCGCATATCTGCTGCGCCCGTGCCGCCGAGGGCGGAATAGAACGAGTCGAACATGGCCGCCTCGACGGGGATCAGGCCCGCCTCGGCAGCACTGCGTCGGCGCACATCGACGAACACCTGTCCCGCCGGCACATTGGATCCGGCAGAGACCATGTAGAGATAGGGCGAATTCGCCTCGATGGAGCTCAGATCAAGCGCGCCGAAATTCAGGGTCGCGGCGTTGACCAGGGTGAACCGTTGGGACGCTGCCAGAAGCGAGGTGAAACGGACGCCCAGGCCGGCACCGTTCGCAAAGGTCGCGGCCCCGGAAACGTTGAAGCCACCGGCCCTTCTGTTTGCCGGATCGATCGTGATGATGAGGTCGCCGTCCCTGGCCACGTTCAGGCTGGTCACATTCAGAGCGGTCGCCTGGCGGGCATCAAGCGTACCGTTGCTGACGTTGATGGAAAGGTCGCCGCCGATATCGGAGAGGGCGGACCGAACGATGGCCCCACCGGAGATCGACAGGGTGTCGGCCCCGAGACCGAAATAGATGTCGCCGAAAACAATGCCGTTGCGGATATCGACCGTGTCTGCGCCGGTCCCCAGCCGGATATCACCGACGAGGATCGGCTCAGCGCTGTCCGGCACGCCATCGCCGTCCGTGTCGGGGTCCTGCGCGCTGGGCGTGGCCGTGATGCCGGTCTGGATTACGGTGACGCCGGTCGTATTGGCGGCGACATTGATTGCGGTCGTGGAGCCGGTCACCGGATCACCGGCCACATTTGCGTTGAGGGTGGCCTGAAGCGAGCGGGTGTTGGTGATCGAGACCAGGGTGCCGCTGAGATCGCTGATGGCGGTCACATTCGCTGTGCCGCCGCCGGCCGAAGCCAGGATGGAGCCATTGTTGACAAAGCTGGGCAGGGAGGCCCCCGCGTCGATCTGGATAGCCGTCGCATTGGCGGCGACATCGCTGGCGACGCCGCCCGTAATGTTGCCGTCATTGACGAACCGCGGGGTCGTGGCACCGGTACCGAAGCGGTAAGCCGTGGCGCTCGCACCGTTGGCGAGAGCGGCGACCGTGCCCTGGTTGCGGACCCCGCCGGTTATGCTCACCGTCCGGCCGGCGTTTCCGCCGAAGACCACCCCATTTGCGGCTATGCCCTTATAGACGCCCTGGCCCGTGATCGTGCCGCGGTTGATAAAGCCATAGGCATCATCACCCGTACCCACGACACCAAGCGTGATGGACTGGGTCGCCGAGGCCACGATGATTCCGGGCGCAGCGCCATAGCTGTTGATATTGCCGGTGCCTTCAGTGCTGTCGGCAATCCCGTCGGAGTCCTCGTCCGTATTCGTCGGGCTCGTGTCGGTCGGGGGCCGGTCGACGACTACGCCGCCCGCCACGCTGCCGGCAATGAGGACCGCCGGGCCGCCCTGCAGCAGGTCGTCGGCGTCAAGTCTTGAGACAAAGGTGTCATTGCCAAGGGTCGTGTAGCGGTAACCGGTGGCATTGATCTCGCCTTGCAGGGTGAGACGGCCACCGACGTTGCCGCCGATCGACACGGCGGAGGTGTTCAGCCCGCGCGCGGTGACGGATCCCAGCAAGGAGACATTGCCGGAGACGGTGCTGAGTGTCCGGACTGCGACGGAGTTGTCGCCGTAAACGCGGATGGCACCTTGCGACTGGATATTGCCGACCAGACCGGACTCGATCGAAATGGCGTAGGAATTATTGCCGTCGACACCGATGGTTCCGAGCGAACTCACCGTCAGGTTGCCCGTAACCGGAGCGCCGGCCGCGTAGCGGATACCGTAACGGTCCGAGCCGGTTGCCCAGGGGCCATCGATATCGCCGTCGTTGTCCGAGTCCGTATAATTCTCGATCGTGTCTGCGACCAGGATCGTCGCACCAATGGTGACGTCGGACGTAACCCCGGCATTCACGAGCACAGCCGTCGCACCGTTGGCGGCCGGCGACATCGTGATCGAGCTTGTGCCCTCCATCGTGAAGTCGTGGTTTGAGTTCACGATCACGGCCGTTCCGGTCACGACAGTGATGCCGCCGCTGCCGGAAATCCGGATATCGTCGGCAATTCCCGTGCCGCCTGCGTTCGAGGTCGTAATGGGCGTTGTCCGGACCGTCGTGATCACGACCTCGGCCATGGCACCGGTAGCCGCCATCAGGGGAGCGATCGCAACCGCGGTCGCGAGTAGAATACGCATTCGGTACAAACCCCTGTGGACGGCACACGCAGAGACGGCGACGGTCTTCTATCAGGGACCGTCTTTGACTGCCTCAAGTTTCTCGAATTTGAGGCGAATGCAAGGCCGAACCCGCAGGCGGGGTGCATCGGGCAAGCAAGGATATTGCGGTTATCGCAATCAATATGATATCGTTTTCATATCGAATATCGGAGCAGATGATGTCCCACGAACACTCAAGATCCACGGAAAGCCCGGCCAACTCCGCAAACGGCATTCTGATGTTGCTGATCGGGCTGTTGCTTCTGGCCGCCGGGCCGATCGTCATTGCCCAGAACCCCGGCTCTGCCGTGCTGCTGATCCCGGGTCTTTCCGCAGCGACTGTCGGCCTGTTGCTGGTTTGTGGTCTCTACTCACTCCAGCCGAACGAGGGCATGGCCATCATGCTGTTCGGGTCCTATCGCGGCACGGACCGCAAGACCGGCCTGCGCTGGGTCCTGCCCTGGTACAGCCGCAAGAAAATCTCCCTACGGGTTCGGAACCTGACAAGCGACAAGCTCAAGGTGAATGACCGGCGCGGCAGTCCGATCGAGATTGCCGCCAACGTCGTCTGGCGGGTGCAGGATTCCGCCCAGGCGCTGTTCGATGTCGACGACTATCAGGCGTTTGTGAACATCCAGGTGGATACAGCTCTGCGCGATATCGCTTCTCACTATGCCTATGACCACGGCGACGAGACGGATGTGCCTGAACTGACCCTGCGGGCCGACGCCGAGGACGTGGCCGGTCGGCTCCGCGAGGAGCTGGTGGGCCGTGTCAGCGTCGCGGGTGTTGCCATCGATGAGGCCCGTCTCGCCCACCTCGCCTATGCGCCGGAGATCGCCGGGGCCATGCTGAAACGCCAGCAGGCCGAGGCAGTGCTCTCTGCCCGTCGCCTGATCGTCAAGGGAGCCGTCGGTATGGTCGAGAGCGCCCTTGCCGACCTCAATCAGCGCGGCGTGGTGGATCTGGACGAGGACCGCAAGGCGGCCATGGTCTCAAATCTGCTGGTGGTCCTGTGCGCCGACCGCGAGGCCCAACCGGTCGTGAATAC
>Ga0247834_1005377_pt1 | contig 15240 bp, 10 predicted proteins | sample LaCruzMarch2015__8_FD_187118 | JGI IMG/M metagenome (GOLD analysis project Ga0247834, IMG submission 187118) | Freshwater microbial communities from meromictic Lake La Cruz, Castile-La Mancha, Spain - LaCruzMarch2015_12m | ecosystem: Environmental > Aquatic > Freshwater > Lake | place: Spain... | reverse complement strand
GTGGTCGTCAATCTCATAGGCTCGACGACAACCAAGTCGGGACTGAAAATCAAAGCTGCATTGGATGAAGGGATATATCCGACAAAGCAGAAGGTGAGCGATGAAGAGATGTCTGCTATCAAGATCACCCGCAAGGAATTTCATGGCGAATGGAACTACTCGATTTACCCATAAATACGACAGTTATTTCTGAGCGATTCCTAAGGCGCTGAACGCAGCGGGCATCGTTAGCGTTCACAATGGGCTTAGGCATTCATTCTGCACATATCGACTTGCAACCATCCAAAGCGCCGCGCAGGTGGCGCTGGAGGCTGGCAACAGCCCGACAATGCTTTTCCGGCACTACCGGGCGCTGGCGACCAAGGACGAAGGCAAGGCTTGGTTCAGCATCACGGCGAACCCTTCCTCCGAGAAGGTTGTTTCTATCGCGGCTTAGGGGTGGCTTTTCCGAGGGTGTAATACTAAAAGCTGAATGCCCTTTGACTCGCAACGAAGCTGCGCCGCTACGAATGAAAACAGGTCGCTAAAATTCGAAACCTAACTGCCATTGGTATAATTCGTGGGGGATGTATTGTTGGCTCATCAGCCGAAAATTACTTTCTGCGATTCTTTCACCGCTATCAAAAACCCGTTTCATGTCTTGAACTGCGAGGCATCCAAAATCACCAGACATCCCTCATCAGTAAGCGGGTTTGGGCTCACGATTGGACGCTATGCAGCGAAAGTAAGTTGTGGATATTGGGGGAAAGATAATGAAAAAAGCAGGCTGCCGAGAAAGTATTGCAGGAAGGTAGGCTATTTCTTATTCATTTGAATGGTAGTAGGATAGGCCTGTGAGAATGCCTTCGCTGGCGAGTTGAGAAAGGAATTCGTATGGCACTCCGAGTTGCTGCATTGTCAGATTCATGCCGATTTGGTGCGGGGAGCTGAGGTTGTCCACGCGATCCATTTTTTTCTCAATCATGTGAACCTCATCTTATGGGGCGAAATATATTGAAGTTAACATGCTTATGCAGCTCCTCCAAGGGGGGGCTCAAACGACTCAATGCGGCAAGTCTCTTGCTTTCATCAAAAAAAGAAGTTTGAAATGTTTTCATGCAGTAAATACACAGTATTAAGCATGCTAATTTCATAATGGAAAACGCATTGCTATTTTTTAATCCGCCCTTTAAAAATACCGATGCCTGCGATTTTGAGCCTCGAACCATCCTCTTTGGCTTGTGAAACCAAAAGAGCTCAAGCGCACCCCAGGCGGTTTGCTCGAGCCCCTTTTTCTGTGTTTACTAATTTTGACTCACGGTAACATCGCTGAAGGCGATCGAGTCTGCGGACAGCACTTGGTGGGTGGAGAAGCCTAAAGCGTCGAAACTGGTGCTTACTGGGGAGGCGTCACTCCCGGTGTATTGCAAGAGCATGGCATTCGGGTCGCCATCCACTGACATAGTGGCTTCGCATTCGATACCGGAATCCGAGCGCGTGAGTTTCATATTGATGAAATAGGTGCCGTCTTTCACGTTTTTGAATGGAACGCCGGACTCGGCGAGCACGCGATTCGTGGCCGTATCAAAGTTGATGTCATTGCTTGCATCGCTCGCAAAAAGGCCTCCCTTTGGAAACTTTTTGTCGATTCCCGCATAGGCCGTGTAGCCCATCCAGCCTCGTGGATGGTCTTTCGAGCGCTTTTGGTAAATGCCAAACCGGAAATTGCCCATCCCCGAGACTCCGCTGAAGGTGACCTTCGCGCTGAGCTCGAGAGAATCTCCGACTGCCAATTCCGTCTTTGGAAAAAAGGCTACTTCGTTTTTGCCTTTCTCTCCAAAGCCGGTCCCGGTGAATACGATTTTACCGTCCTCTTCTTTCGGTCCGAATGCTTGTGTTTTGTCACCAACAACGATCCAGCCCGATACAGGCAAAGGCTTGCCAGATGCTTCTGCTCCTGTGGGGTTCGGTGCTTGGGCGAGTGCTGCGGATGTTGCAATGAGGGATAGAATGAATTGGGCGGCTGGGATTTTCATCAACACCATCTTTGGGGTAAAAAATGATTTGCGCAATAAAAAATCATCAAATTACATTTTTTTTCATTGATGTGCATTTTTCGCTTCACAATCGGTCATTTTTGGAAAAGATGCGGTTGAGCTCCAAAAAAACCAAGTTCAACTCCATTATGATGTCATCAGTCCGCACCTCCGCTGTTCTTCTCTCAGCAATTTTGTTTACCAATACTTCGCTAATCCATGCTGCCGAGAAATTTTTTACTCCCCCAGACGCAACATTTATCTTGAGCCCAAATGAGCAAATCAACCGAGTCACTTTGGCTGAAGGTTCGGTGGATGACGCGCAGAAGCTGATCGATGCTGCGAGGGCTTCAGCACCCGGCGCCTTTCTGATGATCGACGCTCAAGGAACGCTGGAGGTCGAAGCAAATCCGCTCCGACTGGGTTCCAGAATGTGCCTTCGTTTCCTGCCGACCGCCTCCATCCAAGCAGATGAGGATGCGACGGCTTCAAGTCTCATCTCCATCGTTGATGCGGAATTTGTGTCCATCAAGTCGGTTGGTCTGGGATTGGCACTTATCGATGGAGGAAAGAAACAGCTCGTCGGAATCAGGGTGACCGGTGGCAGCCGAATCAACTTCGACCAACTCGCCGTCATGCGTTGTGGTGTGGCGGGACTCGATTTCAAAGGCAAGGATGCCACTGCGGTGAACCAAGCAGCCAGCGTGACGCGTTCGCAGTTCGAAGCCAATGGCGGTGGTCTCCGTGTTGACGCCACGGCGGGTTTTCAGTGCCTCGACAACATTTTCAAAGGTCAAACAGGCGTGGCCCTCACTATCAATTCGCGGGCGAGCATCGTTGCGGGCAATGAGTTTTTTGGAAACAAAGCGGCTATCGTAAGTTCCTCCGACCGCGGGGTGATCGCCAGAAATCGTATAGGGGATGTGGCGGCGTTGGAGATTACAGCGGCGGGCGTGGGTCAGTTGGTAACCGAAAATCTCGGCGCCGCCAAAGACCTCCAGATAACGCTTGCGGGATCAACGCAGCAACTTTTTCGGAATAGTTTTCAAGGCACAGCGACACTCGCACCTGATGCTAAGGACATCTTCCTCATTGGGAATATCGGACTCAATGTGGATCCTGCCTCGCCGGGCTTGAAACTCTTCAATCCGCCAACTTATCGACAGCCCCACAGTGATGCATTGATCGTTGCCGGCATGGGGCGATTTGACTTGCCACCCATCACCGGAGGTAAAAATAAAAAAGGCAACGAGGAGGGGACGCCACCCGTCGATATCTCGGTAGTTCAAGAAGCGCTGAACGCAGCCAGCAAGGAGCGTCCCAACGATGTCCTTGTGCTCAAACTCCAAGGCGAATTTGTTTCCAAGTCTCTCGCAGGTCTGGAACTCCCTCCGAACACCTGCCTCATTCTGGACGGGCGCATTTTGTCCGATCTTGGATTGCCCCTCGACCCGCCATGGGTTCGCGGGGAACCCGTGGGGCAGGTGATCATGCTGCCCAAAACCGGATACTCCTCGGTTTCAGGTGGAAAATTGGATGCGGGACGCCAGGCCAACCATCCGCTCAATGCCTTCAAAGGCAGCATCGCGGTCATCGAAAATGTCAACATCACTGCAGGAATGCGCGACGGCATCAACACCAAGGCGCGAAACGAGGATCACCCGATGTTCATCTACCGCTGCAATGTCTATGGAAACAATGCCCGCGGCATCTGGGCTCATGTGGCCACGCGCGTTCACTCGATTGCGAACAATTGCGCTGGCAACAATACCGATGGCATCGATCTCGATGCCCATGCCATTGATTGCACAGCTCTCTTCAACACCAGCAACGGCAACCGCCGCCACGGCGTCTTCATCGAGGAGGGTGTGGATCACAACATCGTTTTTGGAAATACCCTCAACGATAATTTTACAGCAGGCATCCATGTCTGGAACGAAGAGGTGAAGCAAAACACCGGAATGAATGTCATTTCAGCCAATGAGTGTAATGGCAACTACCGTGGAACCAGTGTCGGAGGCCGTGCGGATGACAAGACCTCTCACGACAACCTGTTTTTCAACAACATCACCCGTTACAATCGTCTTAACGGAATCTTGGCTGGTAACTCCAAGGCGAAGGGTAATTATTTCACCCAGTGTGTGATCGGGCAGAATGTGCAAGATGACATCAACCCCCACGCCGATGCTGTTTTTTTCAATGCGATAGATCCAGCGAATCCTTGATGGAAAATCCTCTCGGAATGTCGCTTTTCGCAGGCCGTGATGTGGCCCTTGCCCTTCGAGTGCTTCGCGCCCCATGAAGACCCCAATTGCAGTTTGCTTGATTCTTCTCTTCGGCTTTCTCCAAGGCTTCTCAGCGCCTGTGGATGTCGTGGTTTACGGTGCCACGGCCGCTGGAACCATGGCCGCGGTCGCCGCTGCCCAGCAAGGCGCGAGCGTCGTCTTGCTGGAACCCGGCAATCATGTTGGAGGAATGCTCTCTGGCGGCCTCGCGTTGGAATTTTTCCGCCGCGCGGGGAAACACTACGGGCAGGATGTCGCCTGGATGTTCGAGCCGCATGTCGCCGAAAAAATCCTTAAGGAAATGCTCACCGAGCAGAAGGTCCCCGTGAAGTTCGGCCAAGCCCTCGCTTCGATCGAAAAAACGGATGGCCGCATCCGCTCACTCAAAACCACCGACGGCACCGAATACTCGGCGAAGGTTTTCATCGACGCCACCTACGAGGGTGACCTCATGAAAGCCGCCGGAGTCTCCTACAAAGTGGGCCGGGAGGGACGCGATACCTACGGCGAATCCCTCGCCGGCCGCCGCGACCTCCTTCGCAGCAACCACCAGATCAATTATCCCATCTCGCCGTGGAAGGACGGCAAGCTCCTGCCACACATCACCGCCGAGGAGGACCTCGCAGCCACCGGCGCGGGTGATGGAAAATTCCAAGCCTACAATTTCCGCCTCTGCCTCACGAATGTGGAAGCCAACCGTATCCCGATTACGAAACCCGAAGGCTATGACCCCGCCCGCTACGAGCTTCTGCGGCGCTGCATCGAGGTCGGTGGGGAAAAAGTCGACCGCATCCTGGGCATCAAGCCCATGCCGAATGGCAAGTCGGATGTGAATGCAGGCTATCCGATTTCCCTCAACCTCCCCGGCGCGAACCAAGACTACCCCGACGGCTCGCCCGAGCGGCGCAAAGAAATCTGGAAGCAGCACCTCGATTGGGCGCACGGGCTTGTCTATTTCGTGCAGAACGACCCCTCGGTGCCCGAAAGCGTGAGGGAAAAATACAAATCCTGGGGCCTCTGCAAGGATGAGTTCACCGACAACGGCGGCTGGCCGCACCAGCTTTACATCCGCGAAGCCCGCAAGATGAAGGGCGAATACATCCTCACCCAGCACGACCTTATGACCGACCGCCGCAAGAACGACGCGATCGGCATGGCCGGCTACAACATCGACATTCGAGAGGTCCAATGGGTCTCGATGCACACCTTCTTTTTCCCGAACGCCGAAGACCAGGTTTACATGGAGGGCTACATTAGCCAACCCGTCGAACCGTGGGACATCCCCTACCGCGCCCTCCTGCCAAAGTTCGGCGAATGCCAAAACCTCCTCGTGCCCGTCTGCATCAGCGCATCCACCATCGCCTTCGCCTCCTTCCGCATGGAGCCGCAATTCATGATCGCCGGCCAAGCCGCCGGAACCGCCGCCGCCATGGCTGCGAAGTCCGGTATCCCCGTCCACAATGTGCCGATCGACGAACTCCAAAAAAACCTCGCCGCTGCAGGACAAATCCTCCGCACGCCGTAACCATTCTCCGAACCCTTGGTTTTTAAAAATGCCATCCGGCCTATGATCCGCCGACTTGTCATGGCGCTCCTTGCTCCGCTCGCACTCATCGCCGCGGAGCCCGCCTCGCCTGCCACGACTGGCCGGATCGTCATTCGCGAGGGCTGTTTTTTCGATACTGGCACGGGCAAGACTTTCCACCCTCTTGGCGTGAACTATTTCCGTATCGCTCCAATTCGGGAGGGGAAAGAGGGTCACTCGACCTTCAGCCCTAGCAGCTACGACGAGGAGTTTGTCAACCTGATGATGGAAACTCTGGCGCGAGACGGGTTCAACACGGTCCGCACCTTTTTGAGTTACCACAGCGGCGCGAACGGCATTGTTGCAACCTCCGAGTCCGGTGAACCCAGCCCAGCTTACCTTCTCAATGTGATCCACTTTTTGCGGGCGGCGCAGGTCCACGGAATTCGCGTCATTTTCACTTGGGACACTTGGATGCCGGAATCCCGCGCATGGGCGGAGATGCCACTTTCCAACGAAAGCGAATGCGGTTGGATTCCTGCGGCCGGCCATGATTTCAAGACCAACGGCTTTCGCCTCAGCCCGGAACCCATCCGCGCGAGGGCCAATGCCATCTGCGCGCTTCTCCAGAGTCTGAAGACGAGTGCGCCGGATTTGGTGCCCGTCGTGCTGGCTTGGGAACTCGAAAACGAAGTCCATTTCAACCTCGATCAAGAACCCTTCCTGAGCCGGTCAACCGCCTTTGCATTTGGGGGCCGCACATTTGACCTTGGAGCGGACAGCGGCGCCCAAGCGCTCATGGACGCCACCAGCATTTCCTGGGCGAATGCCTGCGCCGATGCCATCCACGCCGTCGATCCCGAGGCCCTGGTGAGCGCGAGCGTTTTCACCTTCCACGCCGTCGGCAGGCAAGGACCCGGCACTTGGTCGAAGGATCAGACAAATGACATGCGCATCCCCGCGCGGCCCCTCGCCTTGCTGGAAAGTCGACTCGATTTTGTGGATATCCACATCTACGCGGGCCAATCGGAATCCGAGTCGATCGCCCAACATCTCAAGCGCGACCTCGACTCCGTCGAAATATCCCACCTCGCCCGCGAGGCCCGCCGCCTCGGCAAACCAATCCTCATCGGCGAAAGTGGCGTCGCCGCGCGCCACATGCGCCGAGGCCCAGACTGGCAGACGATTCCCCACGAGACCGGAGTGAACCTACTGCGTGAATTTCACCAGGCACTCTCCCCATTTTCCTTCGCGGGCGTCTTGCACTGGCACTACGGAAGCCCGGATAGCACCGCGCAAGACGAGCATCCCGCGCTCCACCTCTTTCCACAGTATGCCGAAGCGATTCGCCCCTACCGGTAAAGGTTGGCGGCACCACCCTCACAACCGGAAAAGCATCTGTGCAGGACAATCCTTGAGGCTCTTCTCAGGCTCTCGGTGATTTTGCTCTGAATCGAACGCTGGGCTTGCCCTCAAAGTGGGCATCCTGAGTCCATAGGATGGCGTCGTGTTTCTTCGCGACGCTGTAGATGACGGAATCCGCAAAAGCCAACCCCTCTTCCAGCCCCAATGCAGCGGCTTCCATCGCAAGACCGGCATCCAAATCCACCAAAGTTCCCTGATGCATCGCTGCCACAGCCGAGAAAGCCGCATCTTCGCCTCGCTCCCTCAAAACGACCTTGAAAACCTCGTAGATACACACTGAGGGAACCACGAGAAGATCCGTGTCCTCGATTGCCTCGGCAAAGAAATCGGCCTCCGGCTCGTCCGCGAAGTAGGCCAGCCACGCCGAAGAGTCCACCAGATTCATAGGCGGTCGCCGTCCCGAACCAGTGTCGTATCCATGCCCTTCAGATATCCGCGCAGTTTTCGAACTTCCCGCACGGGGATGATTTCGATCCGATTCTTGAAGGAAAACACCTTGGCTTTTTCGCCGGACCGCAGTCCCATGCCTTCACGAATTTTTTGCGGAATAACAACTTGGAACTTTGGAGAAATGGTAACAGTTTCCATGCGTCATACGGTATCCCGATCGATCGAGGTGTCAAGGATTGGTGGAATTGGAAATTTTTTGAGCCGAAGTTGACTCTCACGAAGGGTGGGCTTTGCCGGTGCCTTCCAAAGCGCGCTTGGCTGCGGTGTAGTCCCGACGATGAGCGTTTCCAGGCATGCACTTGCTCAGCCTTCGGGCTAGTTCTGGAGGCAGTGAAAACGCTGCTTCAACCGCATCACAGTCATTAACTTATCCAGCAGGCAAATTGCTCTGAATGGACCATTGAGCCTATTCGTGAAAATGGATTCCCCAGTCCCTGCGGGAACCCCGTTTCTGTGCTCGTAGCCGAGCCCGTGGATGTAAACATCTACCCGTTGGAATGACACATCCCGGGAAAGGGCCCCGCGAAATCTGTTATGTTTCTCTTTCCCTCCCGCGCATCCTTTCAGCAGGCTCCTCGGGGCGTTCCAAATACTGGTTGGCGCGATTCTATGGTTTTCGCCGCCACATCGCGATGAGCCAGATCAAGCAAGCGCTGCCAAGCAATCCGTAGCCTGCCTTCCAGAGAGGGCTGTTGCCCGGCTCGAAAGAGGCCATAAACCCGTATCCGCAAAATGTAGCCACGGAGAGCAACGCGAGGGATTTGAGCGTTTGGAGTAGTGTGTTCAGAACTTTGAAGTGTGGAGTATTACCTCAGACATCCGGAAGTCACAGGCTAACTCCCGCGCCCGAGTTGTCTCTCACAAAGGCAACAGGTCGGAAGGTTGAACTATCACACGGTGAATCGCCGCCTTGGATTTCTAAGTCGTTTCTCCATAGCCACAATCTGCCGATCAACGAACTGCAAAAAAAAACCTCACTGCTGCAGGCCTATTCCTCCAGGTGCCATAGCCCTGCCTACGACATACTCGGCCTGTGGCAGGTGTAGCCCCAGATGAAAAGCAAACATACAGTTCCACTTGTGAGCGTCAAAATCTCCAAAGACCGGATGCGGGGAAGTCCTCGTGCCTCGTAGCCGCTTTAAATTCTTCACGGCTTTGATATGTGAGGTCACAGAGTCGGCGAAATCCTTGAATTGTGATGCATCCGCCGACGAAGAGGGCATGGTATCCGTCTTGGGATTGATTGTCGCCGGCCCGCTCAATTTCTCTCCTCTTGCAAGCTGAACGACTGTGGCTGTGATGCTTCTGTTAACAATGGCATTGTGCTCCAAGATCATAAAAAAAGACCACTTTCGCATATCCTCATCGACGCCCCGCATTGGCGGGACTTCAACGCAACGCTGCCCGGCCTCGCCCGATAATCCGTCGACAAGTTTTGCATACTGCTGTAAGACAATTTCGCTTTTTTCCAGTGCTTTGTCGCGACTTGTGAAAGTGAAAAGCGTTCGGATTGCATTTTTGATTAGTATATTACTCATTTAGAATATTTTTTTAGCGAACTTTGATTGGTTACACAAACCCCTTGGCTATCAGTAAAACAAGAAAAAGTGGACAATCAAGTTTGTGTTTTTTAGGTAGGTGTTGAATGATTTGAGGGGCTGCACGAATGGAGTGGGAGGATAGTGGGTGGGCTTGAAAAATGCGGGAGGCCATCGGAAGGGATAGATGATTCGGATTTGCGCAAGACAATGAACTACACGCATGTGCTCAATCGAGCGGGCGTCTCGGCTCGGAGCCCTCTGGATGGGTAGAATTTGGTCAGTCTGCGAATAGGAGACTCAAACGCTGATCAAGCGGGTTACTTTCCAAATCGATCGACAGGGAAGACGAGGATGCGGGAGCCGTCTTTTTCATTTTCCGGGGTGCAGGCGGCGAGGACGGCGATGACGGCGCCTTGTTCGTCGAGGACGATATTCGGCCGCTCGATGCGCTGAAATTTCTCCTCGCTGCCGTCGCCGAAGCGGATGGGGATTTGGTTGGTGAAGAGCGGGTCTTTTGAGACCAATTCGTAGGAGAGTCCGTCCTTGGAGGTGTAGTAGGCGAAGCTTTTGTGGAACCCGGTGGCGAAGCCGTGGAGGTCGGTGAGGAGCATGTGGTAGCGTTCGCCATCGTGCCAGAGGCAGGGGTCCTCGTTTTGGAAACCGGCGGGCAGGGCGTTTTCGCTGCCCTTGTGCAGCATGGTGTAAGGGCCAAAGATGGAGTCGGCGCGGAAGGCGTGGATGTGGTGCAGGAGTTCGTCAAATTCTTTACTGCCGGGAAATTTGGGGTTCTCTACTTTCACTTTGCCGACGCCGTAAACGGAGCCGTCCTTGTGAATCCAAAGCCCTGGGTTGTTTGCGGGGATGCACCAGTCCTTGCGGCGTTCCCAGGGGCCTTCGACCGAATCGCTCACGGCCACGCCGCTTTTCCAAGCCGGGATGCCGAGGTGGTAGAGGTAATATTTCCCGGCGTGGAAAGCGATCTTCGGGTTGTGGCAACCATCGGAGTCAAAAAAATCCCCGGGGCGCGGGCGAAAGACCTCTTCGGCGAAGGAGTAGGGGCCGAGGAGGTTTTTCGATGTGGCGCGGACGATGTAGCTGGTTTTCCAGAGGTGGAAATTTTCACTCGGCCAGCAGGAGGCGAATAGGTGGTAGGTGTCGCCGACTTTGATGATCGAGGGGTCCCAGAGGTGGAATCCTTCGCGCCGGAAGCCGCCGTTCCGGAGTGGCTCACCGAGCTTGGCTTTGAGCGGATTGTCGGTGGGCATCTGGGCGTTGACGCTTTTGCGCCAGTCGTGCAACTGGGTGAGGAGTGCGGCGGTTTTTTCCGGCATTTTGTCGGCGAGGTTGTGTTTTTCGCCGAGGTCGTTTCTTCGGAGGTCGTAAAGCTCCACGCGCTGGTCCTCATACCACTCGATGAGTTTGAAATCGCCCAAGCGCACGGCTCCGTAGGGCGATCCGCCTTGGTTGCTGTAGTGCGGGTAGTGCCAGAAGATCGGGCGCTCGGGCGAATCCGCGCCTTGGAGTTCGGGCACGAGGCTGGTGCCGTCGAGGTGCCGCTGTGGGAGCGGCGGCAGGTCGGTCATGGCGAGGAGGGTGGGGAAAAAATCCGGGGACGCCACCGCTTTGGTGCAAACGCTGCCGGGGCGGGTGGTGCCGGGCCACTTGATCAGGAGAGGTTCGCGCACGCCGCCTTCGTAGGGCCAGCCTTTGCCGGCGCGCAGGGGCAGGTTCGATGTGGGAGAACCCTCGGCGGTCGAGAGGCCGCCGTTGTCTGAGGTGAAAAGGACGATGGTGTTTTCGTCGAGTTTCAGCTCGGCGAGTTTGTCGAGGATGCGGCTGACATTTTCATCGAGGTTCTCGACCATTGCCGCGTAGGCGGGGTTGTTCTGAACCTGCCTCACGGCACGGCCGTTTTCGTCGAGAAACTCGGGGGCTTCGCCGGCGGGCAGTTTGGAAGCCTTGGCTTTGTATTTTTCGAGCAAACCGGGTTTGGCCTGCAGCGGATTGTGGACGGCATAGTGCGAGAGGTAGACGAGGAAGGGTTTGTCGCGGTTCTGCTCGATGAAGTGGATCGCCTCGCTGGTGAGCCGGTCGGTGAGGTATTCGCCGTCCGGCCCGTCGGGCAGGTTCGGAAGTTGATACGGGCTGAAGTAGGATGGGGGAGTGCCCTTGCCGCAGCCGCCGAGGTTGAGGTCGAAGCCTTGGTGCTCTGGCCAATGCTCGGGAGCGTCGCCGAGGTGCCATTTTCCAAAGAAAGCCGTTTTGTAGCCATTGTCTCTTAAAGCTTCGGCGACTGTGATTTCCTCGAGCGGCAGGAAGGGTTGGATTTCCAAGCGCCTGAGCCGCTGTTCCGGCTTGTCCTTGCGGCCGGGCAGCCAATCCGTGATGCGCAGGCGGGCCGGAGATTTGCCAGTCAGGATGCTGGCACGGGTGGGTGAGCAAACAGGCGCGGCGGCGTAGGCATCGGTGAAGCGCATGCCTTCCTTCGCCAACTGGTCGAGGTTCGGAGTCTCGTAAAATTTGCTGCCGTAACAGCCGAGGTCCGACCAGCCGAGATCGTCGGCGAGGATGAAAACAATATTCGGCTTTTCCTTAACGGGAGCCGCGTGGAGTGCGGTGAATGCGACGAGCAGGCACGCGGCTGCGAAAAGCACGTTTCTTAAAAATGGGGGGAGGGATGGATTCATGGAACCGGAAGGAGTGTGAGGTCTTTAAAAAGCATAAGTTCTTTGCCGGTGATTTCGTCGGCTTTGATAGAAATGTCGTGCTTGCCGGGTTCGAGGGTGATTTGGCCGAGCTCGAGGGCAACAGCCATGCCTTGTTGGCGCACTTCGCCCTTGAGCGTTTGATTTCCGATCAAGACGGTGAAAGTGCCGCCGAAGGTTTGTTGGCTCTTGGCGGCAACGGCGCCGCCGTCAGTTTCGATCTTGGCTTTGTCCGCTTCGGGGGCGTCGTAGTGGACGGTGACTTGGAATGTGGCTGGGCGGGTCAGGCGGGTTTTCCAGCGCACGGCGCAGTCTTTGCTTTTCCAGCCCTTCGCGTGGGAAGTGATCGATGTGCCTTTGCCGAAGCTCCAGCCTTTGCGGTCCACCGGGCCGAGAAGCTCGGCGGTGAAGATGCTGAGCGTATTGGCGGTGTTTGTTTGCAGGAGTCTTGCGGGATCGCCTTTCGGGCGGTCTTTGCAGCGGAGCGCGATGACGCTGTCGGCGGCATCCGGTGCAGCGGCGGGGAGTGTGATTTGGAGGTCTGGGCCGAGCCGCTCGATGGGGAGGGGAGTTGTCGGATCGGCGAGGAGTGAGGCGCTGGAGACTTCGGCATCCAGCCCGCCGACGAGAAGTTTTCCATCCTTCGGCCAATCGAATACATGGAGGTAGAGATCGTTTCCTTTGAGGGTGGATTCGCCCCAACTCTGCGGTGCGAGCGGGGTGCGTTCGGTGCCGCGAATGGAGTCGCCGTTGACCTTCCACCATTTGGCGATGGCATCCAGGATGTGCCGGTCTTCGGCAGCGAAGGTGCCTTCGCCTTTCGGGCCGATATTCAGCAGGAGATTGCCACCGCGCGCGGCGGCTTTGGCGAGGAGTTGGATGAAGTGCCCAGGCGGTTTGTGGGATTTGTCGTGGGCGTGGTAGCCGTAGGATTCGTTGGTGGTGGGGATGCCTTCCCAATCTTGCTCTTCGGGGGCGGTCATGGGGGCGAATTCGGCGGGGCGGTCGGTGGTGGTGTGGTAATCGCCGTAGGCGGAGCCTGCGATGCGGCCGTTGAGGATCAAATTCGGATCCTCTTTGCGGAGAGTAGCGAGGATTTGGAGGTTCAGCTCCTGGGGGTTTTGGTGCGGCGTGTCGCCCCAGAGGATCGCGGGTTGGTAATTGCGGATGAGTTCCAGCATTTGCGGCAGCGCCTTGCGGTCGACGCACGCCTTGCGGCGCTCGGGGCCGTTCGGCTCGGGGAAACGCGGATCGCCGGAGAGTGACCAATCGATGGCGTGGGAGTAGTAGACGCCCAGCTTGATGCCGTGCTTGTCGCAGGCGGTTTTGAGTTCACGCAAGGGATCGCGGGCAAATCGGCTGGTCTTTGAGACATTGTAGTCGTCCGCCTTCGAGTCGAACATCGCCACGCCGTCGTGGTGCATGGCGGTAATGATGATGTAGCCCATGCCGGTTTCCTTCGCGGCGTGAACCCACTCGTCGGCATCGAATAACTTGGGATTGAAAGGCTTCACGACCTCCTCGAGGTAGGTGTCGCGTTTGATTTTGGCGATGCGCTGGATGTGCTCCGCGTAGCCCTCGACCTTTTGGCCGTTCCACTCGCCCGCCAGCGCGGAGTAGACGCCCCAGTGGATGAACATGCCGAAACGGGCCTCGCGCCACCAAGCCAGGCGGTCGGGTTTTTCATTGGCTGGAGGCACCTTTCCAGTCAGCGCGGAATAAACCGTGGCCGCCAAAAGGGTAGCGCCTTCCGCGTTCGGATGGACTTTACCGGGGAGCAATTCGGATTTGCCTGCGAAGGCGGCGTTCATGTCAACGAGCCCCACATCGAGTTCAGCGGCGAGTTCTTTGACCCAACCGACTTCCTCTAAGACGCCAGCGTTGTTGATATCAAATGCGCCTGATCCCACGACGGGGCATGGCGTGCAGATGTAAATGCGGGGCTTTCCCGGGAGCGAACGGAATGACTCTACCAAGGCTCGGTAATCATTCTTGAAATCAGCAATGTGTTTCCAGTTTTGCGGCTTGGTGTCGTTGGTGCCGAGTTTGATAATAACGGCATCCGGCGCGAATTGGAGGGCATCTTCGTAGATCGACTCGTTCCAGTAGGGATGGTCGCCTTGCTTCAGGAGCGTGCGCCCGCTCTTGCCGAAGTTTTTTACAATCCACGCAGAGCCGAGCATTTTTTGGAGTTGCTCGGGATAGGTCATTCCCATTTCCAACTTCGCGCCTTGAGTAATGCTGGCGCCAACGCACGCGACGCGGATGGATCTTTTGAAACCGCCCGGATCGATCGGGGCGGGAACTGCGAATGCGGCAATGGATGTGAGCGCAAGCGCGAGGAGGAGTTGATACCAAAAGCAGCGGGCGATTGGATTTTTGGAGAGGGGCACAGGCGTCCCGCCTGTGTGCGTCGGCGCGCTGTTTGGTTCCGATGGGCGTGAGCAAGTGGACCAGCCTCCACACGGCCGGGACGGCCATGCCCCCCTCTTTTGCGATGCAAAGTCCATTTTCAAAGAAATACGGGAGTTATTCATAGGTGAATTGGGCTGTGGCCACGGTGTCGTTGAAGGAGACCAAGCGAGCCCAGCAGGCTTGGAACCAGGCGGGGAATGAGTGCTCGAGGGTTTCGCCGGGTTTGAGCTGGAATTTTTTGTAACCGGCCCAATCGCCATCGCCGGTCACATCGGCTTCGAGGCTGAAGGTCGCTTCCGTGTCGCCTTCATTCGATAAATCCAAGCGCTTCCGGTCGAAGCCGGTCATCAAAAAGGGATCGGAGGGAATTCCGGAGCGAACTTGTGATTTCATCCAAGGACCGCCCTTGCCGCGTGGCTTGCCGAGTTGCCAGAGATCATCCGCCGCGCCGAGCCAGACAGCGGCTTGTCCATCACTCGACCTGACGATGCGGGGATTATTTTTGCCGCCATTGATGCCAGTCATGACCAGCAGACCGCGATAGGAACAGTAATCCTGAATGCGCAAACCATGGGTGGCCACGGGCCGAACCTTGGCGATGCCGCCCGCATTTTCCGCAGGGAGTTCGTAAAATGTGCCGCCGCAGTTGAACAGGTCTCGCTCGGTGCAAATCTCGCGGGCGATGCGGGTATCCGCCCCGTCTGCAAAAGAACCATCCAGCCGAGGCAGGCGCCAGGTGCGGCCCTGCGGGTCCTTGTAGATGGCGGAGGCGTTGTCGTTTTGCAGAATGCCTTGGGGAATGTTCGTCACGCCGTCGAGCTCGTTGGCCAATTCCGGATCGTCCTTGCGGGCGAGTCGGAGGTCGGCATCGAGTTCGTA
>Ga0247834_1005364_pt1 | contig 15273 bp, 8 predicted proteins | sample LaCruzMarch2015__8_FD_187118 | JGI IMG/M metagenome (GOLD analysis project Ga0247834, IMG submission 187118) | Freshwater microbial communities from meromictic Lake La Cruz, Castile-La Mancha, Spain - LaCruzMarch2015_12m | ecosystem: Environmental > Aquatic > Freshwater > Lake | place: Spain... | reverse complement strand
ACTACACTGGCAGCAGCAGCAGCAGCAGCAGCAGCAGCAGCAGCAGCAGCAGCAGCAGCAGCAGCAGCAGTGTAGCAGCAGTAGGGGGCTCCTGCACCTGGTGCGTATCAACAAGTAATATTATTCAGCTTTTTTGGGGGAGGGGATAACATTAGCTGCCACAGGTGCACCGCAGGTTCAGCCTCAGCAAACGCGGGCTCCACCTCATGTGAGGCATGCTTGGAGGGCACATTTGCAGCCAGCCAGGGCGCTACCGTCTGCCTCAATTGCAGCGCTGGCACAACCTCTACATTCAAGGGAGCACAAATCTGTCTGCAGGTAAGCCTCTTACGCGGCAGACCCTTATTTAAGCATGCAGTTTTATTTATTTTTAGTATTTCATCTAGAATATAGCCTCCTCCATCATAAAAAATTTCATTTGTGTTTGTATTTAATATAGTTCAAGAGTGGCGAAAAATCAAAGCGCTGCAAAAACAAAAACTAAATACCACCACACTTTCACAGAGCGACTGCAGCAGTCCAAATTACTATATAACACAGCCTACTCAGCCAAATATAAAAAAACAGCACACTGAAAACACAGCAGCCTACAATTTGGGCTACAAAAACAAAACTAAAACAAAACAAAACCACTACTGCATCTACTTCTAATCACACATACACACACACGCACGCACGCACGCACGCACATACACATACAAGCATACACATGATGAAACATTCCTCATCTAAAAGTAGTCACTCCACCACCAAAATCACCACCTTCCTCCTTTTCTTGGTTGGCTTCTTCCACGCTGCACAGGCATGCGTCCCTTCAGCTGGCACATACTGTCCCTCGCCTACAGGCGCGGCCGCCGCTTGCCCAGCAGGCTACTACTGCACGGGGGACGCCCAAAATGACCACATCGCCTGTGCAATTGGCACCTTCAACGGCGCCACAGGCAGCCTCAACCCCTTAGACTGCCAGACTTGCTCTGCCAATACTGTAGCACTTGCCACTGGCCAAAGTGCATGCCAGGCATGCCTTGCAGGCACTTTCTACAGCGCAGTAAACACTTGCACTGCATGCCCTGCTGGAATGACCTCAACTGCAGGCTCCACTCAGTGCACAGGCTGCTTGGCAGGCAGCTCCTCAGCGCTGGGATCAGGCAGTTGCTCCACTTGTAGGCCTGGCTCCTTCTCAAGCGTCGCCTCGGCCCCATCTTGCACGCTGTGTCCTAGCGGCACCTACACCTTCACCACAACCATTGCAGGAGGCTACTCTGCAGTGTGGGGGGCCACTTCCATCTCCCAGTGTCTGCCTATCCCCAACACCCCTGCGACCCCGCTGGTTTGTCTGCCTGGAACTCGCATGGTGGGCTCAGCGTGCGTCGCCTGCCCCATAGGCTACTACTGTCCCCAGATATCACAGTACCCCAATACTGCCGGCCAGGTTCGCGCCTGTCCTCAAGGCAGCATGTCACAAAACACTGGCGCCATAGCCACCACTGATTGTGTGGTGCCTTCCATCTTGATGCCTTTCAGCTTTGCAGAGTGTGGAATTACACCCAGTGGAAGTGGAAGCAGCAGCATCGCCATCCTGACGTCGCTCAACGCCAGGGCCATGGCTGTATCACTGGACACAGCCACTATTTTCTTCGCCACGTCCACTGCAGTCTACAGGCTCTTTTTGCAATCCAACACATTGGAGCTGCTGGCTGGCCAGGAAGGAACCTCTGCATCTCCTGCCTACAGCGCCACCAATGCAGTTGGCAGCTCAGCCCGTTTCACACAAATCACAGCCATAGGCGTAGACCTGGATCTACCCGAAGCCTCAGTGGTGGTGGTGGGCGATGGGTCGGCCTTACGGCTCATTGATGTATACACCCGCCAAGTGACGCTGTTTGGGGCTATTGGCGATGTGATGGAGGTTGGTGGCATCGCAATGCGACGTGACATCTCCTCTGGTATACGCTATGCCTACGTATCAGACGTAGGCAATCACCGCATTGAGGCCTTCAATATAGACTCACCAACCCAAGACAGGATGCTGGTGGCAGGCGATATTGGCGGCGCTCCAGGCTACACCAATGGCTTCTCTCACAGCGCAACCTTCAATGCGCCAAGAGGCCTTGCTTTTCTTGAGCATGCCTTGAACACCAGCCGCATGCTGCTGGTGGCAGACTCCAACAATGGCGTGATTCGTGTTGTGGACACAGTCACATTAGTTGTCTCCACTTGGTTTGCTCCACAGGATACCACCAATCCAGAAATGACAATGCCCATTGGTGTGGCTGTTTCCAGTCAAGACACTATTGTGTATGTGGCAGATGGTGGCAAGCAGCAGATTGACGCCATCCAGTTTCCTATTGCGCTTGACCACACTGTCAAGGTCCTCACGCCGCTCGTGTATGGCGCAAACGCGGCTGGCAGCCACTTTATAGCCGCTGTGCCCTATGGCTCCATCACTACTGGCAGCAGTAATATGGCTGGCTACAGCCAGCTTCTGGTCCTTGATGGCACCACCTCTACCCTCAGTGCGCTGGTGCAGGATATGCTTGCCAATTCAGCAGATGGTGGTGGATCAGTGGATACATGCCATCTCACCTGTCAGCTGTCAGGCTGTGCCCCCCTGAGCGCCACTGCCCTCTGTGGCAACTCCTTTCTGGACGCTGGCGAGCAGTGTGACAATCCCAACCCAGGCAGCGGCTGTTTCAGCGATAACTGCACGCTGAAACCAGGCTCTGCGTGCCCAGTGGGTCAAAATGGTGTTTGCCTGGACCCCTGTGTAGCCCACCATTATGCCTATGACGGAAATTGGTACTGCACAGCCGACTGTGCCACATTGACCCCCCAGCCAGGCTATACAGTAGACAACCACTGTATTTTGACTGACATTGATGAGTGTGCCGCCAACACAGACACATGCCACCCCACCAAGGCCATGTGCATCAACACACCAGGCACATATGAGTGCAAATGCTTTGGTGGCTACTTTGGTGACGGGCGCAACTGCTCAGACGTTGCCTATGCCATCTATACCCTCATTGACATCCCCTCAATCTCAAGCGCATCACTCCTTATACATGATGCAGTCACTGACGCCCTCGTGCAGGCATTTTATATGTTTTGTTTTTATTCATGTTTTGTTTTTTTAATGGCTAATCTTTTGTTTGGTTTTTCAAAATAATTCAAAAGGGCCTGAAAACAGCCTACGCTTCTACACTGGCTGCACTGGTGCCAGCGCAACTATTGACATCACCCAGCTTTGCCTCAGACACAGTTGCTGTCTTGGCACAGCGCTTTACTTCCTATTCACTGGATCCATCATTTGCAAATACGTCGTCGCGGCTTGAGCTTGTCACTCTCTTTGAATCACTAGCATTGGCTAGGGATGTGGCTTCAACCATCACCACCAGCTCCATTGCTACAGCGCTCTCCATATCACTCTTTGGCACAGACACGGGTGGGGTCAAGGTGTTTCAGGCACCCAAGACACGCACCCATCGAGCCTCTTCCTTTGTCACCCCCATGATTTTAGGAGGCTGGGGGATGAACATCACCAGCGTCGCATACAACCGATCCTGCACCCTAGAAAATGCCCCCACTCCAGGCTTTGAGTCAATTGCTCCCCCAGGAGGATGCTGGCAGGTGGAAATGATCTACATGGGAGGCCAAGAGCTCCGCTTCAGCGACGAGTCCTCAGTGGAAATCAAGCAGTCCAAAAATGTGCTCTACCTGCCGCGCATTGAAAGGAACCCAGATACCCTTGCGCCGCTTGTGCCAGCCCAAACACTTACCATGTCCACTGGCACCTATTTCCCTTGTGACGTCACATCCACATCTGCTGCAGGCGCAGGGCTCACCCCCAAGGCCACAGCATGCTGTTTGAGGTCAGTAGAAGCCACCTACCGCTCCAACACCGCCTTTGCCTCCTTCCTGAATTCGGCTAGCTTCAACCGGGCCGTCCCTCTTGCCACCTGTGCTTCAGCCAGCAATCTCAACGACACCTTTCCACAGTCTGATATTGTATTTGAGCTGCCCACGCTCAACGGCGAAGAGACCAATGACCTCGTCGTGGGCCACATTGAGGGCATGCCCAGCAGCGAAGTGCGCTTGCTGGAGACGATTGACTACACTACACGCACCTTTAGGGTCATGTTAGTCCTCGAGGAAGGCGACTTGCGCAACCATGCCTCCATGACCCAGGGTATCACAGGCATAGACTACAACATGACTTTTTTTGTTGGCCTGGCTAATTTCAAGGGCACCAATGGTGGCTCTGTGCTCAACACAATGAATGTTCAGCAGTACATCACTGTGTCCAAATCCAATGAGCTCACCATTTCGACCTTTGGCGCCAATCAGGATCCCCTCATCAGCTCAGAGACCATGCAGCTGACGCGTATCAAGGTCACTGACTACTTCAATCCTGTACAGTACCTCTACTACCTTCAGGTATGCTTTTTTGTTTGTGGTTTTTATTTGTGTTTTGTTTGTGGTCATTGTTCAATTGACCTCAGTGTTGGTTATGAGGTTAAAGCAAAAAAAGTAGTGAGGTTAAAGCCTCACCTGACTTAACTCACACATCTACCAGAACCCAAACTAAACCAAAAAAAAATGCGAGCAGGTCATCATGACGCTACCATCGCACTTTGTTTCACCGCTGGGCGGATCCATCGTGCCGCTGGACAGCGTGCGCCTGATAAAGCTTGGAGGCGGCACAACCGCCGTCGCCAACTCACCTAATTGGAAGCAAGTGTGTGCCAGCGCAGACGGAGCCTACTTTTTTGCCAACACGTCCCTTCAAGCGCTGGTGGATCGTGCACAGAGCCAGAAATGCGTCCAATCAGACCTGCAGATGTGCTACCCCCCAGTGCAAACAGCAAGTGTCATTAGTTTTGGTCTGCCGCTGCCCATTGATTTCATCACCAGTGCAGATTTCTTGGGTGCCAACCAAGGCTCCCCATCCAGCATCCAGGTTGAGTTTATAGTGCAGGCATTCGACAATGCAGCCAAAGCCAACATCTTCACCTCCATCTCCATGGCGGTGCAGCTTTCTGCATTGGGATATACTGCTCAATGTGAAACCATGTCGTCTGCACAGACGCTTGCTGACATCATCAGCGGCAACATCTACATTGGCACAGCCACCACTGACTATGAGTGGGATGCCACCATGCAAAAACAAACTGAAATTCAAACCCCAGGCGTCACTCCAGCCAACAGCTTGGAATTCCAGACCACCACTGTCCAGGGCAGTGTCATGACATTTGCAGCCCTTGGCGATCCCACCTACTTTGAGGACACACGATACCAAGGCCAAACAGTCAACATCAATGAGATCTTCACAGTTCATTTTCTTGAGCCTCTGGGTGGCAAAGGGGGTGACACACCCCACTTCAATGCAGTCAAAGCCCTGTTTTTTGCAGGAAAGGCTTTCTCCATGACAAAAGATCCAGTTACCCACGCCATGTGGATGGAGCCCACCTCAGCGCTGCTCAACATTTGTCCATTGCGCCCCACTGTAGGCAAGCTGGCGTGTCTCACTCGCGTTGAAAGCACTCTCAAAGGCAATGTGCTCACGCGCTCGCCTACGGCCGTGATTGAGCTTCGTATGAGCGATCCAAGCAGCATAGTTGAAATGCAAGGGCTCATGTCCCATATGCTGCTGCAAGGCGGCAGCAACAGCTTCACCACACAGCTGGGAAGCGGGTTTTACTCTGAATTGGCATCCAAGCTCAGCCTAAATAATCGCTACAGGAAGGCCTATGTGGTGAATCCAGTCATGAACTGGCAAATGGATGCCATGCAGGTGGCTCAACCTGGTGCCACCGCCTTCACAGTCTGCACTAAGATTATAGGAATTGCCATGGTCACCCTTCACAGTGCTGATGGGCAGCAGCTTGCACGCAGGCTGCTTTCAACTGGCCTTGACTTCTCTCCCCATTATAATCATTATGCTGATAATGATGATGATGCTTTCCCAAGCGCCGCTTATGATGCGGGTGATGAGGATGAAGATGTGATGTCTTTTTCGACTGAACAGCAAGAAGATAAAAAGTATAGTCCTCCTTCTCCAATCATATGGAACAAGAATGTAGCGTTGAAAAACGTTGCGCCAACAATCTTTGATAGTGATGCTTATTATTATTATGACCAAAGCAGCAGTGGTAGCAAGAGAAGCGGCAGGAGGAGGCTGCTACAACAGCCATTGGATAGCAGCAGCAGCAGCAGCAGCAGCATTGATGCAGCAGCAGCAGCAGCAGCATTATTATTGACGCCATCCAAGCAGCAGACCTCCAACTCGCTGGTGATGGCGCTCAACGTCCCAGGATATGATGCAGTCTCACAGCTCTGCCCCAGCATAGGCGCCACTCTTGCCAATTGCAAGGTGGTTCAGTACACCATGCAAGTGGAGGGGCTCAACGCGCAGCAACTCTGCAATTCACATGATGATGGGACACTTGGAACCATTCTCAACGCTGGCGTGCAGACCAATCTCATGCAGGACGCCAACCATGCCTCTAATGTTACTTATGCACTTGTTATGGACTTTTCAGTGAGTGGCTGTCCACCAGCGTCTGCATCTCCAGCTGCAAGAAGGAGATTGTTTGCAGATAACCTAGGTCTCGTGATTGTCATTTCTCAGGTGCTCCTCAACATAAACAATGGTGTGACCACCATTGACCCTTCAAGGTTGCAGTATGTACAGTTTTTCATGAACGCGACCATCATGCAGGAGCTGCTTGGGGGCTCAGCCACTATTCTCTCGCCCTCTCCGCGATACAGCCCTGCTCCGATTTCCAATGGATCCTTTATTGGCAACATCACCATCATATGGGGCAATATCACCAAGAATTCCACCAACATCACAGATCTTCTCAATCAGCATAACCCGCCTCCAAATGATGTCTTGAATAATGATAGGTATTTCTTCATCACAGACGCACTTCAAACTGCAGGGGCTATTGGAGGAAGGCAATCAGGAGAGGCCTTGGCTGTGATGATGGCCAATATGCTGCTGACTCTCGTCATCATATTTGCGTTTGGCTTTTCATTTGAATATTAATAATAGTAGTAAGAATAAACAGCCTGACTTGGCATTTTCTCTTCTCTTGTATTCTTGCGTTTAGTAGCAGCAGCAGCCGCAGCAGCCGCAGTAGTAGTAGTTTATCTGTTGATATTAACTTGATAATAACAATAATAACAATAACAACACACACACACACTAGCTTTATTACCATTAGGTAAAAAGGCAGGAATTCTGCTTAGGCAATAACAACAATAATAATAATAAAGCTGTTTTAGTATTCAACAGCAACCTGCAGTACACTATAGTAGTACTTAAAGCTAGCATACACAACACCACATACACGAATACAAATAAAAAATCAAAGACTACAGAAAGCATGCAAAACACAAACAGACGTTCCCCCCGCCTGATGCATCCCATTAGCATCCCAGCGTCTGTATATCACGCAGAACAAAGGAGGATGCATGCCCAACCAGCAGTTAGGCAGAATGCACTGTTGGCCCCGTCATCATATATGTCATTCACAGATCTGGCTGCAGAGTTAGAGGATGCCCAGTCGGCAGTGGCATTATACCCAACATCAGCAGCAGCAGCCACCACACGTGAAGAGGAGGAGGATGAAGAGGACATCAATAGAAGAAGAAGAGGAGGGCAAAAGGCACAGATCGAGATTACAAGGGAGCTAGTCTCAAGAATCCTGCATGAAAACAAAGGAAATGAAATAGACGCCCTTCACACGCTGCTGCAAGTCCTCATGCCATCAGAGGATCGTCAAAATGTATATGGCATGAAGACGCGCAGGCTCATGTCACTTATGGCCAATGCTATAGCTCGAGATGGCAGCCTCAGAGAGCAGGTGGCAGCCAGACTGAAAATGTGGCAGCCCTTTCCTTGTGAGAGCCCCATTCTAAAAAATAGGGCAATAGTGAGCCTCCCTGAGATAGACATAGCCTCTGCTGCTACCACCCAGCGTGGAGGAGGAGCCCAGCCTTTTACTGTAGCAAGCCTAGGTGACATCTCCAGGGCGTGCCAGAAGCTCACCACTGCCTACCTAACTCTGGCGTCTGAAGAAGAAGATGGCAGCAGTGGTGGAGTGGGATTGGATACATCACAGCGTGAGGTGCTGAAAGGGCTCCTCACTAAGCTAGACTATCGAAGCTGGGTACTCTTTACGCGCATTTTGCTCAAGAATATCACCACTGGAATTGGTCCTGCCACAGTCTTGGCGTCATTGCCTCTACCAAGCGCTGGTGCTTTTTTCGCCAGACAGCGCAACCTGCGCGCCCTTGCAGACGCATGCTGTCGCTCAGCTGCAGACATGCAAGTCCCAAACCATGCAGACAATCAAGATGCAGCGGTTGCAGCAGTCGCAAACGATGCCAGCAGGAAAGTAATAAAGATAGCTGTTAAATGTGGAACTTACTTCACACCCATGACTTGCGAGTCCATGCGCTCAATTTATCTTTTCAAGTATATGTTTTCACATGAAGAGCAGCTGCAGCACCCCATCTCGCCAATTGATGGACGGCTCCTAATTCACTCAAATGGCCGCTGGTACGTGCCCCTCAACAACGCCAACATCATGCGAATGGTGAATCTGGACGAGGATCAGGCGCTCAGCGTCAAGTCCCGCAGACGACACCTCATTCTAATGCGCAAGTTCAAAAATGCAAACCTCATCAATCCCACAAACGCCTGGGGCTACATCATACACTACACACTCTCAGCAGAAGGCCATGGCCTGATTGTTTGTCTGCTTAGAGGTGTCTCAGAGGCCTATAGCAGTGGCGTGGACATTGCTGATGATATAGCCACCATAGACCCCATTTCACCCTCGACTAAGCAATTGAGCAAAGAGGAGCTGCTGCTTTCTCTCTTGGTGACTCACCACCACCACCAAACACTGGCAAAAAACACAGACGCAGCAGCAGCACACCAACAAGAAGGCAGAAGCGAAATAGTTTATTATGGCAGGGACAGACTGCAGGTAATATCTGCATCTGATTCCTTTTTGCTGCAGGGTGCATCTCCTTCTGCTTCAAGAAAAAGAAAGCCAGTAGGAGGAAGAGGAGGCACTGCTCGAACCATGGCCATGCTTGCCACAACAGCAGCAGGTCCACAGCTACGTGCATACACTGACCAACATAAGCCCAAAATGTCTGTGGCAGCGCAAATTGCAGAAAGCGGCAGGCGCTCGTCGTCCGCTAGACTAAAGCTGAATGCGGCCAAAAAAATCAATGATGATGATGCAGATGAAGCTCGTAATTCCTCCTCCTCCTCCCGTCCGACGTTGCGTAGCAGCAGAAGCAGCAGCGCTCCCTCAGCCATAACAACAGCAACCACAACAACCCACGAAAGAAAGAGAAAAAAAGCAAGCACCAGCAACAGCAAAAACGGTCAAAGTTTATTATTATTAACTTCACAGAAAACAAAGCATATGACTCGAAGTGTAACTAGCAAAAAAGACAGCAGCAGCAGCAGCAGCACTCACATGGGGGGGGTCGGCGACGATGAAGTTGATGATGATGACACCAAAGACTATGATGATGATGATGATGATGATGATGATGATGATGACGACGACAATGATGATGATGATTACATACACGAAACAAGAAAAAGAAGAAGCAATGTTAAAGACCAAAAGGAAAAAAGAGGAGAGCGCGACAGGGAAGGCGCATCAAGGGAAAAACAAAAACCAGCCACTGACAACAGTCAAAAAAATGAACAGGGTAAAAATAAAAATGAGGAGCTTATAATAGCTCAGATAAAATTGGATGGTGATAGGCTTCAAGCACACATAGTTGGTATCAATGATACATCCCAACAACAGCAGGGGATTGGCAGCAGCAGCATTCAAGTCAGACTCTTCTCTAAAAATGGCTTGGATGTTTCACAGCTCTACAGTGATGTGCAGAGGGACCTGCTAGAGGCCTTCAGGGACAAAGGATCATGCATTCTTGATGGAGAAATTATAGTAGTGGACGCAGCAGGAAAACCTCTACCCTGGGAAAATGAAAAGTGGAGATACAACAAGGGGGGGAACTCAGAAAGCGTAAAAAATGTTGTGGCTGGCTTACCCAAACCCCTCACTGGCAAAGAGATTATTGCGCTTGAATACAGTGAGTCAGAGCTGGCAGGAGGGGGGTGGGAGGATGCAGATGACTACAATCTATCCTTTATCCCTGCTTCTAGGCAAGTACCCTTTTATTTTTATTATTATTGTTGTTGTTGTTGTTATTATTATTGTTGTTGTTGTTGTTGTTGTTATTGTTGTTGTTGTTGTATATGCTTATGATTATTTATAACCCCCTCTTCTCCTTTCTCCTCTGTCCCCCACTACAAAACAAAAAATATGTAGGATGGCAAACTGGAGTGGACCTATGGAAAGATCTCAGCGCAAAGCGCATTTGATTCAGCAAGATTACAAGCTACGTTATGTTGTATTTGATATGATCATGTGGGAGGGGGTGGATATAACTCAACAGCCTTGCAAGCAGCGGTTTGATCTCCTACAGACACATCTGAAAGATAATCTGCGTACTAACACAGACCATGTTCGAGTCATTGAAGACACAAAGCACATCAAAACAGCATATGAGCTAGTGGAATTACTCAGGGAAGCTACCAAATTAAAGCTAGAAGGTTATGTACTCAAGGATCCTATGGCGCCCTACTACTTTCAAAAAACTCGCTCTATTCAAAAGGTCAAGCTTACTGGCCCTGAAATCAATGGGGGGGTGGTAGGGGTGGGGTTTTCCCTGTCGACAAATCCTAGGAGGTGGGGCCTGTTAACAGCAGTCAAAATGAATCACTTGGAACCTGGGAAAAACCACCCTCTGCTACCACCACCACCACTACTACTACAGGATGACTCAAAAAAAAACCTCATTACATACTGTCGTGTTGAGGTATTGGAGGGCGACAACCTGAACTGCGCGTTTGAGCAAGTGCTCATATGTTATAGCATAGTCAGGGTCAAGGATATACAAACCTTCTCCAACACTTCCACTGCTTCTAAAAAAAACAAAGCCAATGCAACCAAGAAAGTAATAGAGTTAGATCACTACAGTGTATTTGTAGATACTATACCAGGAACAAAATGGAAGAGGGTGGAGTGGAAGGCACGCAACACTGAAGATGAACACCACAACTGTGTGCTTGTAATTCAAGAGGATGCATTGGTAGATATACAGTGGATCTGCAACCCTATGGAGTGTGCATTCAGTCTCTCTCTGCGTGGCGATATACGTCCCATTATACGTACTCTACAGTATGGTGTATTCAAAAACTCTAATTCCACTGCTGACAAAAAAAAGGGGGGGGCAAATGGGGGGGAGGAGGAGGAGGCAGCAGCAGCAGCAGCAGCAGCAGCAGCACATACATCACAAAAAGAGAAGGCTGGAGAAGAAATGTGGTTGCCTAGAAACCCAGTGGGACGTGTAGAACTTGCACTGCATCATCAGTCATCACAACAATGGGATTCACTTGTTTCAACACGGCGAAAATTCAATGAGGCACAGGAAATAGAAACATGTGTAGAGGAACACACTCTACGTCGCATTGCTCGTTTGCGTGCGCTCCCCCCTAAACGACAGAATCTAGAAGAGATTGGGCGCACTGTGCTTGCGTGGCTCTCATCTTGCATCTCTATGATGGCTGAAGCATCAGAGCTCATTCAGTCTGATGCAGCACTTGTAACAAAACAGCGGAAAGGGGGCAAAGGAATGCCAAAAAAAACATCAGAGGAAGAATGGCCCCAAATGCCACCTGGAAATTTTATAACCATCAATGGACTTTCAGATACCATTGAAGGTGCAATAGAAAAGCTTAAAAAACTAGCGCCTACTCTCTCTACACGCAATGAACTGCTCTCCCTTGCCCTCAGGCGACTCACACTTGAAGAACGCAAGGCCATGGCTGATCTAAAAAGCCCATCAATGTGGCTTCCTCTTCAATATGCACAGCAACAACGATCCCAGAGTAAAAAAGGCAACAATAACAACAGCAATAAGTCATCATTATTATTGCCAGATGAAAACGAGCTATACATGGCTGCTTCTAATGAAGCAGACAAGCTCAAGTTTGCCAGCAGGTTAAATGAGTTGAAACAATTCAACCTCAGATCATTCGTAATGCCATGCGTGGTGGCCACATCCTCTTCTTGTGCTGCCTTGTTTGATAGCACAGCTGTTGATCATTCAAAGCCAGTGGCTAGCAAAGCTACAACAGATTCAAAATCAACAGCCAGTAAAGCTGAAGCCAATGCAAAGCCAGAGGCTAGCAAAGCTACCACAGATTCAAAATCAACAGCCAGTAAAGCTGAAGCCAATGCAAAGCCAGAGGCTAGCAAACTTGAAGCTACCACAGATTCAAAATCAACAGCCAGTAAAGCTGAAGCCAATGCAAAGCCAGAGGCTAGCAAACTTGAAGCTACCACAGATTCAAAAAAAAAGCCAAACTTGGCAGCAACGCAAAAAGCTAAAACAGCCAATAACAATAATTCAAGCAATGTAGCAGTAATGGTACCACTAGCATCAGCACCAGCACCAGCACCAGCATCAGCACCAGTAGCAGCACCAGCACCAGTAGCAGTAGCAGTAGCAGTAGCAGTAGCAGTAGCAGACCCCAGCTCCAAAAAGCAGATGGCAGCCAAAAAGGATAAAGATAACAATAATAATAAAGCAACAATAATAATAGATTCTAGCCAAAAAGCTGCTACTACTACTACTACTCCAAAAAAAAAGGTTGCAGATTTGAAAAAAACATCAATCAACACAAGTGGCAGCAGCAGCAATAGCAGTAATTTAAAGAAAGAAGAAGCAGCAGCAGCAGCAGACCCTAACATTGTTGTGCACAAAAAACATCAAGAAATTGTGATCCCAGCAAGCGCATTTACGCAAATGACATGCAGTGTTCCTCTTTTTCCCTCATTACCCCACTTTCAAGCTATTACATCCACTCGATTCATATGCACTCCACCAGTTTCCCCTGTGTATTCAGCATCAGATTATTGCAGTAGAAGTAGCAGCAGTGGCAGCAGCTGTATCAGTACAAGAAGCTCTACTACTAAAAACAGCACCAAAGCTGCTTTTTTCTGCAATGCAAGTAGTAGGAGTAGTAGTATAACTGGCTCAGATGAGGAGGATGAACCACCTTATATTGCTAAGGCATACCACCCAGCAAACCTACGTTTTTAGCAACAACCTTAATGTACAATCAATATACATCAAAGTACTATATATATGTATGGCTGCATATATGTATGGCTGCATGTTTATATATTTTAAATTTAGTTTTAAATTGAATATTATTTAATGATTTTATATTTTTATAGTCATATTAATCCTACATTATATTATAATCTATTTTGGGAAGCAATGCCTATAAAAGCTATAAATCAATTGTATTAATAATACCAACTACAACCTCCTCCACTACCACATTTTTTCTAATCCCACCTCTTTTACTTATATACTCTACTGTCTCACATGGATCACAACAACAACTGAAGCTAATTTTAGAATGAAACCACACACCCCTCTTCTTTCATTGATTGATCAGGCGACACAAGTATCATCATACAACAAGGGCACAACAGCCACAATACAGCCTAAACCAATTGTGTTGTACCCCTTTTTACAAAAAAAAGGGCAAGAAACTTCAAAATCACCAAACAAACCAAAAAAACACCCATGTGTGAAGAAAAAAAGCTCACTAATATCATGGAACTCAGCAAAAGACAAAGAGCTCAGAGAATGCTCATTCAAACGCATTATTATCACAAAACCCTCCAATAAAAATATTAACATTAATAATAATGGCATCGGCAATGATGTGGTAGAAACTACATCAGCTATAAAAAATGAAAAGAGGGTGTTGGTTCATTTTGATAATGAAAAACTAAAGGGCTCATGCAATCTCTCTAGGGATCTAAAAGAAATGGGTGATTGCAAGCAGAATTTCGCCAAGGCACAAATGGGTGCCAGACGCCTTTATTTGGATAGGGAAGATAAAGACCTCTTTTCCCGTCCTGTTAATGGAGAATACAACAGATGCAGCATTAGGCATTTGCTTCGTTTTGTTGGAACAAAGGAAAGCATTCCATTACCACAGCTGGCAACATGTGATCCTACTCCTACTCCTACTCCTACTACTGCTCCTGCTCCTACTCCTACTCCTACTACACCTGCTACTAATTTGACCTTGACTACTACTACTATAACAACAACACAACAACAACAACACATTATGGAGGAGGACACTATGACAAGGAGAATCAACACAGCTTTTTTTGAGTCATCTGTTACTCCTGTTCCTTGTTTCTATATCCATGGTGCTGAAAACATCTTGTGTTCTATTATGGAAGAGGCAAGGAATGCCAATGAATGGTGGGTGTATATTCACACTCCACGTGTGGTCAATACCAGACGCATATGTGATGCGCTGTACTCCATGTGGAACCTGAAGGGTACATTCTTCACTGATGAATACCCTGAAGGCATGCGTACCAAGCGACATGCATTTGTTTTGCTACAGCACTTCAGATATCGACTGAATCAGATTCACAGCACTGGTATCAGTGGTGGAGGCAGCAGCAGCAGCAGCAGCAATTTTTGAAACAACAACAACAACAACAACAACAACAACCATGTTTTTGATAGAATGACAAATCTCCAGTACATCATACATCCCAAACATCATTTTTCAATGAATTTTTTTAAAAATATAATTTTTGGATGAGGGATGTGGCTACTGTAGAAGATGATGAGGATGTATTCTAGCAGTTTCAATATAAAGCATCACAAAGGGCAAAGCTGCACTTTGGTAGAAGCGTCTAGCAAGCATTGGAGGTGAAAGGGCAGCTGTTATAGCAAGCGCAATAACCATGACAGCTGTAGCCGTACATGCCATGACTTTCAGCACATTTCCTTTATGTACCATGATGAGGAGTTGCATGCACCCAAGACTAAATGACGTAGTGAGACAAAAGTGTGATGTAGCAATCATCATTGCCATCATCATTGCATTATCATTGTTATCATTCTTATTATTATTATTATTATTATTATTATTATTATTATTATTATTATTGTCATATCCTAGTAGTAGTAGTGGTCTGTTGACAGTGTGGAGAGGTGTAGATTGATGCTCACCTACATTGCCACCACCACCACCATCTACCATAAACTGTTTCTGCTGATGTAGCATAAGTAACAAAGCCTCATTATTATTATTATTATTATTATCATTGTTAT
>Ga0247834_1005360_pt1 | contig 15289 bp, 6 predicted proteins | sample LaCruzMarch2015__8_FD_187118 | JGI IMG/M metagenome (GOLD analysis project Ga0247834, IMG submission 187118) | Freshwater microbial communities from meromictic Lake La Cruz, Castile-La Mancha, Spain - LaCruzMarch2015_12m | ecosystem: Environmental > Aquatic > Freshwater > Lake | place: Spain... | reverse complement strand
CTGACGCTTCTGAAGCTTGGTGGTGGCCTTGGCTTTTAATTTGTCGCCTATGTTTTCTTCTTCAATTGCTTCTTTTTCTAAGCTGAAGTTGCCATTGTTTCCTATGGCAGATTTAATTTGTGTTGGATAGAAGGCAACCCAATCATCTCTATCAACGTTTCCATCGGTCATGCTGTTTCTAACAACAACACCGTCATATCCTTTTTCAATAAGAGATTTTTTGAATTTTTCGACTGACGAATATGAATCTCTGTCTTCTTGCAGGTCTTCAAAACCTTCATACTCCATAGGATTTTGAATGGACAGGTGGACAATCATTGTGTTGTCGCCTTCTTTACCTTCAGAAAACGAAACAGCATTTTCGGCGCTACCTACTTCGTAGCCTGCGTCATACAAGGATGGCGCTGTAAACCAAGAACCCAGTTTGCCAGTGTAATTTAGGTTGATTCCCTTATCTTTGACTCCTTCTCCAACATTAAATATGTTGAAATTTTTGTCTGTTGTGTGGAATGCAACAAGTGGCTTGCCGCTTTTGTTTACAGCCTTGCTATTCCTAAACCATTTCTTGAAGCTAGGGCTTGAGTAATATGGTCTATCTTGATTGGCCTGCTCACTAAACGCCCTTGGCTCAGGGATTTTTTTGCTCTTGAAGAAATTTTCAATTAATTTGTTGTGTGCAACGATTGCATCGTGCTCAGAAATTTTTGGCATTGGAATGTTTTTTTCCGCCACCTCTCTAAAAGCAGTCATAGCTATGTTGTAAATTGAAGATTCAGGCAAATCATCAAGCACATCTTTGAATCGTGGCTGTTCCCTTAGCAAACGGACGGCCTCATTCACCACGGCTTGAAAACGATCATTAAATTCTTTTTGAGCATCTTCAATACGTTTCTGTGACTTTTTGAATTCTTTAGTATTGCGAAACTCGTCATATGCTTCCCGCTGCATCTTGAATATTTCATCAGCAGTAACGTAATTTTCCTTGTCAACATCTTCGTAGAGAAACTCTTCTCTCTTGCCGTACTTGACGTTCTTAGCCAAGACAAAGCGGCCTACTTGCAAGACCTCATCGGCAGAGACAACAGGCTTGGTATTTGATCTGTCGTAGAAGAATGAATGACGCAGCGGGTCAAGACTAACTTGTGACCACTCAGGATCGTTCAGCTTATCTTGAACCTGTTTATAGATTTCTTCTGGGGTCATGTTGACCCAAGTACCTTCAATGGTCTGCTGCGGAGACTTTTGACCAACCTTGCCCTCTAACGCTTGAGCAATGTTGAAAGCCTTTTCTTCAGACCGAATGGCAAACACAGCGTTCTTCAAAGCACCAGCAGACTTGTAGCTGATGTTCTTGCCGGGCGATGCGTTGGTTGCTGGCTTTCCTTCGTGAATAGAAACAACGCTTCCATTCATGCCAACTTTACGAGCCTCAACAAGAGCAGGGATGTCCATACGCAAACCCACTTTTGTGCCGTCTGCAACGGGGGCATCAATTTTGCCTGCGTCCTTTTTAACCTTTGGCAAAGACAAAACCACGCCCAAAGCTGTTTCGCTCAATGGCTTTTCTAGCTTGTCGCCCAAGATGGTTTCAACGGGCATATAGTAATTTACATACTCGTCATACTGCTGCTTGGTAATGTTTCCAGCTTTCAGTTCTCTTGCGGCAAGAACAACTTGTTCGTTCCTGCCTGCGGGAATCTTAAATCCAGCAGGTGCGGTAAGCTTTGGCGGCGCATTCTTGGCGGCAGGCTTTGTCGCTGACGGCGCGGTAGGGGCAACCTTCTTAGCCCCAATCTTGCCAACCAACTTCTCGACTGTCTCGGTAGGCATTTCAAGGATAGAGTCAGTAGCCCGTACCACTGTGTCTAATGCTGTTTCATACTTGGCATCCAAGCCCAGAAACTTCCTAAATATCTCAACCATGCGAGTCAAAGCATTGGTTTCACCAACTTTGACTGTTGACAAATAGTCCTGAAACTCCGGGTCAGTCAAACCCCAAGAGATCAACTCTTTGACATTCTGAATTGTGTTTGTGCCGCTAGCAATCTTGTCAAAAATGGGATGTGTTTTCCCGGCATTTTTGTCGGCAGCAATTTGTTTCTTGACTTTATTGAAAACAACTGTCAGGTCGTTGTACTCTTTGCCTTTTGTAGCCAACGCAGGAATAGTAACTGCGTGTAACAACTCATGCAAAATTGTGATGTAGCGTGTGCCTGTGCCGTAGTGAGCTTTGCCATTCTTCAGCCCTGCAAACTTCAATTCGCCATAGCTAAAGTCCAACGCATATGTAAAGCGACCACGATATTTCAAGTCACTTCTGTTCAATATTTCCACAGGCTTTCTAAAGAATCCTCGTTCGTCCAACTCTTTGATTCGAACCAAGACCTTCTCGGCAATAGCTTTGGCCGCACTGTTGGGCGCATTGTCAACAGCCCATTGTGCAAGCTGAGTAGCAGTCATGCCTTCAATTTCTTTGGCAATCTCTTCCATTGACTTCTTGGCTACAAAGTCTTTTGGCTCTGGTAATTCTTTGGGAGCAGTAGGCTCAGTGAACAGATCAGGCGCACCTTCTGGCTTCAATGCCTTGAACACATCAGACAGCGGTACTTCAACAGCATCGCCAAACATATCCGCGCCACTCTGTTCATTTGCTTTATATGCAGCATCTGCCAAGTTGCCTAGCAATTCGCCCATGCGCTTACCAGAACGGCCATTCTCAGCAAACATTTCCAGTACAGCCAATGTGTTGGGATTTAATCCAATTTGACCCTGCTTTACAAAGTCTTGAAGCTTTATGCCATCGCGCTTGGCGTTGACCGCCAGCTCAGCAGCCTCAATGATGTTTGGTCGTATGTCATATTGACCTGCGCCATCCAGCTTGGAAACGTTACCAGCAGCTTTAGCCAACGCAGAAAGAATCAGTTTTGCTTCTGGATCGGCGGCTTGGGCGTACAAGTTAATCAACGAATCGCTGTTGTATGCCTTGTAAAAAATGGCATTATTCAGTCGTTCTATTGCCCGAGAAGTAGGCAATTTGTTCTTGTCAAACAGCTCACCCCATTCTGACTTGGGCATACCTTGAATAAATTGAACAATAGTCTTTGTGTTGATGGAGCCGTCCTCGTTAAAGTCAAGTCCATCCAAATCTACTCGGTTGACATCATTCTTTGCCTCTTCCACAGGGCTTAGGCGAAGCTGACCGGGCGTATTAGAAATATCGCCAATGTCGGGAGTGATGTACGACTTAGGCATGATCCTGACTAATACAGGATTCTGGATGCCTTCAATCACAGATGGAACAATCCCATGCTGGTTGTCTTGAATCAATCCATTGCGGTAATTGTCAGCAAAGTTGTCAGCATAAGATGCCTGCAATCCAGCGATCCTGCCGTTACCAGCCACAGCACGGATGGCTGGAGTGGTAACGTTTCCATATTCTGGGTTTTCCTGACCGCTAACAGTGTGTGACGGCAGCAAAGTATTGGCATCAACGACTGCATATTGAACAGGTATCTTCTGACCATTTGTTGCAGTGGCAATATCTTGCCGCCCCATTTGGTCTTCTGGAATCTTGATGTCGCTGATAACCACAGGCGCACCAGAGCCAAAGTCTGGGGAGGACTTCAAGCGGTCATAGTCAGGTTTGGTTCTGACATCTTGCATTTGACCAATAGAAGCATCAGTTGCCCTGTCTCTGTTCTGCATACGCTTGAATACATCGGCAGACTCGTCAGGCAAGCCCTCTGTGTAATTGGTCAAGGCCTCCAAATCGGCAGGCTTGAACTCAACCTTCTTGGCTTCTGGTGGCGGCTCAGGAGCCTTGGGCTGCTTGATCTCAACATCAGGTGGAGTCACAGGAGAGGTAACGGAGCCATCCATAGGAGGAGGAACATCCGCAGGAGGAGGCGGTGGGGGAAACACCTTGTCTATATATGAAGGCTCTTCTGGCTTGGCTTCTGCTTCGGCAGGGCGGCGAGCGCCACCAGCAATAGCGCCCATAGCACCACCACCAATAGCGGCCATACCAGCAGCTTGACCTAAGCCTTCGGTAAGACTTTGCTCAGGGTCAACCTCGCGCATAGCCAGATTCTGAGAAAACTTACCGCCAGTTTCTTCAACAATTTCACCAGCAGACTCACCCAAAGCGCCTTTACCAGCGCCAAGCAGTCGGCCTGTCGTACCGGGTACACCAGAGAACGCCTCTTCAAGAGTACGCGCACCGGGCAGTCTCTGAGCCAATAGGGAAATGATTGCACCAGACGCACCAGCAGCCCGTGCAGCATTCAAGGCTGTCTTAGCAGCCTCAGCTTCAGGCATCCCTTTGTCTATCGCCGCCTTGTAGATATTCTCGTAAGCACCAGCGCCAACGTCAGCACCCTGCTGTACAGCACCAGTACCAACAGCAGCCTTAACGCCAAGCTCACCAGCTTTCTTGGCAGCAATCTGTTTAGCGGCAATCTCTGCCGCTTCTTTGGCCGCGCCACTTGCAACCAGTGCAGCAGCTTCCTTGGCAGCAATACCAGACGCAGTAAGGGCAGCAGTACCGCCACCAGTCAACAAAGCAGGAATCAACTGAGGAACCTGCTCCACCAAGAAGCCAACCAGCAGGGCAGGATCTGTGACTGTTTCGCTGAAAGCAGTACCAGCGGCAGCAAGCTGACCAGTCTTCTCTGCCTCAGCAACCTTCTGAGCCCTAGCCTCTTCCTTTGCCTTCAGTGAAGGTGACAGCATGGACTCGCCATACTCACGGATGTCCTCACCAGCGCCGAGCAGACCAGTCTTGGAAAAGTCACCAGTAGCCAAGCCATACAACTGGCCGGGAAGCTGAACCAGAGATCCAATGCCTGAGACAAACTTGCCGCCAACATCCTTAGCTGCTTCGCCATATGTGCGCTCAGGGATTGGCTTGGGTGCAGCAGGAACTTCCTCAGAAGCAGGCTGACCTACACCAAACTTCTGGCGAATGGCGCTCTTGGTCGCTTCATTTGCTTGTGCGTAATTTGGATCCTGACCAGCAAACTTCTCAAAGATAGCTCGCTTGGTGGCAGGATTTGCATTTACATAGTTTGGGTCAACGAGGACTTCTTGTAAGGATGGCATGGCTTATTTGAGCAAAGGGTTGTTGGCATCAACGTTACCACCAGCAATAGATGGAAGACCCGGGCCTAATGCCAATTCCAAATCTTTCCGAGTCTTTTCAACAAGACCGCGCAGACGTTTCTTTTCTGCCTCTGGCAAAGTAATGTCTTTAAGATCCTCTTGATAGCTTTCCAATAACTGGTTAAGCCCAACTATTAGCGGTCTATTTCCACCTGTAGGGCCACCTTGTTTGTCCAGCCAATACTGTGCAAAGCCGTCAGCCTCAGACTTGTCTTTGTTTGCAGGATTTTTCTTCCAGCGAGCAATGTATGAATCAATATTTCTTTGTTCATCAGTAGGAGCAGTGCGGCGGTAGGCTTCCAAAGCATTTGCATTTTTGCGGCGAATATCTTCAAGATCTAAATCATGTTTTTGTCTCAACTTTTGCAACTCAAGTTCGCTGGCATTGCGATCTTTTGCCAATGCAACGTCTCTTGCGTAGCGTTGATCTGCTTGCGTTTTGGCATTTAGATTTTCAATAGCCAATGCAGAATACTTAATACCAGCTTCACTAGCCAAACCGCGCTGCTTAGAAGCTTCACTGCCCAAACCAGCGGCAGCAGCCATAGCCTCTTCGCGAGCCTTGGCATCAATGTTTCCGTAGGCTTCATTCAGTCGGCGCTTTTGTGCAATGTCAGCAGATTGTTGTGCGGCCTTGTTCTGCAAATAAGCAGGGCCAGCACCGCCCAAACCACCACGACCCATACCACTTAGCACGGCAATCAAATTGTTGAATTGACGATCTTTCAACATTGCTTGGTATTGAGCTTCTTCTTCACTTAAACGCCTTCTTTGATCTGCACCGTACTCACCTTTAACGCCAGCAAGTTCTCTGGCTTTTACACGATCCGCATTAATCTGCTCCAATGTTTGAGGATTCAATGCTTGCTGTGCTGCCTTCAACGTAGCAGGGCCAGTCATCAATTCTTCTAAGCTGGGAAGCTTCCCTCCCTGCTCGGCTGTAGGCTGGACAGATTGCTGTGGCAGTGGCGTTTTAGCAGGAGGCTTGACACCTTGCATAGAAGGAAGGCCTTGAGTCAGCATACGCTGGATACGGCGCATCTTCTCTTCTTCAGTCTCTTCCACAACAGGCACATCACTGCGTCCTTCACCAGCAAAGGCAATGATTCCACCGCTTGCAAAGTCATAGTTCACAGGCAAACGAGCAATACCACCCATAGAAAACTCGGGCTCTTCCTGACCCTGCGGCACAGGCTGAGGAGTCTCAGGAGGAGTAGGCATAGGCTGGGCTTGAGCCTGTTGCATCATTTGCTGTTGGGCTTGCTTCTGCTGCTGCGCTTGAAGAGCCATCAGACCAGCTTGTTGCTCAACCTGCTCTTTGACAGTAGGCGACTGGCCTTGAGCAGCTTGCTGTGACTGAGACTGCTTCTGCTGCATGATTTCACGGCGCTTCATCTCGCCTGTTGCCATGTATGCAGGAACCATTGGGTCTTGCCCGTTGGCATACTTCATCAACGCCTGTAAAGGCACGTCTTTTAAATGCTCATTGATTTGAACGAGATTCATGTCTAGCCTTTATTAATTAGTTTGACCCAAGCCTTCAAGTGTTTTGTACAGTGACAAAAGACCTTGAATCTGCGAGCTAATCTTTGCAATTTCGCTCTGCATTTGGGTGGTATCAGTGGTTGTGATAGGAAGACCTGTAAGCAGAGACTTCTGGAATTGAACCTGCTTGTATGGGAAATCTCTTTCCTCTTCAAACTGAGCCTTGTCAGCAGCAATACCTTGACCAGTAATGTCGCGCTGTGTTGCGCCTGCTGTGCCAAGTTCGCCCAAAGTCTTGAGGCCAAAGTTAGCGCCAAACTGACGCGATGCCTCGGTATCTCTACCAGCTTCCAACTGACGCGCTTGGTCAGCATTGAACTGAGCCATAGCCTTGTCATAAGCTGTGCTGTAGCCCTGACCCAAAGCCTGCTGCATCTTGTCCAACACGTTGCGTTGACCTTCTGTCTGCATCAGGGCAGAACCAGAACTGCCAAACGCACCCATCTTGGTGGCTTGAGCTTGGTTACCCAGATTGGTAATCTGACCTTGACGGCGCAACTCTGCCAACTGAGGATCTAAAGCAGCAGACAAGTATGGATTCATGTACTGCTGTGCAGCAGATGTATCAAAGATGCCGCCCTTTGATGTCATTGGCGTATAGCCTGTCTTGGCAACGTCAGACAAACCAGCAAACTGTTGCTGCTGAAGATTGGAAGCGCCAGCAGTCAATGGGCCTGTGTAAGCCTGATACGGCTGATTGGACAATGCCTCACCTTTGCCAAGGTAGTTAGATACATATGGGCCTGCCCATGAAGACAATCCTTCGGCTGTAGACTTTCCTTCGTCAGGTATTGCCGGAGTCGTCACACCTGTTGTGGCCGGGCCTGTAGTACCAGTTGAACCGCCATTGTTAAATTTAGCAATGCCACCAGAGGCATAACCAACCTGACCACCGGGCATGAACTGATTTGGGTTGATCCGCTTGCCCTGTTTCTCATTACCAGTACGGGCTTTACGCACCCGAGACATCATCTCGTACAGCTTTTTGGCTCCAGCATCTGAGTTGCCGTTACCCAAGTGGGAGACAACATCAGCAGGAATAACAAACTCGCCGTGGCTCAAAGCGGCCTTTTGCTTGCCGTCAATAGAAGACGGGATTTCGTCAGCCATGCCGTCTGTCGTTCCTTGTAAGTATCTACCTTTAGCCATTCCGCCTCCAGCCATGCCAGCCATACCTTGAATTGTGTCACTTGCCTTCGGTACAGGCAATAGCGAAGCCACCCCGGAAGCGGGCGCACTGGTAACGTTACCAGTATTTGTTGGTGGGCGAGCGTAGTTCATGGCAAATTTGCCCTCATAAGGGTTTACATCAGCCGTGGGTTTTGGCGTGTAAGCAGCCATAATCCCCGCCTTTCTTGTATCTGCCGCAGCCTCAGCATCGGCAACCTTGTCCGGCGTGGCGTACTGAGTTCCTGTGAAGTATTGACGGCCATACTCTCCCGGCCTGCGATTGGGGTCTGTATATCCAATCTGCTTGGTAACTGCCCTCAAATCAGGAATGCTACCCTGATAGGCTGAGGACTTAGGCTCATCTCCTCCAGTCAAAGCCTTCAAAGCGGCAACAGCGGTAACAATACCAGCAATATTCAAGTCGCCAGTTTTTGGGTCAAACACATAATTCTTGATGAATTTCCCAGCATTGTCTCCAAGCTTGGAAAATGCATCAGAAACAAATTGCTTAAACGAAGGGCTTTCTTCTTCAGCCAAACGCTTCTTCTCATCTTCGGTCAAATCAGATGTAGAAAAATATGGTCTGGTTGATGGCGCATTTAATACATCAGGACTCTTCCAATATGTTCTATTGGTTATATCGTTGTTGTAATCGTTAATAAATTTATCGGCATCGGCATCTTCCATCCAGCCAAACCAACCTGAATCAAAATCCGTTTCGTCATTTGAATAGTCAGCAATTTCTTCGCCGGTGGACTGGTCGTATCTTGGATCATTGTAATAACTCATATTATTTTCCTTCTAAAATTCGTAAGATCTCATCCATGCTCATACCCTGCTTTGGGAATAGAATGTCCATATAGCCGCCGGAAGCAATTTTAACGACACCCGGCTGTTCTTGGGTGGTTGTTGTTCCAGTTGGCTGGTTAAAGAATGCAATGTCTAGAGGTTGCCTCATGTCAAAAAATCGCGACTGCTTTACCACAGGAAGTTCTGATTCCTCTTGCTGTGCCGTTTCAACAGGCGTGTTCATCATGGCATAAATTAAAGCGTCAGAAGTAGGCTTTTTTGTCGCTGGTGATTTAATATCGGGAAATTTAATTGCAGGAGAGCTTGGCAAAACCACATTGGTCACTGGCGGTCTTGACTCTAGCGGCGAATACGGCAAATCCAACAAAGGCTCTTCTTCTCGCTTTGCAGTTACCGTTACAGGGTCAAGAGATGGAAGCTCTTCCACAGGGAAATCTTCCTCCCAAGGTGTGTATTCATACTCCCTGTTTGCATTCACATAGACAGTAGGCAAAGACTTTGTTGGCTTGCTTTGCTTATAGTAATCACCATAAAACTGGCGCAACAAAAAGTCTATATCTGACTCAGCTGGCTCTCTTGTGTCTTTGATGACAATTTGATCCAAGCTGGGATCTTCTGATCTTGAATAGTATCCAGCGGTGTAATCTTGCAAAAGCTCAGTAGGCACAGAGCCATCTGGTATCAACAGCGTATTTGAATGGATGTCTCCAAAAATACCCTTGTCGTCAGTAGCTGTTCTAGCCTCAGCTTCTTCGGGCGTTGCCGGTCTGTAGCCTGCTGGGATCTTTGAATAATCAATTCCCGCATCACCAGCCAATTTAAAACGGCCACCTACCTCTACACGGGTTTCTCCGTCACCCGCATTGAGAAGACCAAGCGTCGTTGCGTCATCGCCCCCAGCAACACTGCTACGCAGAAAGTCATACTGCTTATCCGTAAGCGGCTTTGACTCAGTGACCAGCCAAGCATTAACACCCGGATCAAATATTGCACCAGTCTTGTCTTTGTTGTTTACATCGTCAATAGACGCTATGCGATAGCCTCTAGGTACAGGAACATCCAATCCTTTTGATGTTTCCGCATAAATAGGCTTGTCATACTGACCAAAGACTTCTTGAAGAATGCGCATCCTCTCAAGCTCTTGCGCCTGCCGTTCGTTGAATACATCAGCCTCTGCCTTAGCGCCAGCATGAAGTTCAATCTCTTCCGGCGTAGCCTCGCGACCTAAGACAGCTTTGTAAAATTCATTTACTTCATCTGCCGCAACGTGATACGGATCAATGAACCGATCAACAAAACCAAGAGTGTCGCCACCCTTTTGGATGAAAGAGCCAACCATCTCCTTTGATGGAGCCTTGTATCCATAATCTTTAAGCTGCTCTTCAACTTTGGCCTCTGCCGCCGCCTTCAAAGGATCCAGAGTACCGTAAGGCACACCAACGAATTTTTCAGCTTCTTTCTCATCCAGCTTTATGCCGAACTCGCTCGCAGCAATTTTCACTGCATCTGTTTCAGATGTTAGGCGCTGACCAGAATTGTTAAAGATGTAACGACTTCCATCGTCAGACTTGAAATCAATTTTGCTTTGCTCTATGTCGTGCGCATTAGCAAATACTTCTTTGCCATCTTGCAAATATTTCCCGTCAGGGGTTATAACCAAGCCATTTTCAAGTGTAATTGATCCTTCTGGCGCGTTAGGATTATCAACAGTTTTGATGAGGCCGTTATTTACAGAATCAACCAAAGCTTCGCGAGTAGCTACTTCTGCAAGTTGAACGCCATACCGATCGTCAGAAGCCTTTGCGTCTGCAATAGTTTTATTGTAATTATCGTAATTTGTTTGCACAGCATCTGCTGATGCTTTTAATTCTTTTGCTATCCCAAAATTTGGATCCGTCAAACTTTGCTTGTTTAAATCAAGTTCCAGTGCTTGCTTATTTAGATCCTCCAATTGAGAGTTAAAAGAATTTGCCCCATCAATTGCTTTTTGCATTTCATCTGCATAAGCATTCATTTTGTCTGCTGCAAGATTCCTTTCAACAACACCTCTTGATGTGTCATCATAAATTGTTTTTTGTTTGTTGTATTCGCTTAAATTTGACTGATACGCAGAAATGTAAGGATCTCTTGCGCTATTAATCTTATTGCGATTTGCATTGTATTCGTCAACTTTTGCTTGATAGTTAGAAACAGCCTTATCGTATTCTGACTGCTTAGCATCGTATGTTGTTTTTACTTTGATTGTTTCTTCGGCAAATTTGCTTGCCTGATTCCACAATAAAGTTACACCCTTTTTTATTTCTGATTCTGCTGTTTTTAAAGTTGCATAAGTAATATAGTTACCAATAGCGGCAGCAGGATCTTTGCCAGACACAAGTGCATTTAACCCAGAACTTGTAATGTTTGAAAGTTGCTTGGCAACATCAGGGGATACACCCCAATCTTTTTGGGTATTGATGTCGCTAAAGTAGCTGTCGCTGCCAGAGTAAATAGCTCCCTGTGTAAAACCGCTGACAATGCTTGAACCTACATCTTTTCCTGTAAGTACGGCTCTGATACCGCCCAGCGCGGCTGAGTTAATCCCACTTTGAGCTGCACTTCCCAAGACGTTTGCAGTGGTTGCACTCAACCCATATTGTTGAGCTAAGTTAGATGTGAAATCTCCGACTGAAGCAGACGCGTTGCCAATTGATTGGCCGTATGTGGTTGATGAAAAAGCCTTGCTTCCAATGTATGCAACAGCGGCTGATTTGGCAATGTCGGTAATGTCTCCGCCGCGCATGGCAGTAATTGCAGCAGATGTGACATATGGAGGTATACCAACAAAAGAACCAGCCACTTGCGCAATAAATGGAAGCGGGTCTTTTAGAATGGCATCAACAGTGTTTTTTACAGTCTTGACAACAGGCTGAATAATTTCATCATTAATAAATTTTGCCGGTTTTTCAACTACCGTTTCATAAACAGGCTCAATAATATTTGAGCCAATAAATTTTGCCGGTTTTTCAACTACCGTTTCATAAACAGGCTCAATAATATTTGAGCCAATAAATTTTGCCGGTTTTTCAATTACTGGTTCATATATACTTTTATCAAAATTTTCAGTTGTAAGGTCAATACCTGTTTCTTTTTTAAGCCATGTAAAAAACCCCATAATTAATCTCCATGAGGTTGGTTAAATTTAACGTACAGCAAGTCATTGCTTTTGTCATAAGAAACTTTAGCATTCTGAATTGCGCCTTGTATAGCTTTTATATTGTCTTTCAACGACTCATCCATTCCCTTCAGCATCAATATGTTGAAACCAATTTTGTATGCTGATTGGGTAAAATTGCTGATGTTTGTTGATATGCTGTTGTTTGTATCGCCGTTATAAATGGATACATATCCATATCGTTCTGGCAACGCGGCAATAGTAAATAAAGTGTTTCCTTCACGAATGCGAATTAATGAAGGGTTTTGCATCTGTTGCAAATAAATTGTGTAAACCAATCGCTCTGTACTCAAGCCATTTTTTTTGGCTGCATTTTTTATTTTTGGCGGTGTATCTGTCATATAAGCAGAAACAATCACAATGTCATTCTCATTGAGCATTGTTTCTTTGCTGTTGACTTGATGGATGTTCATGTTTAACCAATTCTCCAATTTGTTCCATCAGAATAAACGGGCAATTGATTCGATCCACCACCCGCAACAACAGAGGCAAATGTTGTGGCATTAGCGTCAGACACAAAAGCCCTAGTCCCAGCGCCCAAGGTAACCGCACTTGGTAACGTTGCCACTGTGTAAACAGTAAACGAGATTGTGTTGATGGTTTCAGTAGCCTGCAATTCAGCCAAAATAGCATCTACCCTGTTGAAATACAGGCGCAAAACGTTGTTCAACTGATCCTGATACGGACGGTTATAGATTTCTGGAGCCAGCGGCAAAGCTGGCGCTGCCACCCTGTTGAGTTCAAACTCTGAAGTTACTACTAAAGTCATCTCCTGCCGTCCTGCTTGATGTCGATACGAGGAGAGCCAAGCTGCCAAGTCACGCCTTGTGCAGTAGACCTGACTTCCATAGCAATCTGCCGACCACGCACACGGGTATAGATCTGCCCTGTAAATTCCTCAATTGGTAACACTGCCGTTCTGGTGACAGTGGCATTGTTCTCGCCACCAACAGAAGGAGGAGTGTTGTAGCCCGAGCCTGAGTTCTGCATAGGCTTGAGATACATGGTCACTTGAGGGCTGGGAGCCGTGGATCCACGGAAAGTAATATCTGGCAATACCCGCCACACAAAGCCAAAGCGGTCACCATCATCCAAATCAAACTCGGCAGAAGTGATGAATGCCTCAATCGGCAAAGTTGTTCCCGTAGCATTGTCATCAACGCCCTGTTCATGATTAACGATATTAGATTCGTATGTTGCAGCAATAGGATAGTCACGCAGACCACTGTCCAGCCAAGCTGTACGAGCCATAGAACCATAGTACCAAGCGCCCTGACCTTGATTTTCCATATAGTTAAACACTACATAGCTGTCAATCGTGGTGCTTGTGCCTGAGCAATAGAACCACCAAATCTCATTGAAGCCTTCGTTTGTTCCGGCAACAACTTGAGAAAACTGTGATTTATTGATGTTGTCAAATACATACTGACGCAGGTCGCAGATTTGGGTCTGTGTGCGGCCATCGTATTTGTAGAACTTATCCACACCCATCCAGTAGGCAGCGCCGTTGGCATACGCCACAGCATTCTCACCAGCGATGGAAATGTTGTCTCCCACAATCTGCGTAGACCAAACAATCGGTGCGCCTTGGTACTGCAAGGAATACAGAGATGAATCTGTCCACACCAAGATCTCTTGGCGAGCCTGCATCACAGAAATGATCTCAGAGCCATGAGACAGGTAGGTAAATCCAGCCTGTACTGTGGCGCTTGGTGTCCAGTTAAATGGGTCGCCTTGGTCTGACCAGCGAATCAGCATCGGGTTAAACGTGGCCGAACCAAACTCCGTAGCGCCAAACGCAAACACAAACCTGCTGGAATCAGAGACAAGAATACAGTTCTGCTCTGTTGGAACATTGGATGCCCCAGTCATACTTGCCAAAGGCAAAGCCCGAGGTGAAATAGTGTGAACGCCAGACTGTGTTCCAGTTGTGGTAATGGCCGATCCGCCTGATGTGGCTGACAAGTTACAAGTACCACCAGACGCATTAATCACATAGTAAATCTGCCCGACATTGAGTCCAGTAGGCAAAGCACCAGTAGTGTCAAACACTAACTCCATGCCATTTACCAAAGTAACGGATGAACTCAGCACCGCAGGTGAAGCGATGGTCACGGTGAAAACAGTACCAAGCAACCCAGTTGTAGCGTCCCAGTAATAGATGCCGCCACCCCTTGGGCCAAAGATCAAGTCTTCCCCAAAGTTGCTTTGTGTCCATAGGCGAAGCTCGTCCACGCCAGTTACGCCAACACCCCAAGCGCCTGATCCCCAAGTGCTTACGCCCCAGCCAGTCAGAGAAACAGCATAGGATGGGCCGACATTGATCTGATAAGCCGCTCTGACAGTCCCGCCGCCGCCAGCAGACGTAGATGAAGCCTTGGCCGTAACAGTCTGAACACCAGACTGAGAAGAGCCAACAGTACTGATGGCCGCACCACCAGAGGTTAAAGACAACTGGAATGTGTATCCAGAAGTATTGACCACATAGTAGGTTGTCGTTGTGTCAAACGGGAAAGGCAAGCTGCCAGTAGTAGACAGTGTTACCTGTACGTTGTTTGCCAACTGAAAATCTGTTGTAAATACAGCAGGATTGGCCGCAGTGATCTCAGCAGAAGAAGCGGCGGTAACAGTGTAGGTATTGGAAACGTTACCAAGGGTCAGGGCGTATTCACCCAGCAGGGTAATGCCGCCATTGGCAGTTGAGCCTGTGAAGGTTACATAGTCCCCGGTGATATACCCGCCGTTGGCATCGGTCACAGTCACAGTGGATGAGCCACTAACCATGTCAAATGGATTGGTCAGAGTAACGGCTGATCGCAGCGGGGTAATGTCGTAGTAACTTCCGCCGTTTTCAATGAAGAACTTGAGGCTTGTACCTACGCCAAGGAGCTTGAGGGAGCCAAGAGTCACCCATGCCCACAGAGATCGGCACACACCAATGAATGACTGATTTGAAATTCGTGTCCAGCCGCCAATCTTCTCAGGCATACCCTGACGAAAGCGAATCTTGTCGCAGTCGTACCACCCGTTCTCGCTTGTGTAGCGAGTGTTTTCTTTATTTACACCGGGTTTAAGGGTTAGTTTTTTTAGCATGATCGTTACGCTACGAGGCCGGGTACATACTGCGTTTTACCAGCGACTTTCATAGCGGTCAACTCTTGTTTTTTCAGGTTATTCGGGTCATAAGACACATGAACCCAACCGCTATCTGGAATGCCGGGAGTGTAGAACTCCAGTATCAACTGGGTGTAGTCCAGATTATCCATAATCCACTGCGCCAAGTCAGCATTGGCTACGCCGGGAATCTCAATATCTGCTGCCATGCCCTTGCAATGGTCTGAGGTCTTCGACCCGCCCGTGGCTTGGTTCACGGCTGGAGCACGAAACCCT
>Ga0247834_1005359_pt1 | contig 15291 bp, 17 predicted proteins | sample LaCruzMarch2015__8_FD_187118 | JGI IMG/M metagenome (GOLD analysis project Ga0247834, IMG submission 187118) | Freshwater microbial communities from meromictic Lake La Cruz, Castile-La Mancha, Spain - LaCruzMarch2015_12m | ecosystem: Environmental > Aquatic > Freshwater > Lake | place: Spain... | reverse complement strand
AAAGTAGTACAGTAACGGGTCTTGAAATGTTCCAAAAAACACTTGATGAAAGTGTAGCTGGAGATAATGTAGGTATTTTACTACGTGGTATTCAAAAGATTGATATAGAACGTGGTATGGTATTAGCAAAACCAGGCTCAATTACACCACACACTAAATTTGAAGCACAAGTATATGTACTAACAAAAGAAGAAGGTGGGCGTCATACACCATTTTTCCAAGGTTACCGTCCACAATTTTATGTGCGTACGACTGATGTAACTGGTAAAATTGATTCGTTTCGAGCAGATGATGATAGTGCTACACAAATGGTTATGCCGGGTGATCGAATTAAAATGATTGTTGAATTAATCCAACCAATTGCTATTGAAAAAGGTATGCGATTTGCGATTCGTGAAGGTGGTAGAACAGTAGGTGCTGGAGTTGTAAGTACAATTTTACAATAATAACTTTATATTAAAATATTCTTTTAGTTTTCTTCATTTTTTCTCTTTCTGTTTATCTCATAATAGAATTATGTAGTAAATACCAGTGATATCAACTGAAATTCATCCGATTCTGAATTTCCCTCACTTAACGTGAGTGAACGGGATCACTTGATGATGTTAAAGAATTTTACATTTAAGACCAATGCTGACCTTAAAATAATATTTAATCTTATTATCCATATTAAATTTTTAATAAGATTAAATGATATTTTAAGATTAGCACGGTAAACTAATTGAATTTTATTTTTTGACAGGATGAATAGATTTATTACTTTGATCAATTATATTTTGAAGAACCTCATTTATAATAATCATATTTAAAAAATGCATTTTTGATTTTACGTTATTAGGAATTTAATTTGGTTTATTATTTTTTTCTTAAAAAATTAAATGAACCAATATCTGTTAATATAGTTTTTTATCGAAAATTTATATAAAAAGCAGAATGTAATTTTGATAATTTTGAAATATTAAGCCTATTATGTACAGCAGTAGACTAATGTATATGTAGAAAACGATATAAGAAACAATTAAAGGTTAATAATAATTAAATATTCTAATTTTGACAAAGGTGAATAGGATGACAAAACTGCAGGAAGTTGTTGCTAGTATTCAATCTGGATATCTAAAATCTAATTTACCAGAAATTCGTGTAGGTGATTTAGTTCGTATTGGGGTTTCCATTCAAGAGGGAAATAAACAACGAATACAACCTTTTGAAGGGACCGTTATTGCTCAACATAAAGCGGGTTTAAATAGCGCAATAACAGTACGGAAGAGTCTACAAGGGATTGGTGTAGAAAGAATTTTTCCTCTTCATGCACCTTGTATCACAAGTATTCAAGTATTACGAAGAGCTCAGGTCTCTCGTGCTAAATTGTATTATCTTCGTAATAGAACCGGTAAAGCTACTCGATTAAAAGAAAAATTTGACGTTTTACCTACTAGTTGGGCGCAAGATGCTAACAAAGATTAAAACTAAAAAGTAAATTTAAAATATAATTTTTTCATAAATAGTAATTTTTTTATTAAGTTAATACGAGTATTTTGGCGAATCCATTTATTTTAGAGTGATTATTTTTTACTCACACATTTTATTTATACTATTTTGACATAAATTAATTTAATCACTCTTACACAAAATTTTTAATTTTGGGACAAATTGGTTCTTGCATTGTTATTCAATCTGAAATTTATAATTTAAGACTAATAATGGCCTTAAAATTTTATTGGTCTTAAATTTTTAATTTAAGATGAAGAGTAACCACATAATATTACAAATTTCGCTCTTAACTCACTTAGCGTGAGTGAAGTGATGGCTCTTAACTCACGTTAAGTGAGGGATAGGTTGATTAAATGAAATTTTAATACTAAATTTATGATTAAATATTATGAATATTACTTTTTTAGTGAATTAGTAAATTTTATCTAGAATAAAATGAAAATGATCTATACATTGATTTTAAGATATAGTTTTATTTCTAATACTGTTTAGAATGAACTATACAACAATATAATTTTTATAACCCCTTTTTAAAGATGAAATCGGAAAAAGCTATTATTCGTTATCACGTGCCTGGAGCTCGGCGTTTAAGTAATTATACGTGGGGTTCTATACTATGTATCGGTGGTATTGGGTTTTTATTGACTGGAATTTCTAGCTATTTTAAATTTGAATTACTTTCGAGCCTGAATTCACATAATATTCAATTCTTTCCACAAGGGTTAGTAATGTGTTTTTATGGTTCATTAGGTTTAATTTTAGGAACCTATATTTGGTTAATTATTATTTGGAACTTAGGTGAAGGTTTTAATGAATTTAATTTACAAATAGGTCAAGTGCGAATATTTAGATGGGGATTTCCTGGTAAAAATCGCCAACTGGATTTTCAATATCCTATTGACGATGTTCAAGGTATTCGTGTAGAAATTAAAGATGGTTTAAATCCAAGACGTTTACTTTATTTAAAATTAAAGGGTAATCGAGAAATCCCTTTAACTCGAGCAGGGCAACCAATTAGTATACAAGAAATGGAAACTCAGGCTGTTGAATTATCTAAATTATTACAGGTATCTATAGAAGGACTATAATTTTAAATAATTTTAAAAATAGTATATTAAAATCAAATATTGTCTATTTTATAATATTCTTAAGAAGAATAATATTGTCTGGTCTTATTATTGGTTATCTTAAATTTTTAATTTAAGAACAATAATAAGATTAAAATCTCATTTAATCAATCTTATAATATCATTGGTCTTAAATTGAAAATTTAAGATGAAGATTATCATTAATCTTAAAGTAAAACTTTAAGCGTGAATGACTATTTTAAAATGAAATTTTAAGATTGACCTGATTGAATTGAAAATTTTGTGAGACAGTCAAGTGATGACCCTTCACTCACGTGAAGTGAGGGAAATTATAGATTAAAAATTAGACTAAAAAAATATAGAACAAAAAAATTATCGTTTAAACTAATATCATTTTTCGAATAAAAAGGAGTTAAGTAGAAGATGAATAAACGAGCCGTTGAACAAACAGGACTTATACCGCGATCTATAATTCGAACTTTTGAACGTTTTAGAAAACAATTGTTACCTGGGGCGGAAATGTTGGTTATTCAAGAATTTCGAATTTCTCGCTATCAAGTAATCGTTTCTGTTCGATGTCTTCTTACTTTATTTTTTGTACCTTTAGTCGTTAACATTTTTTCAAAATCTTTATTTATTACTCCATTAGTTGAATATATTTGGAATCGTAATCATTCCGAAATTTTTCTCAATTCTTATCAACAAAATCGTGCTGTAGCAGAATTGCATTTTTTTGAAGAAAAATTTTATTTTGAAGCACTTCTTGACGAAAACTTATTAGAAAATTCTAAGATAATGAGTCAAAATTTACAAAAGAAAACTTTTGAAATAGCAAAACAGCAGAATAAAGAAAGTATTGAAGCAATAAGTAATTTTTTTGCTGATTTTTTAAGTTTTTTTAGTCTTACCCTTGTTTTCGTTTTTATGAAACCACAAATAATAATATTAAAATCTTTTTTAGCTGAATCCTTATATAGTTTAAGCGATACTACAAAATCATTCTTATTAATTTTAAGTACAGATTTATTAGTAGGATTCCATTCGCCGCGAGGATGGGAAATTTTCTTAGAATGGTTAATTCATCACTTTGGTTTGCCGCAAAATACAGAATTTATGTCGTTATTTGTAGCAACTTTTCCGGTATTTCTGGATACTGTTTTTAAATATTGGATTTTTCGTTCATTAAATAAAATATCGCCATCCACAGTATCTACATATCATAATATGATTGAATAATTTTTAAACTTTTAATTATAAAATCGTACTACTAAAATAAAAAAAAGTGTGCTCTAATAACAATTGTTTTACTTATTTTTTGAGTAAAAACAATTTACAGTATATAAGATACTATCTTAATCTTACAAGCTATTCCATAATTCCTATCAAAATTATCTCCTAATTTAACTAAAATACTCCAAAATTTCATTTAATATTAATTAAAATGAGTTATGCTGAGTTTGTCATTAATAATGATTGTCTGTTCTTATTATGTTTTTTAATTTAATTCCATCACTTGACCACAGAATCAAAGATTCTGAGACTAATTGTCACTTAACTCACGCTAAGTGAGAATTACATTTGGGACGATGCAAGGCCTTTAACTAACGTTAAGTGAGGGCCAAATTTTATTTGGGAACAGACAGATTGATTAAATGAAATTTGATGATTGATGAAATTATACATTTAAGATTGAAGAGAATTCAATCTCATCGCTTAGCCATAAAATTAAAAATTATCAACTTAAAAACAAGAGTTCCTGGTATTTTATATTTTCATCCTAGACTCAACTTATGGTTGCGAAAATAATATTTTGCTCCCATAATTTAATTGTTTGAAAATTCAATTGATTCTTTCTGGGCCTGGTCAAAATGATATTTTGAATTGATATCATTTATCATCCCATCACTTAACGTGAGTTAAGTTAATTAAGAGCTATCACTTGACTATCTCACAAAAATATCAATTCATCCCTCACTTCACTCACGCTCACACAAAATTTTTAATTTTGGGAAAGTGAGTTAAGGGCCAAAATTTTTAATTTTGTGTAATCAATCTTCAAATTTTATTTTAAGAAAGTTCAAAATTTAAGAATTATTAAATGAAATTTGGGGCGGGCCAGACAGAATCAAGCAGAACAGGGAACAAAATATTAAATTTTATACACAACAGTAATTATGATGCTAGACTTGGTGAAATATCCAATAATTCGTACTGAAAAAGCGACTCGCTTAATTGAAAATAATAGATTCAGTTTTGATGTCGATGTAAGACTTACAAAGCCTCAGATACGAAAACTCGTAGAAGAATTTTTTAATGTAAAAGTACTGGCAGTAAATACACATCGTCCACCCAGAAAGATGAAACGTCTTGGTTCTCGCCCTACTTTTAAACGGGTTATTATCACAGTGGATTCAAATGTAAGTTTATTAAAATAAGACACATTAAAAAAAAGTATGGCTATTCGTTTTTTTAAATCAGCCACACCAGGTACACGACATGGTTCCGTTTTAGATTTTTTAGAAATTACTACAAAAAATCCAGAGAAAAACTTAACAACTTGGTGGTCTCGTTCGAAAGGACGAAATAATAAAGGTATTATTACGAGTCGACATCGCGGTGGTGGTCATAAAAAACTATATCGCAATATTGATTTTGCAAGAAATAAATTAGGTGTACCTGCTAAAGTAGTTGGTATAGAATATGATCCTAATAGAAATGCTCGAATCGCATTACTAAGTTATCAAGACGGGGAAAAACGCTATATTTTACATCCATTAGGATTAAAACAAGGTGAAATGGTAATATCTTCTTCAGACGCTACAATTAATATTGGCAATTCATTACCATTAGCTAATATTCCGCTTGGCACGGAAGTTCATAATATTGAATTACAACCTGGAGCTGGGGGGCAATTAGTAAGAGCAGCTGGAACCGTAGCCCAAATCGTAGCAAAAGAAGGCAAATGGATAACTTTACGATTACCTTCTGGTGAAGTCAGATTAGTCTCTCAAAACTGTTGGGCTACTATTGGGCGCGTCGGTAATATTGACGCATTTAATTTGACATTAGGTAAAGCTGGACGTAAACGCTGGCTTGGTCGTCGTCCATATGTACGCGGTTCGGCAATGAACCCAGTAGATCATCCACATGGAGGCGGTGAAGGTCGTGCGCCAATTGGTCGTTCTAGACCTGTTAGTCCATGGGGTAAACCAGCATTAGGAACCAAAACACGTAAAAGAAAAAAATTTAGTACCTCTTTAATTATTCAAGCACGAAAATAACGAAATTATTCAATTCTTTCCTATATGTCTGGTGCTGTCTTATCTGTTTGGTTGATCCCTCACTTAACGTGAGTTAAGGGCCAAATGAAATTAATCCTAAATTTAATTTCGGACTGTCTGGTCTTAAATTTTTACTTTAAGATCAATAATGGTCTTAAATTGAAAATTTAAGACCAGACAGTCATTCAATCTTAAATTTCTAATTTAAGATCAATGACAAGACCACATAAAATTGAAAATTTTGGGACAGATTGAATGAAATTCAATCTTAAATCTTTAATTTAAGAGCAATTAAACATACGCAAAAAATCATAAGATTAGCATAAATTTATGGGAAGATCATTAAAAAAAGCCCCGTTTGTGGCAGATCATTTACTGAAAAAAGTTGAGCGATTAAATGTACAAGGTGAAAAAAAGGTAATAAAAACTTGGTCGCGTGCTTCTACTATCGTTCCTATCATGATAGGACATACAGTTGCTGTACATAACGGTCGTGAACATATTCCTGTTTTTATTACTGATCAAATGGTAGGGCATAAATTAGGAGAGTTTTCTCCGACTCGTACATTTCGGGGTCATGTAAAAAAGGATAAAAAATCAAAACGCTAAATTATTTATGGGACAAAAAGTACATCCTATCGGATTTCGAATTGGAATTACTCAAAAACATCAAAGTTATTGGTGTACAAAGTCAAAAGATTCCGCTATATGGATACAAGATGCAAATTTTATTAGAACGTTCTTACACAATACATATACTGGAGCCGGTATTACACGAATTGAGATTCAACGACGAGATTTAGATTCTCCATCAATAACTATCGAAATTTATGCAGCGCGACCTGCAGTTTTTTTAGGCCGTGATAATAAAGCACTCGATCCACTTCGGGATGAATTAGTACAAAAATTACATATATTTTATAGAAAACGAAGTTTATCAGACCCTGGTAAAATTAATTTAAACCTTTTTGTTAAACCCCTAGAAGAACCAGATGCTTTTGCGGCTGTGCTTGCTGAAAAATTAGTTGATGATTTACAACAACGAAAACCTTATCGTCGAGCTATGCGTCAAACTATTCAAAGAGCCTTACGAGCTGGTATAAAAGGAATACGTATTCAAATTTCAGGACGGCTAAATGGAGCTGATATTGCACGCGCAGAAAGTTTACGAGAAGGTCCTGTACCTTTACAAACATTACGCGCAGACATTGATTATGCATCACGATCCGCAAAAACAATATATGGACTTTTAGGAGTAAAAATTTGGGTATTCAAGGGTGAACGGTTAGTTTCTCTAAGCAATCTTTCTTCTAAATTAAAAGAAGATAAATTTAATTATAATAATTAAATTTTTTTCTAAATTAGACGAAATTAGAGCCCTCACTTTCCCAAAATTAAAAATTTTGTGTGAACGTGAGTTAAGTCCCATTATTAAATTTATAAACTTTACTATTTCGTTGAAATATTATTAAAAGTATAATTTTGATTTAAAATCAAGTACTTCATTCAAAAATAATAATTGACCCTTGGATTACTGCAAGTAATGGGATTGTGAATCAATTCATCGCTCTTAAAGAAAATATTGAACTAGCTAGAAAAGATCATAATTTAATTGGAGATCACTCAAGAAAAAAGTTATCTACAAAATTTAGTACGAAATACTTAAAATAAACAGTTATATGTTAAGTCCAAAACGAACAAAATATCGCAAACATCATAGAGGTCGAATGACCGGTCGTGCCTTTCGGGGTAATACATTAGCTTTTGGTGATTACGGATTACAAGCTTTAGAATCATCTTGGATTACATCACGACAAATAGAAGCGGCTCGTCGTGCAATGACACGTCAAATTCGGCGAGGTGGTCAAATTTGGATTCGTTTATTTCCGGATAAACCCGTTACTATGCGCCCAGCTGAAACGCGAATGGGTTCTGGTAAAGGAGCTCCGGAATTTTGGGTTGCTGTAGTAAAACCAGGAAAAATTCTTTATGAATTAAAAGGTGTACCTGAGACCGTAGCTAGAGTAGCCTTAAGTCTAGCTGCTTCGAAATTACCATTAAAGACACAAATTCTTGCCAAGTAAATAAATATATAGAAGAGGATTATGATTCAACCACAAACCTATCTTCGAGTAGCAGACAATACAGGAGCTCGAGAACTCATGTGTATCCGAGTATTAGGCAGTGGAAAACAAAAAGCTGCCACAGTTGGTGATGTTATTATCGCAGTAGTTAAAGATGCTACACCAAATATGCCCGTGAAGAAATCCGATATTGTTAGAGCTGTAATTGTTCGAACCAAAAAAAATGTTCGACGAACAAATGGTACGAGTATTCGTTTTGATGAAAACGCTGCAGTTATTATTAATAAAGAAAATAATCCTCGAGGCACTCGAGTATTTGGACCAGTTGCTCGTGAACTACGTGATGGTAGCTTCACAAAAATTATTTCATTAGCACCAGAAGTATTGTAACGAATTTCCTTTTTACTGTCTTTCTAATTTAGAATTTAAATAGATTCTTCATGCTCCCTCATCATTTATTCTGTACAAAATTTTATTAACTGTCTAGTTGGTCTAGTTGGTCCCAAATAAAATTCATTCAAAATTATATTTAAGCTTATTAGCTATCTTAATTTTTTAATTTAAGACTAATAATAAGACCACACACAGTGATAAAAATCAAATTTTAAAAGTGACGACACAAAATTAAAAATTTTGGGATGAATCAATTTTGCATTACTGTCCCATAAATTTTAATTATGTGGTCAAGTTATGTGAGAAAAAAATTAGTTTTTATTAAATAAATATAATTTAGGCCCAACTCAAAAGCATTAATTTAATCAATACTAAAATGATGACCCAAAGAAGCTTGATTATTTTTTGGTTAATATACGATCGGTTTTTTTTTATTTGATGTAAATTCCTAGTATTTAACCCAAAAATTTATTTTAGAAAGATTAAATTATGAAAAAATGAGCATAAATAAGTGACTATCTGTCTGGTCACTCTTCATCTTAAATTTTCAATTTGTCCCAAAATTAAAAATTTTGTGTAAGACCAGTATTGATCTTAAATTAAAAAATATTAAAGCTAGATAATAAGATTAAATGAAATTTGGCAGTAAATGCATTTAATCGCTCTTAAAAAGCATTTAATCCAGAATTACATTCTGTATCAGACAGGAGGCTATATAAAAGGTATTTTTTATTATGGTACAAAGATTACAACAACTTTATAATAGTAAAATTGTTCCAAAGTTAATGGAACAATTTCAATACAAAAATAAATATCAAGTTCCTGTTTTGGAAAAAATTGTTATTAATAGAGGCCTAGGTGACGCATCACAAAACGCGAAACTTTTAGAATCGTGTTCCAAAGAGTTAAGTGTTATTACTGGTCAACAAGGTATTGTAACACGCTCAAAAAAAGCAATTGCTGGATTTAAACTTCGACAAAAAATGCCGGTTGGAGTTGTGGTAACACTTCGTGGAGATCGTATGTATGCTTTTATAGATCGCTTAATTAATCTTGCTTTGCCTCGCATTCGAGATTTTCAAGGTCTTAGCATTAAAAGTTTTGATGGTCACGGTAACTATAGTTTAGGTTTAGAAGAACAACTAATGTTCCCAGAAATTGATTATGATAAAATAGATCAAGTTCGTGGAATGGATATCTCAATTATAACTACATCACGAAATGATCAAGAAGCTTTAGCAATTTTAAAAGCATTTGGAATGCCATTTAAAATTTAATAGCATGTAACATAAGTTATGTTGTAACTTCTATATTAAAGTTTTTATTAATAATTGACTTTGTTAAAAAACTAACAATTTTATTTTAAGGTAAATTCTTAAAATAATTAGAATCAACTGTAAATTAACAAAGAAAAGTGGCTTCGAATTATTATCCCATTATTTGAATGTCTTGTCCCAAATTATATTTGGTACGGATCAGATAGATAGGACAGACTACCAATTCATTAGTATTAAAAAAAAATGGTAAATTATGGTAAACGATACGATTAGTGATATGCTGACACGAATTAGAAATGCAAATCTAGTTTATAAAACTACCGTGTCAGTTTCCACAACTAAAATTCATGAAAAAATTTGCCAAATTCTTGAAAAAGAGGGTTTTATAGAAAAGTTTCAAATATCTGAAACGAAACCAAATGAATTAATTATTCATCTGAAATATCAAAAAAACTTATCTCAGGGAATTGGGGGTTTAGGAAAACCTTGTATTACTAACTTAAAACGAATTAGTAAACCAGGACTACGAATTTATACAACTTATAAAGAAATTCCAAAAATTCTTGGTGGAATGGGAATTGTAATAGTATCTACTTCAAAAGGTTTAATGACAGATCGTGAAGCGCGATCATCCCGGTTAGGTGGTGAGCTACTTTGTTCGATTTGGTAACCTGTCTTCAATGAAGCATTGAAAATTATCCAGTTTTATTTTATTAACTGGCAGGGTAAATAATTTTTTCTTGATTTTGATGCTATCCTATATAATTTTCAATTATTCTACTGAATTAACATGAGTTAAGTGATAGGATTAAATTAATAACGCAATAAAAAATTATTTGGTAATTTAATCAATTATTAAAAATATAAATCGAAGGAGGCCTTTGACTCAAAAAAACATCGATCTTATTGAGATGGAAGGTGTCGTAACGCAGTGCTTATCAAATGGCATGTTTCGAGTAAAATTAGAAAATGGATTTCTTGTTCTTGCTCATGTCTCAGGAAAAATAAGACGAAACTATATTCGTATATTATTAGGTGACCGAGTTACCGTAGAATTGAGCCCTTATGATTTAACACGTGGACGAATAACTTATCGTCTCCGATTTGATAAAGAAAAATAATATGGAGGTAATACTACATGAAAGTTCGCCCTTCAGTTCGTAAAATCTGTGATAAATGTAGATTAATTAGACGTAATGGGATTTTAAGAGTAATTTGTATAAATCCAAAGCATAAACAACGTCAAGGTTAAAAATTTTTATTGAATCTTTTTGTCTTAAATTTTATATTTAAGAATATAGAGAAGTGAATATAATATTTAAAAATTAACTAGTATTCATAATTTCCCTCACTTAACTCACTTAAAGTGAGTTAAAGGGATCACTTGAGTATCCCATTTAGCTCTCATTTAACACGCATTAAAAGCCTTACATCCTTTATCTTAACTGAGTTCTGGTCACTCTGATTTTATTATTGTTCTTAAATTAAAAAATTAATGTTGAATGATGGTCTTCAATTACAATTTTAAGAATGACCAGATTAATTATAGTGTGAACCGTCTTAAAAATAAAATTTTAGATTGAAGAGGTAGGACATAGAAATATCAATGCAATCCCTCACTTAACTCACGCTAAGTGAGTTAAGGGCCAAATAAAATTTGGGACCAGACATGTGATCTCCTTAACTCAATTTAAGTAAAAGGATTAATTATATTTGGGAAAAGTAAAGGAATTGTGTAACTAAGAAAAAATAAATTTTCATTATGGCAAGAAAAATAGAAAAAAGTTCTAAGAAGAAATTTCGTGAGAAAGTCATAAAAGGTGTAGCACATATTCAGTCTACATTTAATAACACTATTGTCACAATTACTAATATAAATGGGAATGTTTTAGCCTGGTCATCTGCGGGAGCTTGTGGCTTCAAAGGTGCAAGGAAAAAAACCCCATTAGCCGCAAAACAGGCAGCAGAAAATGCTGCCCAAACTTGTGTAACTCAAGGTATGAAAGAAATTGCTGTTCGTGTTAAGGGTGCTGGTACGGGTCGTGAAGCAGCTTTACGAGGCCTTCGTGATGCTGGTTTAACAATTACAATAATTCGAGATATTACACCAATTCCACATAATGGATGCAGACCTCCGAAAAAACGTCGAATATAATTAAAACGATAGTATTATTGTCTCCTATATGCCCTGTCCTATTTCCCATAATTTTTAATTACAAGATGCTAATAAAGCAGCAAATTAAAAAGTCAACCAATCTAGACCGGATAAGTGATGGCCCTTAACTCACTTAATGTGAGTTAAGTGATGGCCCTTAACTCACTTAATGTGAGTTAAGTGAGGGTATGATATTCTATTTTGGATCAACAAAAGAGAACCATAAATATATTAAGTTACGCTCGGAGTAGAAACTTTCAATGCAAAGTAAATTTTTTTCATGTGTAGCATCGCAAATTCAAAATCGTGGTGAAATGTATGCCCGATTTCATTTAGGTTCTTTTTTTCGAGGTCAAGCACTAACCTTAGCTAACGCTCTTCGACGAGTTTTGCTAGCTGAAATACCGAGCTTAGTCGTGGATACTGTTGAAATTCAAGGAATTACTCACGAATTTGCAACAATTAGTGGGGTTGAAGAAAGTGTGCTTGATATTCTTTTAAACCTAAAAAATTTAGTATTTACTGTTTTAAATGATGATTCCAGTTATATTTCGAATGAATTCGTTGATACAAAAGTTTATCTCAATATTCGTGGACCAATAAAAGTAACCGGCGAAGCACTTAAATTACCACCGCATTTAAGTTGTGTGGATCCGAGCCATCATATTGCAACTCTAAGTGCAAAAGGTGAACTTAATATTTGTTTAGGGTTAAAAATTGTGGATTTAAACTCGACTTTAACTAAAAAAAAGAAGTTTAATGAAGTACAACAACAAAATCAATCAAAAATTTTTTATCTTGAGCACGATATTAGTCCAATTAAAAGAGTAAATTATGGCGTTCATGAATTGGATACCCAAATAGGATCAGAATATATTTCTGTTGAAATTTGGACAAACGGAAGTTTATCACCACAACAAGCATTACTTTTTGGTTTAAAACAACTAACAAAATTAAGTTTTGCTTTTATTATATAATTGAAAATTTAATATCAAATAATATTTAGGAACAGATAGGTTGTCTTAAAATTTAATTTTAAGATTGATAATAATTGTCAAAGTTTAATTGATTTGATCTATTAATTTCATTATTGACAAAAAATTATAAAAACATATTATTTTGATATCAATTTACGAACTTAAGATAATTTTATTATATAAGCCATATTTTCTCTCCAAATTTAAGATTTGGAACTATATACAAATTTGATTAAATAAAAGTTCTTCGTAGCAAGGAACTTAAAAAGGAGATTTCGCTAAAAAAATGAATCAACCTACAATTAGATTAGTAAAATCAGGTGGACGAAAATCAGCAACTGCTCGTGTAAAATTAATTCCAGGTTCGGGTAGTGCTGTATATATTAATGGTAAACCAGCATCAACATATTTTCAAGATAACCCCGTCTTTTTACAAAATATTTTGACTCCTTATGAAATCGTTAAAACTGAAAGTAAATATGATGCTTTTATAGATGTAGCAGGCGGTGGATTAAGTGCACAAGCGCAAGCAAGTCGTTTAGCTTTATGTAAAGCATTCTTAGAAGTTTTTCCAAATTTACGAAGTTATTTCAAAAAACGTGGCTTTTTAAGTCGTGATGCGAGAATTAAAGAACGTCGTAAATATGGGTTAAAAAAAGCTCGAAAAGCACCACAATTTTCAAAACGTTAATTTTAGTCGGTCAGTCTTAAATTAAAAATTTAAGATTAAATATCATTTAATTAAGAGTGACCAGACAATGCCTAAACATCTTATTTAATTTATTTAAAGATTTTAGCAGAAAGTATCATAGTTATTCTTGAAATATTATTTATTAGTAACTTAATAATTTGATGTAGAAAATACAAATTCTAACATCCGTTTGTTATTTCCAATTCTATTTAACCTTTATATTTATGATCCTAGAATTTAAAATTTTGCGAAAAGTGCTGGTTTTTGATTGACTTGCAAAATAAGTATTGGAATGAAATTTATTATCTATAATACAACTACAGTTTTTACTAAAACACTATGATAATAGATTCAATTATTCTACTTCGGAACGAATCATTAAATAAAAAACTTACTTATTCTTTTTTGTCGCTCTCTGGTCCCTCACTTAACTCACGCTCACACAAAATTTTTAATTTTGGGAAAGTGAGTTAAAGGCCAAATAATATTTGGAATGAAATTTTCATTTCATTAAAATTAAATTAAAAAATTAAGACAATTATCAGTGAGTGTCTTAAAATGTCATTTCATCTTATTATCTATTTTAAATTTTTAATTTAAGAACAAGAATAAGACCAGAGTAACCAGATAGTCATCAATGAGGAGAAGGTTAGAAATCATTTAAGAATGATGATGCAAGAGTCTAATCTACTTTGACTTGGTGAAACGGAATTGGATAAAATAACAAAACTAAATGTGTTTTAATTTTAGGGAGATAATTCTAACTATGTCAACAACAACTAACGAAATTATTGAAAAATTAAAGTCGATTACATTATTAGAAGCTGCTGAATTAGTTTCACAAATTGAAGAAACTTTTGGTGTAGATGCATCAGCTCCAGTTGGTGGTGGTTTTATGGTAGCTGCAGCTGATGGTGGTAGTGCACAAAAAGAAGTTGTAGAAGAAAAAACAACCTTCGATGTAATATTAGAAGACGTACCAGCGGATAAACGTGTTCCTATTTTAAAAGTTATTCGTAATTTAACTTCTTTAGATTTAAAAGAAGCTAAAGAATCAATTACATCATTACCAAAAGCAATCAAACAAGGTATTTCTAAAGAAGAAGCCGAAGAAGCCAAAAAACAACTTGAAGATGCCGGTGCAAAAGTAAAAATTGATTAATTATATATGGTCCGTCATGAAATTATTCCCTTGTCTCTTTTGTCTTAAATTGTTTCATCCCAAAATGTTTAATTTTGTGTAGTCACTCTTAAAATTTTATTTTAAGACATTCATTATTGATGATAAGATTAAATGAAATTTAAATATTAAATTTACGAGAAACTGAAATTTGGGGATAGATTTTTTAATTTTGGGGCTAATAAAGCAAAAACCCAATTTTTATTGAGTCCCAAAATTAAAAAATCTATAATATAGTGCAGACCACAAAAAATAAAGCAGAATATTGGCCCGTTTTTTTTATTTAGACAACATACTAGTATCTATTCATTCTGTTAAATTATCTTAAAAATTTAGTATTTAGTTTTTTAATATATTCCATAGTTGGTAGAAAACCAGACAAAAAAATAATATAATATCGTAGTTTCTTCATCTTTTATCACAGAAAAAAACTTGATAGAAGAATAATTCTTAATTTTTTCTCCACATAAATAATAAGTATTTATGAAATAAAAGAAAATTAAACTGATTTTTTATAAACTGAACACTAATTCCCATTGCAAGCTGTTGCTTAATTAGGATTGTTTCGTATAAAAATAATAATGAATATTATTCTCTCTTCCTCAGAATTTTTAAGTCTAGAACCAAAATTGCCGTACCTTAGATTAAAATAGGAAATTATTCCCATCACTTAC
>Ga0247834_1005349_pt1 | contig 15315 bp, 16 predicted proteins | sample LaCruzMarch2015__8_FD_187118 | JGI IMG/M metagenome (GOLD analysis project Ga0247834, IMG submission 187118) | Freshwater microbial communities from meromictic Lake La Cruz, Castile-La Mancha, Spain - LaCruzMarch2015_12m | ecosystem: Environmental > Aquatic > Freshwater > Lake | place: Spain... | reverse complement strand
CCGACTTCCAAAGAGGATCGAGGGGAGGCGAGATTATCTTCCCTCGAAGTGTCAACCTGGGGAAGGGGAACGGAGTAAGGTTCGTGATGACACCGCTCCGCCAACGCATGATCGAGGAACTCCGCCGACGGAACTACGGCGACCGCACCATTGAGACCTACGTCCGCGCCGTCGCGGCCTTCGCCCTGTTCTTCAAGCGCTCACCGACACTGCTCGGCCCCGACCATATCCGCCAGTACCAGCTCTACCTGCGCGACGAGCGAAAGCTCTCGTTCTCGACCTACAACACCGTCACCTGCGCGCTTCGGTTTCTCTACCGATTCGTCGTCGAGAAGCCGGACATGGTCGGCATGATTCCCTTTGCCCGCCGAGAGCGCCCCCTCCCCTCCATCCTGTCCCAGGACGAGGTCGAGAGAATGCGCGACGTCGCCGCGCCCCGCGCGCGGGACCGCCTGATCATCGACTTGCTCTATGGCTGTGCGGATTCCGGTCGGTCGTGAACAGCCAGATCGGCCAAGCGTGAACAGCCAGATCGGCCGAGCGTGAACAGCCAGATCGGGCGAGCGTGAACACCCAGATCGGGGGCGTGAACGGCCAGATCGGCCGCGTGAACGCCTAGATCGGCCATCGTGAACACCCAGATCGGCCATCGTGAACACCAGGGTCGGACTGGTGATCAAGGCTGGTGGGGGCTCCGCCGGGACAGCAACGACGCTGGATGACTCAACGCGGTTCGCCCCCAGGAGGGCGGATGTCGACGAGGAGGTTGTCCATGCACAAGGTACGAGAGATTCTGAGGCTGAAGTTGGAGGTCGGGCTCGGCCATCACGACGTCGCGGTGAGCGCGGGCGTGAGTGTCGGGGTGGTGAGTAAGGTGGTGGCGCGGGCGGCGCGAGCAGGGCTCGACTGGCCGGCGATTGAGGCCCTCGACGAGGACTCCCTGGACGTGCGGCTGTTTGGCCCGCGGCTGTCGGCGACGGCGTCGCGCTCAATGCCGGACCCTGTGTGGATCCACGTCGAGCGCAAAAAGCCCGGCGTGACGCTGGAGCTGCTGCACGTCGAGTATCTCGAATCCCACCCCGACGGGTACCGGTACTCGCAGTTTTGCGAGCACTACCGGCAGTGGACCAAGCGGCACCGGTTCACGATGCGCCAGGTGCACGCCGCCGGCGAGAGGCTGTTCGTCGACTACTCTGGCAAGAGACCGAAGGTCGTCGACAGAGGCACCGGCATCGCTGAGGAAGTCGAGCTGTTTGTCGCCGTGTTGGGGGCGTCGAACTACACGTTCGCAGAAGCGACAAGGACTCAGCGGAGCCCTGACTTTATCGCCAGCCACGTGCGCGCCTTCGGCTTCATCGGCGGCGTTCCGGAGCTGGTGGTTCCCGATCAGCTCAAGAGCGGCGTGACGACGTCTTGCTGGTACGACCCGGCCATCCAGCGGACCTATGAGGAAATGGCTGAGCACTATGGGACGGCCATCTTGCCAGCGCGACCGAAGAGGCCTCGCGACAAGGCCAAGGTCGAGGTCGCGGTACAGGTCGTGCAGCGCTGGGTGCTGGCCCGGCTTCGCAACGAGGTGTTCTTCTCACTCGAGGAACTGAACACGCGAATCGCCGCCCTCGTCGAGGAGCTCAACGCACGGCCGATGCGCAAGTACGACGGAAAGAGCCGCGCGGAGCTGTTCGTGGAGACCGACAAGCCGGAGCTGAAACCACTGCCGCTGGAGCGCTTCGTCTACGGCGAGTGGCACGACGCGCGCGTCGACGGCGACTACCACGTCGAGGCCGACAAGCATTTCTACTCAGTGCCGTACGTGCACGTCCACGAAGTGGTGAATGTGCGGATGACGTCGACGACTGTCGAAATCTTTCAGAAGGGCCGGCGCATTGATTCCCATGTGCGCAGCCACCTGGTGGCCAAGCACACGACGAAGAAGGAGCACATGCCCAAGGCGCACCAGGAAAGCCTTCAGTGGCCACCGTCGCGGATCATCGAGGCCGCGCGTGAGATCGGGCCGATGACGATGCGCCTCGTCAGCGAGATTCTCGCCGAACGGTCCCACCCGGAGCAGGGCTACCGTCCCTGCATGGGGATCATCCGGCTCGTGAAGCAATGGGGCCGCGAGCGGGTCGAGGCCGCGTGTTCCCGAGCGCTCCTCGCGGGTGCGCGCAACTTCCGCCACGTCACCTCGATCCTCCGACACAACCTCGACAAGGTGCCGCTCGCCGAGCGGGCCGACGAGAACAACAAGCCCGTGGTCCACGAAAACGTGCGTGGCCCGGACTACTACCAATGAAAAGGACGTCGTCATGCTGACCGAACCGACTCTCGAAAAGCTGAAGGAGCTGGCCCTCTATGGAATGGCTGATGCCTTCATCGATCAACAAAAGAAGACCGACCTCGGTGCGCTGGAGTTCGACGAGCGATTCTCCTTGCTCGTCGATGCCGAATGGATGCGTCGACACAACAAGCGCCTCAAGCGGCGGCTGAGCGAAGCCAAGCTGAGGCTCAGCCAGGCGTGCACTGAGGACATCGACACGGGCGCCGCCCGCGGGCTGGAGAAGGCGCTCCTCCACAAGCTCGCGTCGTGCAGCTTCGTGGTGGAGCACATGAACGTCCTCGTCACAGGCATGGCCGGCACGGGGAAATCGTACCTGGCATGCGCCCTCGCGCAGCAGGCTTGCAGGCGGGGCTACCGAGCCATTTACCGGCGGGCATCTCGCCTCTATGACGAGCTCGCCATCGCGAAGGCCGATGGAAGTTACGCACGCGTCCTCACGCGGCTGGCGCGGATCGATGTGCTCATCGTCGACGACTTTGGCCTGGGGGCCATGCGGGACCAGGATCGACAAGCGTTCCTCGACGTGCTCGAAGATCGCTACGGCAATCGGTCGACGATCATCACGTCGCAACTGCCGCCGTCGAGCTGGCACGAGTACATCAACGACGCCACCACCGCAGACTCGATCTGCGACCGCGTCATCCACAACGCTCATCGGGTCGCCTTGAAGGGCCCCTCACGCAGAAAGGACTCGGCAGAAAAGGCAGAGGCAGAGGCAGAGAAGAACTGAACGTCAGGTCAGCGTCGTCGCGATTCAGACAGGGGCAGGTGCAGCGGCTAAGGGGTGTGAAATGCCCCACTCGGGCACAGTGGCCGTTCTGGTGTTCACGATGGCCGATCTGGGTGTTCACGATGGCCGATCTTCGCGTTCACGATCGACCGATCTGGGTGTTCACGATGGCCGGAATACGCAGTCAGACACTGACGTGCGCATCGAACGCCATATCCCAAACTATCTCGTCGACGAAGTCGACAACCGCCTGAAGATGGACGGGTGGCGCCTCCACCGACCGTCACACCACACCACAGGGGAGCTGAGGTCACCAAACAGGACCCGCCGCCCCAACTCGGACGCACCAGTGATGACACCCCACATTCCGTTCTTCGATGTCGTGCCTGACGTGCCCTGCGACATCCACGATTGGTACCCATCGGATTGGCGTCCCCTTGGCACAGTCCGTTTCTGCCTCTTCTGCGGTGAGAGAGGGTCCTGGTGAGCCCGAGACGTCGCGTTAGCCGGGCTCCTCTACAGAGCGGTTCCTGTTGACGTCATTGCATTGGAGAGCGGAATCACGCGGCTCCGAGGAGGCATGCACGTGAGCAGAGGTTGGCGTTCACGAGTGCTTCGGCGACCGGGGGACACACGCTGTTGCCCACCATGCGGGTCTGGGCGGTCTTGGTGATGGCCGTGCCGTGGCAGGTGGCATCGAGGGCGTAGCTGTCCGGGAATCCCTGAGCGCGGGCGAGCTCGCGGGGCAACAGCATGCGCATGCCGATGTCGACGATTCGATGGGGGATGCCTTCGACCGTCACCAACGCGAAGCGGTCCTTGGTCGTGACCGTATCGAGGGGCTTGTCGAGGGGATGGGAACAGCCGGTCCCGTAATACTTGATGAGGAGTGCTGTCACGAGGCTGTGGTGGTCGGTGCAGGTGACCGTGGACATGGGTGCTGTCATCGATTGCCCGACAACGCCGCCGTAGTGGCGGGCGAGGAAGGCATAGATGAGGCCGTGCTTGGCGCCGCCGGCGACGGCGGTGCCGAGAGGCCTGTGCAGGTCGAGGACTCGTGGCGCCTGGCCCTCGCGTTCGCCGTAGCCCGTCTGAATGAGGGTGGGTGCTATCAAGGCGAACTCGCCGCGATGGGCCGCAGTGATGGTGGGGATGGGGGCTGCGGTGTCGTACGCGCGCTCTGGGCCGCCCGCATGGGTCAGTGGAATGATGAAGGGCCTGGGATTTCCGAGGACAAACTTCCGGATGCCGGCGGCGATGCGCGCGAGGGTGGCGTCGGCGAGGGGTCGCTTCCGTTCGAAGATGGAGGGGCAGGGCACATCCCAATCAATGCACTCAGCGGCCGTTCGATGGGGCTTTGGTCGCCCCGGGCCATGGGTTGGCGTTGGCCAGACGATTGGCTGGCCGTCGCAGCGGGCGACGATGAACAGTCTCCGACGTGTCGTCGGGGCGCCGTAATCGCATGCCCGCAGTTGCCGGTACTCCAGCGTGTAGCCGAGGCTGCGGAGATGGCCCGCCCAGCGAGCAAACGTTTGGCCGGCCTTCGACTTGTCGGGGGTTCCATCGGGAAGGAGCGGGCCCCAGCTCTGAAACTCCTCGACGTTCTCCAACATGATCACCGATGGCCGCACGCGACGCGCCCAGGTGACAACGACCCAGGCCAGGCTGCGGACGCGGGGGCTGGCGAGCCGCCCGCCCTTGGCACGCGAGAAGTGGCGACAGTCCGGGCTTGCCCACAGCAGGCGGACTGGACGGCCTTGGGTGGCCTCTTTGGGGTCGACGGTCCAGATGTCCTCGCAGTGGTGGTCTGACTCTGGGTGGTTCCGCGAATGCAAAGCGATGGCCTCGCGACTGTGGTTGATGGCGATGTCGACGGACCGCCCCAGGGCCCGGCTGATGCCGAGGCTCGCGCCGCCACCGCCGGCGAAGCAGTCGACGACGAGGTCGTCATGCAGGGGCCGAGGGGTTCCAAGGCCGAACAGCGTCATCTGCTTCTGGGACACAGAGCCTCCGTGGTTGTCGTTGGTGAACAGAAACGCCGCTGGCGCTCCTCAAGGCGCGCCAGCGGCGTTCGTTCGTTTCGTGGTCGTGGGCCCGGCGACATGGTCGAGGTAGCCCGCAATCTCATCGAACTCCGTGAGGGCGCGCAGCCGCTCGATCTCCTCGTCAAAGTCGAGGCCGTCCACCTTGGTGCTCAGGTGGTTGATGCGGGCGGTCCGAAGGACGCCCCACACCATCGCGTAGCCCCGCGCATTCTGGATGAAGGTGTCCGTCCCCCCCGGCAGGCGCTCGTGTGGCAGGTCTTGAATCAGCAGCGCGCGCCGGTTCGTTTCGGCGTCGTAGATGTCGACGCTGTACGAGGCGTTTGAGGCACAGATGACCGGCGCCCCCAGGCGGGTGGTCTGGTAGATGCTGAGAGTCCGGGTGTGGGTCAGGACCCGGTCGATGACCCAGGGGACGCTGACCACCTCGTTCCGAGGCGTGCTCCCATCGACCATGCCGTCAAAGGCGCTCGTCAGCTTGCAGGTCAGGTCAGGTCGACGTCGCAGCAGCGCTGCGAGGGTCGTTGAGCGAAGGCGCTTCAGCTTTGTGACCGGCAGCGTCTCGCCAAAGATGTGCATGGTGTCTGGCATCGGTTCCTGCTCCACGGTTGGGTTTGTGGGAGGTCGATACGGAAATGCGTCGGCCCCTTCTCCCGCAGGGAGGGGCCGACGCATCGGTGATGGGCGTGGTGGCCTTCAGTCCTGGCGCGTGGCTTCAGGGGGCTTCAGCCGGCGAGGCGCTGATCCTGGGACGACAGCTTCCGGGTCGCTGTGGCGCGCGGCTTCTTTTGCCTCGCTGGCTTTGCGAGCTTCGCTTCCAGTTGGGTCCTCGCCTCGTCCCTCGCCTCCACGAGGCGGGAGACCGTCGTCTGCTTCGCGCCTCGGAACTCGTCGTGACGCTTGATGGTGGCCGTGAAGAGGCGCTCGCCCTCGTCTTCGTCGCTGAGCCCGTCGCCGGAGGCAAACCAGACCACGGTGACGCCGTCACGGGTGAGCATCCGGTGGATGGTAGTTGTTCCGTAGAGACCATCGATGCGTTTGGACGTCAGGAGCGTCGCGTAGAACGAAACGCGCTCGCCCACGGTGGCCAGCCAGGCGTCGACGGGCTGGGCACGCCCGGCCAGGGCCTGCTGCAGGCGGAGGGAATCCTGATGGCGGAGCCAGGCGGCCACCACGGAGGCCGCGAGGCCGGCGTGTTTGTCGCCGAGAACCTCGCCGCGGACCGACAGCCAGGCGTTGTGCTCGTAGTCGGAGCGCTGCTCCACTGGTTTGCCGCCGAATGCCTCAGAAACCCAGGCGTGGGCCGCGGCTGCGGTGGCGACGTCTTCGTCGGTGGGGGCGTAGTGGCGCTGCATGGCCGACGCCTTGGCCCAATAGGCGGCCTGGGCGACCGATGCTGTCGATGCCTTGCCGCCTGCCTTTGCTGCGCTCGACGACACCCAGCCGTCCAGCCGGATGACGGCCGCAACCAGCTGCAGGAAACGGCCGACGGCCGCGTATTGGCGAGCAGAGCCGGTGCTTCGGCTGTCGTCGGCGTCGTCGCCCAGCGCCATGGCCTCAAAGACCATCTCTGCGTACGCGGCCATGGTGCCCGCATCCTGATGCCCCAGGAAGTCTTTGAGACATTGGCGGCCCACCTGCTTGGTGGTCCCGGTCTCGTGGTGCAGCAGGAACGTTTCGGTCCGCTTGCGGCTCGTTCGGCAATGGTCGCAGTACGACGGGTCGAGGGACCGTGCCTTGGGATCGACCACCACGCCGGGAACACAGCGGACCATGACCTCGTCAGAGACGCTCTCCAGCACGGCCGCGAGGGACCAGCCTTTGAGGTTGATGCGCTCGGGAAAGAGCGTGACCGGGTGGACCTGTCGCCACGCGGTGACGTTGCCGTCCTTGTCCTTCATGGTCGGGACGGCCACGACGTCGCCGACGGTGTAGCGGATGAGCGGAACCGAAAGGCGGGTGGCTCGCTTGTTGAGGCGTTCCAGCGCTTCGACAAGGCCCCGCAGGTTCTGGTCGGCCACCCGGTAGGTGCAGGGCTCGAGGGGAACATGTTCCCCGGCCTGCACCTGCGTGGCGGCAGTGGTGACGGTGGTGCTCGCGATGGTCATGGGCCGCTCCTTTGGCCCTGCAAAGGGCCGTGGTGGTGGCGACCGGATGGAGAAGCCAACGCGGTCGCACCTCTCGGTCGACCGCGTTGGCTTTGGTTGAGGTGGGTTCCTCGCTAGAAGTCGTCGGAGATGGATGGCTGCGCGCTGGCAGAGCTCACTGTCGGGACGAAGGCACCGGCTTTGTAGGCCGCGAGGTCGGCCTTGATGACGTCGATGATGGTGTCGACCTCGTCGAAGCAGATTTCGGTGCGTGGGCGGGAGGTCGGGTCGCCCGCGATGAAGCGATAGAGGAAGCGGGTGACCCTTGGCAGCCACGAGACGCGGTCAGCGTCGGTGGGAGCGTCGCTGGCCATGACGAGCACCTCGTAGATGATTCCGCGAGGTGGGCGGGCATCGTGCAGGACAACGCCTTCGACGTCGGACCAGTAGAGGGTCTCGTCGCTGTACGGGATGCCTGAGGCCGTGAGCCCCGCGATGAGGCGAGTGAGGTTCGGCGACCGGGTCGGGACATCGGACGACATGGGGGTCCTCTCTGGCGGGGTGACTCGACACGACGGCAGGGGCGCCGTTCACCGCCTGGGCGGTGCCCCTGTCAGAGACCAGGTGGATGGTACCGCAGTGTCGCGTGGCCTGGGTTTCGTCAAGCGATGGCGTTTTCGGCGCCGGGGGCGAGGTCCATGATGGTTCGCGCGAACCGACGGGCCTGCTCTTCGTCCTGGCAGTAGACGGGCAGGTACCCGCCGAGAATCACGGCCCATTTGCCGAGGTGCTTGTCCTCGATCCGCTCGGAGCGGTCGATGGCGTCCTGGGTCACAACGAGGATCGCGGGCTTGATGGAGGCCATGGTGTCCTTGGCGATTGGTGGTTGGGTGCGTGCGTGGAGGAAAACGGGCGGAGAGCCAGCGCCTACGGCGGCGAGCGCTGGCTCGTGGACCGTGTATGGCGTGTGCGGACGACAGCTCCGGTCGCCGTGAGGACCTGGATGAGGTGTGGTCCTTCGTGAACCAGGATGAGGAGGTCTTCGGGGAAGCGGAAAGCGGCGGCCTCCCTGGCTGCCTCCGAGAACGAGGCATGGACGGAACGGACGGGGGTCACCAGGTCGACGAGCGTGAAGGTCGTCGTCTCTTGGATTTGCTCCTGGCTTCGTTCGTCTGGCCCCTTGGCCTGGTCGGCCGGTGCGGTCGGTGCGACCGGCCCATGGGGGTTCGGAACGCCGGGGGCGGCGAGGGCGGGCCAGGGGAGGTGGACTGTCGACATGGATGCTCCATGGCCCGAAGGCCCGGTGCGGGCGTTTTCTGACGTGGAAAGGAGCGGCGACGTGGCAGGAGCTCCCGATGGGAGCTCTCGGCGCCGGTCTCGCTCACCGGCGGCGCTTGCTCATGGAGAGGATGTCCATGCCGTGGGTGCGGCGGTCGTCGCTGCTGCAGCAAGCGCACGTGGTCGTGCTGTTGACCTCGACTGCGTCCTTGGGGTCGAAGTCGGCTCCGCAGATGTCGCAGCTGTCGAGTTGGATGGTGAGCGTGGGGTTCATCGTGTCTCTCCGCTGGGGCGCCGATGTGGTGCCCCTCTCGCTCCCGAGGAGGGGCACCCATTCGTCGAAGCGGCGCAGCCGCAAGCGCAGGACCCGTCGGAGGCGGACGGCGTGACAGAACAGGCGCGCAGCGCCCTGGCGCGACGGTTGGCGACAGAGGCGACGGAGCGCGGCTGCGCCGCGGTCCCGAGGAGAGACCGGGACCGTCTGCCACCCAGGCGTGACAGGTCATGGCTTCATGCGGACGGCCGTCGTCGCCGAAGGCGCGGGCAGGGCAGAGCAACGATGGCAGCGGCTTGTGCTGAAGGCGCACGAACGCGCGGCCCCGGTCAGGGTGTCGTTTCAGGGGCAGGCGCTGAAGGTGACGATGCCGGGTCCTCGGGGCTCGAGGGTCGGGTACGGAGCGGTGGCGGTGGCGTCGCCGTGCCTGCCATGAAGGCCAGGAAGCGACTTGACCACGGCCGCCCCGTTGGTGGCTGGGGCAGCGCCTTCACGGCCTTCGCGCACCGAAGGCATGGGGCGGCTGCGGGGGCCATGCACAGCGCCAGGTGGATGCGGTGGCACCGGGTGCACTGGCGGGTCAGGTACATGCCCGTCGCCAGCAACTTCACCATGGCCGGGGTGATGTCGGGCTGTTTGGTCATTGGGGTCTGTCTCCATCCTCTGGCAGCGACGCGCCGCTCCCTGAGCGGCGGCGCGGCGCCGTGTCCCGTACTCCCGCGCTATTCGCCGTCCGCTGGCGGAAGCACCCGCGCGTTGTGCTTGGCGATGATTCTGTTCATCGCCTCCACCAACTCCACGTTCAGGAAGGTGACGTGGGCATTGCCGTTCTTGAAGCCACGGACGCTGAAGCAGTCCTCGAAGGTGAAGACGCCGCTGCCTGGCCACTGCGCATCGGCAAGCTTTCGCCACGCGCTGAATCGGTGGTCGGGCTCCGGCTTGTTGCCGAGGATGGTCATGACGCGCAGCAGGTCCTCGAGCACGTCGCAGCCGCCGTGGCTTGGTCGGTCGCTCCAGTAGGGGTCGACGACCCCTCGCAGGATGACGCGCTTGCCCAGGCGGCGCGGACAGTTGGACTTGTAGTCCCACGACAGGCGCCGAAAGAGCTCGCAGATGCCTCGCTCGAACATCGCCTGGCGCCCCTGGTGAAGGGTCGAGAACGTGGCGTTGATGTTGTCGACCGTCAGCGCCGGGACCTCCAGCTTGGTGATGGCCTCATCCCACTGCTTGCGGGCGGTGGCGTCCAGGAATGAGCGAAGGCCGCTCTGGTCGAGCAGATACGCCCAGAGCTTGGCATCGACGCCTTTGCAGACCGTCTCCACCTCATCGACGAAGTTCCGGTGGTGCCGCGTCTCCACCCGCAGCTCGCAGGCCGCTCGCCAATGAGGGTGCTTGCGATGTCCGTCGCCTCGCCCATGAGCTTGGCAGCGTTTCGGACCCGCTCGTTGATGGCGTCGCGCTTGGCCAGGAAGGCGTCGATGCTGATGCTCGGGATGAGCCCGAACGTCTCTGGGGTCGGCATGGTGTCCCTTGGGCGAGTGGGTGGCACAGGTCGTCTTGGTGGCGCCGGCGCGCCCTCGCCCTGGCGGGCGCGCCGGTGACCGGTGTTGTGCATCCACTCGCCCACGGTTGCCCTCGTACCTGGCTGGCCTCAGTTCGGGGATGTCGCCCGATGGGCGAAGGCACCGGCCGCTGTCGCCCGGAAGCCCGCTGCCGTGACCCGCTTGATCATCTCCGTCAGCCGGGGACCGTGGAAGTTCCATGTCTGGCTGCGCCCGCTGTACATGGACTGGTCCTTCGGCCGCAGGATCACCTTCATCCGCGGGTCCTTCGGCAGCTCCGCCAGAATTGCGATCTCTGCCCACTGTCCTGCCACCGGCCGGCCATCGTCGACCCAGACCACGCACCGCTCCATCGAGTTGTCCGCCCGGTGCCGGAAGGCCACGTCCGCCTGGACCGGCGATGACCCCAGGTGCGGCATGAGCTGGCAGTTCTGGTGCAGCGCCGATGGCGACTCGCAGTGATGCGAGCCCAGCAGGCGGGCCGTGCCACAATGAACGCAGCGGTACTCGCACGGCGCCCTGGCTGCCCCCGAAAACATCTCGATGGTTTCTGGATCCCTCCCCACGGCGAAGCCGATGTCCACCAATGCTGCAGCGAGCATCGAGCGCAGCAAAGCATCGTCCAGGCCCCCATGGGGCACCGCCGCAAACGCCATCGCTGGATGGGTCCGGTTTGGGACCACCGACCACACTGGCGCTGTGCCGTTGCCCATCGAGATGACCCGCCGCTCAAGGATGCCTGCCGTCATCAGCAGCTCGATGCGCCTCCTGGCGGAGCGAGGCTGGATTCGGCTCCTGCTGTTTTGCAGGCTCGGGTTGCCCGCTGCCGACTTCAGCGACTTGCACAGGACCATGCGCGCCAGCGTCGTGGTGGTCGCTGCCCCATGGTCCGCGCAGCGGACCAACACATCGCGTGTCTCTTGCTTGAGGGCTTCGAAGCTCGTGAGTGCCAGTTTCATTGGTTCTTCCCTCTGCTTGAAACGCGGGCACCACACTTGTGCGGCCTGCGTTTCTCGTTCCTGCCATTGCTCGTTCAGCCCTTGCCCTCATTCGCCAGGAACCCCCGGCCACTACGCCATTGCGTAGACGAAGTGCCGGCCGCCACGTTGCTCTTGCAACGACGCAACACTTGTTGCGTGCGAGCCACCCTCGCCCTTGCGAGGAAAAGCGGCGTCACCCCTTGGGGACGATGCTTTTGGGGGTTCCTGGCGAATTGACTGCATTAGCCACCCATTGGAATTTCAAGCCCTTGCGATTGGCCACTCGTGTCGGGCGCCTGGAGGGGGGTGGCGACAGCGGCCGTTGCCGGTGGCCAATTGCGAGTGGCCAATTGCGAGTGGCCAATTCCGGGCCCGCCCCCGCCCCCCCCTGCTCATGGCCCACGCAGCTCGACGGCGGTGAAGTAGTCGGGCCCGAGCTTCACGAGGGCAGCATGGAGCTGGGCTGCCATTGCGCGACGCTCAGCGACTGAGAGCTTGTCGATGTGCTTGAGGTCGATGCGGATGGCCTCGGCGTTGATGCGGAAGACGCTCGACGCTGGCGGAGGGCCAGCATCGTCCTTCTCATCAGCACCACGTCCGCCAACAAGGCGCTGCTGTACCTGGGTCTGCAGCTGGGCCTTGGTCCATTCATGCACCGCAGCGCGCTGGGCCATGGAACGGACAGCCTTCTCCGCCTGGGGCTTGTAGCCGGGGGCGTCAGCGAAGCGCTCGTCCTTCTGGGCAAGCTCGTCATGCAGCTTGATGAGGAGCAGGAGCTTGTCGAGGCTGAGGCCTGGCAACTCGCGGTCCTCGGCCTTCGGCGTGCCGTCTTCGCGAGTGGCGGGCTTGCCGTTTGCGTCCTTGACCTTCACCTGGACTTCGACGACGTCGCCGAAGGCGCGAATGAACGGCGGCGCCTCGCCGATGAGGACGTAGGTGCGGACCTGGCGCTCCGAGAGAGAGACCCGCTCGCCCAGGGCCTTGAGTGTGAGGCCACGTTGCGCCTTGAGGTTCGCCAAGGCCGTTGCCTTGTCGCCGTCGGTCATGTCCTCGCGCTGCAGGTTTTCGATCAACTGCAGGAAAGGAATGTCCTCGTCTGATGCCGTGGTGATTTCACAGCGCAGCATGCCGTCGCCGCCATGCTTCAACGCGTTCAACTCGACGGCTGCCCGGCGGCGCTGGCCAAAGACCAGCTCATAGGGCGTCACGGCGCCGGGAGGGCTCTTGCGCACCTTGACCGGCTCAAGCTGCCCGACGTCGCGGATGGAGTGCGCAAGCTCCTCAAGCTTTGCCCGGTTGAGCTTGCCGGTCCGGACGTTCGGCAGAACCGTGAGGTCGGCGTAGTGCAGGGGGAACAGGCCGGGCTCAGCCGCTGGCGTTGCAGCGCCGGCGACGGCGACAGCGGCTGGGACGGGCCTGGGCTTCTTGAGAGCTGGGACCTGGGTCGTCTCGTCGGCGCTGGTGTGGCTCGCGGTGGTCTGTGTGGGCTCAGTCACTGTGTGCTCCTTGATGCCGTCTTGTTGACGGCAATCAAAGTAGACTACACATGTGGCCTATGAGGAAGTGCGGAGAATCACGGGCGGGAGATCGGCGGCGCTGCCTGCATGATGCGCTGGACACGTGGCAGGAAGACGGACCTCTCGGCGCTGGTCAGGACCTCCAGCGGGACAGGCAGGGTCTGGAGGGGATCGAGGCTGACGGGTCCCATCCGCATCTCAAAATGCAGGTGGGGTCCTGTGCTCATCCCCGTCGTGCCGACGAAGCCGATGACCTGTCCTTGTTTCACCGCGACGTCCTGCTCGATGCCGGGACCAAAGGCGTCCAGGTGGAGGTAGAGGCTTTGGCGCCCGGCGTGGCCGAGCTTCAGGTAGTTGCCCGAGGCTGCGTCTGTGGCCTTGGTGGCGACGGTGCCGTCGGCCACGGCATAGATGGCCGTCCCGGTGGCTGCGCCGTAGTCGACGCCGCGGTGGGAGCGGACGTCGCCAGTGATTGGGTGCAGGCGCGTGCCGTAGGGCGACGTGATGCGCGAGAGCTCGAGGGGACGGCCAAGGAAGGCGCCGGTGTCCGTGCGCTTGCCGTCGGCGTCAAACCAGCGGGTCTGGCCTTTGGCGTCACTCAGAAGAAACGCCGTCAGCCTGGTGCGTGGGGTGTCGATGACGAGGGCCGAGAGGCGGTCGTCCTCCGCGAATGCATGGACCACCGAGGAGTCCACGACGTGGGCGTACACGTCGAGGCGGCCGAGCAAGGCGCGGTCCAGGGCTTCGAGGATGGGCATCGGCAGGGATCGCTGAAGCGTGTCTCTGACCGGGTAGGAACGCATGTCCAGCTTGGGCGGGGGAGCCTCTTTGGGAACCTCGGGCACAAGAACAGCGACGGCGGCGGCGGGCGCCTGCTTTGGCAGGTCGAGCACGCTCGCCTCGACGACGGACTTTCTGGCCTGCGGCAGGAGCAGGCCGCTGGAGCCAGGGCTTGGGGTCCGGCCAGACGCGGAGGTCGCCTGGGCCTCGTCGCATCCCGAGGTGAGCGCGCAGGGCAGGACGAAGCAGCTCGTCAGCAGGAGTTTTTGAATGCGTGACGTCATGACGGATGTCGAATCTGTGTTGCAGGCGGTCTTTGACCGATTGCCATCAGTGTTCCCTGAGTTCGGCTGGAAGGCCAGACGTGGTGGTGGCTGGGTCGCGACGGCGAGGCACCATACCAAGGCTGTGTGTGGTGCAAGGCCATCGCGCGTCGTGTGCTTGTCCCCGGCCGGCTTCTACGTCTTTGGCCAGGGCGCCACCCATTGGCTGGCCTATCTCGCTGGCGGCGCCTTCCCCCGGGGACCGGGCTGGCGTGAGGCCGTCGACGAGCTCGCTCGGCGGGCCCTGCTTGTCCCCGTGGCGCCTCGGCCGGCAGCACCAGCCGCGCGTGATGTTCAAGGGGAACGGGCGGTCCTTGGTCGACTCCTGCAGGGGAGCCTCAAGCTGTCGAAGCTCTACCCGGGGAAGCCCCTCGCCTATCTGCAGGGCAGGGGCATCAGCGACGAGACGATGTCTCGTCGGGAGGTCGGCTACGTCTCCTCCGTCGAGGAATGGCTGGACGTCTCTCGGGTGCAGCCTCATCAGCTCGAGGACGTGACAGGCTGGCCTGAGCGGGCTGGTGTCTGGAACGACCGGGTCGTTGGGGCCTGGCGCGGCATTGACCGGTCCCTGCGGGCCTTGTGGGGACGGTCTCTCTCCGCTGGGCCGAAGTACCTCGTCTGCGGCACGCGACCGGCCCTCTTTGGCCACGACCGCTGGCTGGGCGGGAGGCCATCGCCCGAGGAGCTCGTCGTCGTCGAGGGCGTGTTGAACGTCCTTGAGCTCGAAAGCCAGGGTGTCCGAAACGTGTGCGCGCTCGGGGGAACCCACCTGTCGTCGACGACGATGGATGACTTGGTGACGCATGGCGTCAGACGCCTGTACGTCGTCTTCGACGGCGACGTCGGCGGCGACGACGGCCTCATGCGGCTTTGGGAGCAACGGGTGCCCGATGGCCTCGACCTCAGCGCTTGCTTGGCTGCGAAAGGAAACCCGTCGCGTCGGGATCTCGTCCAACGCCAATGAGGCGACTTCGAATGCCGAGACTACCGCGTCGCGACACCAGGGTCCGGAGACGCGGAGCCCTTCACGATAAACAGGCGCTGGCGCTGACGGTGTTGGGGCATAGGTCACTGTCGACGGCGCCAACAACGACGAGACCTTGTGGTCGCGCGAAGGAAGCCCGATAGCGTCGACAACTCCTCGAGGTGGGTGCTCTCCGTCCGACACACCAACGCAGACGAAGACGCCACTGACGGCAATACGTGCTGCCGATGGCCGTGTGCATCCATTTTGGTCGCGCAGGAAGAAGGCGGGAGCGAACTAGAAAGTATTTGTCGATTCTGACCGGCCAGCCCGTATTCAAGAGAACGATGCGGTGCTTGGGCGCCGAGGCGAGGTCGGAATGAACGCGAAAGAGAAAGAGGGATTAATCGAGAAGGTACGGCGCTGCGGCAGGCTGA
>Ga0247834_1005343_pt1 | contig 15329 bp, 19 predicted proteins | sample LaCruzMarch2015__8_FD_187118 | JGI IMG/M metagenome (GOLD analysis project Ga0247834, IMG submission 187118) | Freshwater microbial communities from meromictic Lake La Cruz, Castile-La Mancha, Spain - LaCruzMarch2015_12m | ecosystem: Environmental > Aquatic > Freshwater > Lake | place: Spain... | reverse complement strand
ATCCATGGTTCCGTCAGGGAGAGTTTTGGGTTGCACAGCCATTAAAATAACACCGGTGTCAATGCTGGTGCCGTGTGTTTCATCGTGTGCGGCTGCATAGGCAGCAAGTTGCACAAAGTAATCCCCAATCCACTCGCGTTTTTTTACTTTGTTGCTTTGTTTAAAGTCCATGATGGCAGGCCGGCCTTTCCACAAGCCCAGGCAGTCTGTGGTGCCAGCATATAACCCACTGTAGTACACCGGAACTTCTGTGCCCCAGAATTCAGTAACATTGGGTTGCAGACCTTGCATGATGACTTCTGCTGCCATGAACCATGATGGGTGTGCAAATGGGTTGCCGGGCAAGGGTTTCATGTCTTCTTGAAGAATGTAGTGCTCAAGATAGGCATGCATGCGTGTGCCACGATTGGCAGCTTCTGTGGTAATTTCCTGTGCTCGTTGTTCGCCCACGGCTTTTTTCCAATTGGCCAGGGCTTCACGTGCTTCACGTGGTTTTGTTTTGTCTAGTATGGTAGTGACACTGGGAACCTTGGAGCCATCGGGCAAACAATAGTGGCGTTTGCCCTCAATTGTGGTTCTGGTAAGAGGGGTGTAATTATAGCGTTGAACAATCATTTTTGTAGTATAACACAAAAACCACCCAGTGTCAACTACAAAACCAATGTTAACCGAGACTGCGGTCTTTTTTCATGGCTGATTTGGCAGCTGTGGCCACAATGTCCTGTGCCTTGTTGACTGGCATGCCCGGCGCGGTTTCTTGACCTGGTGATTTGAATGTAATGGTGTTTGCGCCGGGTTCCATGGGATTCACCACCTGGCTCAAGGGAGGTTGCCCCACTAGATCGGCCACGTTGTCTTGGCTGACATCAATGTCTAAACTCTGTGCCAGTTGAATAAATGCAGCAACACTGATTTGTTTTTTGGCACCAGTGTCTTCAGCGCGGCCATCAAGAAACTGTACCAGCCCCAACAATTGTTCAGGATCAGGAGTGGCTCCTGGAAAGTCTGCAACTTCAAATATTTTCATCAGCGACGAGCGCGACCTAGGCCAGCGCCACCTGCGGGTTCTTCGGCATCTAGCTCGGCACCAGCATCGGCTGCCATGGCATCAAGATCGTCAACACCGGCTTCGGCACCGGCCATGGCACCTGCTTCTCCTGCGGCGGCCATGTCGCCTGCTGCGGCATCAATACCAGCATTGGCAGCTGCCATGTCGCCGGCCATGGCACCTGCGGGTGCTTGACCAGTTACCACGCCCAGCGCAGCGTCAAGTTGTTGTTTGGAACCTTGAATGTTTTGTAACAGTCCACTCAGCGCCGCTGAGGCATCAGCATTGAACTGTGTGGCCTGATCAATTCCCACTTGATTCTTGATGGAATCAACTAGTGCAGGTAGTTCTTTGAACTGTAGTTCACTGACATCTTCCAACATGCCTTGCATTTTGTCCACTAGATCCTGTGCAGCCAACACCACTTGGGCTTGTTGAACTTCTGATTCTTTCAGCATGCGGTATGCATTGCGCAAACGGCTTTCGGCTTTCATGAGAGCAGCACCGGCTACCATTTTTTGTTCATCGGGATTCAGTGTTTGACCAGCAGCTGACTTTTTAAGAGCAGCAGCCAATTTGGGGTCCTTGACCTTGGCCACGGCCTGTGCAGGATCTGTTTGCTGTGCTTGTTGGCCTGGTGGGACTGGCAAGTTTTCTGATAATCTGGTTATCAGTGCTTGTTCCATCATGACCAATTGCAAATATTGAGGATTTTGTTCGCTGGTGTGGCGAGCACTGCTCTTGCGAGCTTCGCCAAGAATACCACGTACCTTGGTCAACATGGCACGAGTTTGACCAGTGGTGAGACGGTCAAACTTGATGTTGTTACCAAAGTAACTTTCAAATACTTTAGCTATTTGCTTTGCTGGCTTGGGAGCCGAGAGTTCTTGCAGTTTCATTATTGAATCCTCTAATTTGCAGGTATTTAGCCTGATTTATACATTTTTCTAACTCAGTATTTATGTAACGCAGGTGTTCGACCTTGGGTTCTAGTTTGGTTGTAATCATTTCTTTGAACTCTGCATCACGACTGCGATCCCGTAGAGTTGTACGACAGTACAAATCATTAATCAACCCACGACGTCGTTGATCTAGTTGTTGTATTTCTCGTGCTAGATTGTATTTTTTAAACTTGTCAGCGGTACACCAGCTCAGTGCTGTGCGTCGATTGCTGAACTCACCATGCTCTTGATCTGGGGTTGACACTGTTACCAATTGACTTTGTTGGTGTATCACATACACACCAAATGCCACCACTGTGTCTGACCCATTGTCAACTAGAATGTGCTGTATGTTACGCCGCAGTTCTCGGTCGGCAAATCGTTCTAGTTTTTCGGTTGGTGTCATTTCAAAACATATTGTTGCAACAGCCAGGCCACAGTGGCTGCCAAGGCACCAATGATGGCCATGCCCCAGCCAATGATCTGATCATTGCGTTTGTTGGATATTGAGTCTATTTTTACCCCAATTCCGTCAAGATTTTCTTTGACTTCGTTGACTGACAATTCCACAACTTCCAGTTTGTGTTCTAGCATTTTATAACGCTCGGCGCACAACTCAACGTGAGCTTCTAAACTGTGTTTTTCAATTTCAGTAGTTTCAGACATGAGAATTCTCCAATGCCGTATTTACCAATTCAAACCAAATATTTTGTGCGTGACCTTGGGTGATCAAACAAGGGTCAATACCATATTCTTCATCTAGATTGATCATCATGGGCACGTTGTCACAATCATGCTTGAGTCCGGCCAAGGGATCAGGATCATTGGATAAACCGTAAACACCTTCGGACTCTGTGATAAAAGTGAATTCCCAGGTGCCTGCATCGCACACAGGATTAGACAGTTCAAACGGCTGTGTTCTCAATCCAATGATCTGTAACAGTGTTTCCCAGTTGCGTTGTTGGTTGCGACTCTTGTTCCAGTCATGCTGATTGCGCACCCATTGTCCAGCATGATCCTGAAAAGGCATGGCTGTGGCTTTGAAGTGCCCGGTAACGCCGGTGCGGCTGCAATCAAAAAGAGTACGACACAGTATTTTCATTCCACTGGTATTTAACGGTCAAAGAAAAGCCCTGGAATATTCCAGGGCCGTTCAATACCAGCGTGGATTAGACGTTAGTGAAAGTAGCTGAGCCAGCAACGTTGGCTGTTGGGATACCAATAGCAGCGTTGGCTGTTTGAGCAGCAGCAACTAGAGTGGCAGTGGTGTAAGCACCTGTTGGGTACAGGGCAATGTTCAACACAGTTGGAGCACTGGGAGTAACTTGATACATTGCAACGGTGGCAGTTTGTTGAACTGCTTGAATAACGTTGGAAATGTAACCATTAACACCACCTTGAGCAATCAGAGTAGCGTTGGCAGTCAAGCTGAAAAATTCCAGCTTGGGGCCAGCTGGTTGTACTGGGCCGTTGGCAGCAATGTTGCTGGTTGGGCTCAGTGGACCGTTCTGTACGTCCAATGCAAATACTGGTTGTGCATCACCATTAACACGAGTAAAATAAGCCATGATAGATTTTCCTTTAAGTTTGTGGGCGTCTTTGCCCTACACTTATTTAGTCATTTGGTAAAAATCACGCTGATTGAGGATTGTTTCGAGCACGATTTCTAGCAGTAAAGTCAAAACGATCCACAGCTTTGGCATAGCCCGACGGTGTGGCCATGACCCAGCCCTCGTTGCCCGGGCTCTGCCGGTCCAGCTGTTGCAGCACATCCATCTTGAGATCATGCAACAGCAAGAACAGGGTAAATGCCGCTGCCATGCCTTCAGTGTTGGAACTGGGACTTTTGAGGTATTCAATGATGTTGTTGAATTTTCTAGGGCTGACCTTGCTCTGCAACCATTTACCAAATTCGCCCAGGAGATTTTCAAAATGCCCTGTGCCGATTCTATAGTTGATGTAGTCCACACACAGCTTGGCTAGGTCTGTGATCTGTTGAGTGCGTAATTCTGCAGGATTAAACAAGGTGTCAATTGCAGTGCCCCGAGTGCTCAACAGTGTTTTGATTTCTTTGATCAATGGTTTGTTGGGGGTAATTTCGTTGCCGTATATTGGTTCAATCAACAACAGTCCCGGAACATCCACAAATTTCACACGACTCAGAGGCTGTCGAGACTCGCCCTGATCTGCATACATGCTGTGCATGGCAATGCCCACTGTGCTGGCACCAATGCGCTGACCCAAGGAACTTTGAGCTGGAATTCTGTACTCAACTGTGTTGGGCTGGAACACATAGTTTCCCGACACTTCGGGTGGGGTATCCATGTACAACAAGTCACCCTTGACATAGCCCCGGAAGTTGGCTGGCGTTGCTGCTTCCAGCATGGGCCACAGTGTGGCATACAACTGAATCAATTCGCGACGATCGCCTGATCGCATGTTCATGAACTGTGCCAGTTGATCAACACTGGTGGCAAGTCCATCGTAGCCCTTGGCTTCAAATCCCGAACCGTCTGTGAGTACAAATTCACCTGTGCTGGGTTTGCGCCCAAAAATTATGGCTGGTTTGCCATCCCATTTCACCGTGGTGGTGCCACCAGGATTGGCCGCGGCAGCATCAATAATGGCCAGTGCTTCACGCACACCCTGTGATCCTTTGCGGAACACCAGATCTTCCAGGTGTTCAATGCCCTTGGCTCTACCGCCAACTCCAGCGGCCTCGGCTTCATACAACTGATAGGGATTGGCAGACCCAGGGTTTTCCACTATGGCCTGCATGCCTTGATTCACAATGCGATCACGCAGGCGAGCCAGGAAGTTCACATCATTTTCTTTGACCACGCTGGGCTCGCTTGCGCCCTCACGCTGGAGATATTCACGGAAATCTGCCAGCTTGGCATCACGCTGAGGATCAGCTGACAAAGCATTGTAAATGGTTTCTACGTTTTTTAAACTTTTACGGTCATGTCCTGGGCCCAACAACACCGACGCCACATAGTCAGGATCCATGCCATGGTTGACCAGTTGATTGGTTGCACGGCTAAACATGCCGTTGGCACCGACCTTGAGTCCCAGTTGCTTGGCAATACTACTCATCAGTACATTGCGGTTCATGCCTTTATACGCAGAGTCTACCCCACCAGAGTAGAAGAATGTGCCCCAGTCCACATTGGGAAAAAACATAAAGTCTGTTTGCACAAAGCCTTGTGCAGGGTCACCGTTGATGGGAGTCTTGAAGTGTACTTCGCCGGCTTTTTTTACCCACTCACGTGGATCCTGCCCCTGACTGGTGACAAACTGAGTCAGCTTGGCGGCAACGGCTTCCTTGGAGGCTTGATTGGTGTCAATGGCAATGTCAAGATCACCTGACGATTCTTTTTTGCCGGTGCTGCCCAGCCAGCGGCTGGGGTATCCTGTGTCAGGATCGTCGTCACCGGACAGGTCCATGTCCAACACTGTTTCCAACCACTGTATGGTGCCGGGAATGTCGGCCTGATTGATACGCTGGGTCAGTGGTATGCCCATTTTATCTTTGAATACGTTGCCACCTTCAAATACATTCATAACAATTTTGCTGCTTTCAAAAGACTGTCCACAAGGGAAGAACCTGTAGATGTGATGTTTAGTTTTTGTCCTGATTGGCGCACTGCGGCATTGAGCTTCATGAGTCCAGCGGCATCAACCCCCATGGCCTGCATGGCAGCATTCAGTTGAGGACTTGCAGCAGGATTACTGGCAGTGGCTGCGGCTGGGTTTGATGCGCCGCGCTGAAATTGGCCCATGCTCATGGCGGTGTGGATTAATCCAGCCAGTTTTTGCCAAGATTTTTGATTTAGGTCTTTTAGTGTTTTGGGATTGTAGCTGGGATTTTTAGCTGTGTTGATCAACTCTGTAATTTCATTATCAATTCGTGTCACGATATCCCGGGCCATTTGCTGTCCCTTGCCGCCCATGCTGGCAGGATCAATATTGGCTGCTAGAGTTTTATAATCATTTCCCAGAGTTCTTAAATCATTGTTGACCATTTTTGTTGCAATGGTGGTTAAATTGTTACCATCCAGCTGACTCATGTAAGGAGTGTTTTCGTTTTTCATGGCCGCTGCCAAGGTCTGGTCCCACTGCTCAGACTTTTCTTGAGCTATTTTGTTGATCAAAGGTGCTGTTGCACCAGTGGCTGCCTGTTGCGCATAGCCCGGAGCAACTGTGGCCCCGGCTGTGGCACCACCAATATTGGTTCCCAAATTTTGGTTAATGCTCTGTGCCGCTCCAGATTTAATGGCTCTCATGGCATCCATGAATCCTTCATTGGTTTGGCGGCGGCGACTTAGTTCATGAATCTGCATGTGTTCTCCGTACTGATCTAGCAAACTTTCCGGTGTCTCGAGTGCGTATTGCATTCAACAATTTGCGAGTGAGGTTTTCTGCTTGCTCGGGTGTGTACTCTGCATCAATTTGTTCCAGCAAGCGAATAGCAGTCTCAATGAGGTTGCCAGCACGGTTTTCAATGATCAGTCTGCGATCACGTTCAACATACATGCTGTCAAGTTCTTCAAGAATGCTGCGGGTTCTTTTTTGCATTATATCAGCCTTTTGATTATTTAGCGTGTTGGGACTAACGATAAATATCTGCAACACAAGGATCTCAAATGACCAGCGCAATCAATCCCAACAACATCGACGGTGCCTACCCCATTGCCGGGCAACCCAACAACACTCAAGGCATGCGGGACAATTTCACCGCTACAAAAACCAATTTTCAGTATGCTGCCGATGAAATCACTGACTTGCAGAGCAAGGTTGTGGTTAAATCTGCCCTGACAGGTGGCACCCTGGACAACAACATGAATGACAACCTGATTTATGCTGTCAAACTCAATGACGTCAGTTACACTTATTTGCAAAACACAGCCACTGCTGGCACAGTCACCGTGGATTATTCTGCTGGACAGTTTCAGTACATCACAACCACAGGCAGTGTTTCCCTGAGTTTTGCCAACTGGCCCGTGGCCGGTGATGCCGGCAGCATTGACATTGCTGTGAACATTACCAACACTGCCTACACATTGACCTTGCCAGCGGCAGTTAGCTTGGGCACTACAGGAGTTCAAGGCTACAGCGCCAATGTGATCACATTTGCTGCCACAGGCACATATCAGTTCCGTTTCTTTACAGCCGACAGCGGAACCACCATTACCGTATTTGATTTGAATCGTCCTTTGTTGGGCAGCACAGCCTCGGCTATTGGTTACAGCACAGGAACTGGCGGCACAGTGACTCAAGGCACCGACAAGTCAACTGGGGTAACCCTCAACAAACGCTGCGGGCAAATTGTCATGAACGCTGCCAGTCTGGCTGCTGCTGCCGAAGTCAGTTTCACATTGACCAACAGCTTGATTGCTGCTACAGATGTTGTGGTAGCATCCATTGCATCAGCAGCCACTGCTGGTGCTTACAGTCTACAGGTAGATGCAGTGGCCACAGGATCATGCAGATTCAGTCTTGGCAATCGCAATGCGGGCAGTCTCAGCGAAGCTGTGGTCATCAACTTTGTTGTGATCAAATCAGTTATCAGTTAACAGTTATTGATACACGTATCGAGTAGCCAACTGCGTCTCTAGTTCGGCTTCGTGGAATCTAACAGCAGCCGTGCTGGACCAGAGGTCTTGATCGTAGAGAAAACTGTTGGTACTGCGCCACTGTACCAATGCATCACTGTGGCAATTGACCAAACTCATGAAACTGAGCTGTTGCTCCACAATCTCTGAAAACTCAATATTGATCACTTGTGGATGATACACTGGGTCAAATGCAGCCAAGTAATTCTTGGCAGTCTCGCGCTCTTTGTCTACTCGCAGTTGTTCATGCTGACTCAGCCAAGGCACACTGTGACTGTAGTACAAATGATAAGCACGGACCCAACGATACAACCGACTACGATGTGTTGCAGTGGTTATGTTGATGATTTGATCAAATTTGTCCAGCGGCAGCGGGCCTGGCCAGCAGTGAGTTCCTAGCCAGTCCTGAGTTTTTACAGTGGCCAACCTTTGCATGAGCTGGTCAACATCATAGTTGTAAAACACTGAATCAGAGTCACCAATCTTGGCAAGATTGTGTTGAGTATTATTGACTCCGCCGTTTTTGCCTGTTTTACTAATTTTTTGATTCAACAAATCGCACAGCAGGCCACCACAAGTGTAGTGAGGGAAACAAACCAGTTTCATGATGCTTTGATCTGTCCCAGCAGTTGCTTTAGCTTGGCACTTTGCACATCTGCTGTGATTTTTCCAGTGTCCTGTGGTGGTTTTTCCCAGGCAGGAGTTCCTGTGGGCCGTTCCCATGCAGTAGACGTGCTGCCTGACTCTTCTGAGGCACCAACAGGCTTGACCTGGCTTCGGGCCTTGATTGAATCCATGATTGAGCCTTGAGGTCGGTTGGCTTCTTCACCGCCTTCATCAGTAATGCGCATTGTTTTAACATTGTACTCCAGATCAATTTTTTGACCAACGCCGGTCGAGCTTCGAGATTTCATACACTGGATCTGATACTTGCCACGCTCTTTCATAGCACGGCTTGTAAAGATACCAAACACATTGTCAGCTGTGTTGATTTTACTGATACCACCTGAAATGTGTGAGTGATCAAATTCAATCTCTTCCACAGCTGATCTGTTCAACTGACTTGCAGTTACCATTAGAATGCCCAGCTCTTTGGCCAAGTTGCGCAGTTCTTCACTCACATACTTGTCTTTCACAAACAAGTCATTGGGCGAAACCTTGGCGCTGACTGGCATCAGCAGGTCCAAGTAGTCAATCATCATGAAGTCCACGCGATGCCCAGTTTTGATTTGGTATTCTTTCAAGAAACTGCGAATGTCGTTGATGTTGCTCTGTGCCGGCAATGCCTTGACTTGATAGCTGCCGGCCTTTTTGCCCACCAACTTGATCTTCAGTGCCGCTGTTTCTTTTTCCTTGCGAATGTCCTTGGTTGACATATTGGTCAACATGGCTGCTGTGCGCAGGCCTGTGAGTTCTTCACTAAGTTCCAGGGTGATGTACACACCATGCAAGCCCAGTTGCACCCAGTTCAATGCAATGTTCATCATCACAAGGCTCTTGCCCGAGCCTGAGCCGCCGGCAAAGATGTTGAGTTCACCACGACTGAATCCGCCATACAGCAGTTGATCCATTTGTGGCCAGCCTGTTGATACTTGGCCTCCGGCATCAAAGTACCGGGAGAACATGGCTTCGGGGTCAAGCCAAAAGTCTGTGCCTAGATCCTTGGTCAAACTGATCTGCACAGCATCCTTTATGAGCTTTTCCACTGGATCAAACTCGCCCTTTTCCAACAAGTCTGCGGCCTTGAGAATTGCACGTTCTAGTTCTTGGCGCTTGGTAAAGTTTTCAAACTCTTGCAAGAACCACTCGTAATGACCTTCGTTCAAGTCTGGTACAGCCTCAAGTTTGACACCAGTGGCAGCCGAGATCATTTCCACTGTGGGCAGGGTTTTGTGATTGGTGCTGTGCTGTTTGACGAATTCAGCAGCAGGCCTTAGGCTGCGATCAAAATTTTCAGGATTGTATATATTTGAAATTCTTGTGTACGATACTGCGTCCTGTAAGCACATCTCTAAAAACATTTTTTGTATTGCGATGCCGTATTCAGTTGCCATTCTTATTTCCTTTACATTTGTTGCCGTGAAATCTTGAAAAAATATTTACTGCTATTGTTTTTTTACAACAAGTACAACTCACACGAATTTGATTAAATCCAATGGATGGATGAGGTATATTTTTTTCTTTTAATTCTTGATAATGTTTTTTTAATGATAATTTTCGTTTTTTTGTAGTAGTTGCAGATGGCGATTTACCAAAGTTTGGATTATTGCTTCCAATTTTTGCAGAAGCAATACGCAATCGAGAAATTTCTGGCACCACTTTACCTTTGTTTCCATCTGAGATTTTTTGTTTAGTCTCTTCACTATGCGGATCCCGTAGTCTTCTTGCCTGTTTTAATTTTTCTTTATGTTTTTCAGATTTTTTAATACCTTTAAGATCAGATCGAAATCTTGATTTACCATAATGACAGGATTCATTCATTAACAACGGATTATCCCAGTTTTCATAAATTAGTTGTTGTTCAAAATCATAGGCATCAACACCGGTTTTAAATTCAGCAATAATAATCCAATTAAACTCTTTAAATTTTTTGTTGACTGCTTTTGATGATGTACGATACATCGGAAAATCCAAATCAGATGTAATATTCATCGATACATTTCTTTCTCTGTAGCCAATGTAGAATTTTCCTGTGTTTTTGTGAGTGCAGATATAAACATACGGTGCAACTTGTGTTGATGCATAAACAGACATAATGATCCTTTAGTTGTAAAGTTATTTATCATTTAATATTCTGCACACGCACATAGCTGCCGGCATCTTCCAGCATCATTTCTAGAAAAATTTTCTGAACATCAACCGAGTAGTCTTTTAACAAAGTCCATTCCTTTGCATAGTTGGTAGTAATGATTTTTCAAAAAAATATCGATTTCCTTCAGGACCATGGTGACCATTCCAACCGTACTGATCGAAATCCAGAGGCTTGTTTATGTTTAAATTGATTCCGTTATAAGTGTCTTTAAACAAAATACACCTGGGATGATTCAATGCATAAGGCAGCACAAAATCGCTAGGTCCCCATACATTGTTGCTGTCTAAATCTTTATTTAAATTAAGAATCATATAGTTGGCATTTTTTGAATCTAGCCAATGAGTCATGAGAAATACGTTTCTCAATGCTTGTGTTTCGATCCAACTACGATCGCTGTGAATAATTAAATTTTTATCAAAACCAAAGTTTTGTAAACAAACAAGTGCGTGATGATATACTATTCCGAAGTTTTTAACAGTCCAATCCGAAGTATCAAATTCGTAACCCTTATATGGTGTATCTTTAAAGTTGTCAAATACAGTAATGCGTTCTAAAGGAGGAATACCGATTAACAACAAGTCTCGATCCCAATCAAATTGTTCTTGCATGCTAACCGCCAGGTGAGTCACACTGTCAAAACTATTAACACTGCGCGAACAATTGACCACAGTAGATATGTTGCAGTTACTTGCAACTAACCCCCAGAAACTTTCTTTTGGAGTTACACATATATTAGGTGTAGTATAACTATCACCAAACACCCACAATTTATTGTATTCTTTTAACAAGTTGTTTCTTCCTTAACTCAATTTTGATACGGCTGGTTTCTCGAGCCTGCATGATAGTTAGCAATGTGGCCAGTTGGCCATATTTCTTCACAGCGTCATTGACGTCCTTGATGCCAACATCCCAGTCGGGTATGCTCACTGCCCAGCCCAGTTCCAGCGCACGATCAATCAGTGCAATGCCAGCAGAGTCTTGATCTGGTACCACTGTGACTGTGCGCCCCAGACTGCGAATCAGTCGTACTTGCTGATCTGAAATTTCATTGTGCATCAGGGCCAGGCCACGGATGCTGAGTGCATCAAATATACCTTCCATGACCAAGACATGTTGCCAGTGTTCTGGTTGTAGATCCATGCCAAACACATAGCCAGGTTGTTGTTCGCTGATAAACTTGGGTCTTTTACCGTCAAGAAATCTAGCGGTGTATCCCACAATCTTGTTGTCATGGGTAAATGGCACAATAACGCAGGGTCTAGTCCAGTGAACACCGTCGGTACGAATCGGCGTCATCATGGGAAAATCTTCGGGCACACATCTATCTCGACAGTAATCCCAGTACTTGGGATGCTCTTGGGTGATCAGTTCAGACGCCGGCGGCAAGTCTCGTTCTTCAAATTCAATGCCTTGCAATGTGTTGGACACCCGTTGACGATCTTCCAAGATGCCGTTGATGTTGCGATGTCGCATGCTTTCAAGATTGAGTATGTCAATTTCTCGATCTGGCACACCCATCCAGCTCAAGAGCCTGCGGGCCTTGAAGCTCACCAAGCGGCCAAGGATAAAGCTGGCAGTGTATCCACAATTGAAACAGTGATAACTCCAGTTCAGATCAGTTGGTTTGAGTCCGCCACGTTGGCGAGTGTCACGGGAATTACCATTGTGATCGCAACACACCGCATTGAAACTGATCCAGCCCGAAGGTGTAGACTTTCTTTGGGCAGGCAGGTATTCAATGATGTCTAACATCTAGTTATTGTAGCATCTCTGTGTTGCAGATGCAACGTTATCGGTATTGTGCGTTGAGAATTAGGCCGTTTGATATCACCACGGTGGCAGCGGTGCCACTATTGGCAAACTGCAAGGGCAGATATCCTGATCCACCATTGGTCACTGTGATCCCACTCACTGTGCCACCGTCATTGATGGTGGCCACGGCCTTGGCGCCCACACCATTGCCCAGAATCTGCACATAGGGTGGAGCCACATAGTAGTTGCCCAGATTGTTGAGAGAGATACCAGTGACCACACCATCACTCACCGTGGCACTGGCTGTGGCACCATAGCCAATGGAGTTGTTGAGAGCCAGTCTCAACAGTGGATAGTAGCCTGTGATGTTGATATAGTCACTTTGCGAAGCATCAAGATACTCTTTGAGTTCGCTGACATCTGTCCAAACTGCTTCGTAATTTTCAGCACCTTGCACCTTGACTGTGCCGGTGTAGTGAACTAGATCATACTTGACCGTGGTAAAACTGGATTCATTGCTTTCCATGAAGCTGGAATAAAACTCAGTCATTTGAATTGAGTTAATGGGCTGTGGGTTCAAGGCCCAGTCAGGCCAACCCGTGGGGGCTGTGCCCACATATTGATTTTTACCATACAGGTCTGGAATGGTAACTACTTGGCTGGGAACAAACTCAGGCATGATGGAATCAACAATGTTGACATCGGCCCGAGCTCCTGAATTGGCGTCTACATAGGCAGCTTGAACATAGTTGCCGGCGGTGCGCTCAATGCTGTAACTGGCAGGTTGCGCAGTGATATTGATGGTGTCAGAGGTGTTCAAAACTACCTTGACTCGACCAAGACTGGCGCTAAGTATGCCCATGGGCTTGGACACAAGAACTTTGTCCCCGGCTTGACTGATCACACGGAACACAAATGTGCTGCCGGTGATGTTGACAGGTTTTTGATCTTGATTGATAAATTCAAACAACAATACGTTGTCCACGCCTTTGTTGATGGTGAGTGTTTTTGCGTACACAGGGTCATACCTCGCAGTGAAATAGCCACCACTGGTGTCAATCAATAAAATTTGGGCAATTTGCTGATATAAGTATGCAGTGGTAGAATACATGGGATCCTCGATAACAACTATTTATGGGCAGTAGCATCTTTGAAACACTGACGGAAAAGTATCCGTTTATAACTCTGTGCGTGTACGCCAGCGTGGAATACGTGGGAATCGTACAAAACAGAGACGATGCTGTGACCACCATCTATGACTTTGGTGCTGTGCTCGATCCCACTGAAAAACTGCAATTCTTAGAATTGGCTGCTGTTTGGTGGTGGGAAAGCAATCGCAGCATTCCCATCAATATATTCTTGCGTCAGGACTGGGAGCCGTTTCGTTACACTTTGCGCACGTTTGTCAACAAAGATCTTGACATACTGCATGGTCCCATTTGCAGTCTAAGCGACATTGTGCGCAAGAAAAGCAAACGCAAGTCAATCACCCTGGTGCGCAAGCTCTAACTCAGTAGATTCATGTGCAGGACCACCAAGGCAGCATAGCTCACTGCATGTGATTTTTTAAACACAAACCCTCGACTGGCGTCACCGTCCCACACTGAATCAAACACCTGATCCCAGGGCCGTCCCTGCAGGTGTGCCTTGCCCGGGCGTATGATTGATATAAACGCAGCCATTCTGGGCACGGAATCTGGTTGCATTTGCTTCAACAAATCTGTGTAGTTGCCCACATGCACCAGTTGCTGTGCCCAGGCTGTGTCAGAGCACAATCTCTGCCAATTTGGGGGTTGCGTCAACAGTTGTTCATAGTGTTCAACATCACGTATCTGCTGATACACACTCATATTCAATACGTCAATCTTGAAATATCCGCGCTGGTCAGCAGTTGCATAATCCAGGGCCGCACAGTGATTCACAGGATCCCAGGGTATGTCAGTGACGTAGATGCCTGAATTGTGTCGACGCACCACACCTTGGGATTCCTGACTGGCCGCGGTATGGCAAATCAGTGCCAACACACGACTTCGATCAGGAACGTCAATGTCAATGTCGGCGCTCATGCTACATCACACAATGCCACAGCAATACGCACAGCATCTTCTGCGCGATCTCTAGCCAGCAGGGCATCTGCCACAGTGGGATGTTTTTTTGCCAATTCGTTCATCTTTTTTTCTTTTTCCATTTTCCTTCGCACCCATTGAATGGCTTTTTGCGTTACGCCGTCTAGTTCAATCTGTGGTATACTTGAGCTCAACATCAACCATGAGCTGCCGTCATACACTTCCATGCTCGAGCCATTGGATCGAACCAGGCCTTGTGTGATGTTGTTGATCATGTTACCATCCTGCTTTTTCTAATAAATCCTTGACCCATTCCTGATCGGCCATGTAATTGTGAAACTTGCTTTGCCAACGGTCAGAATCAATATAAGACCAGACCATGGCAATCTGCTCAGTGCTCAACTCACTCAAGAACTTTTGCCCTGACTCACTATTGTAAATTACCCAGGCACTGAGTCTGCCAGCTACTATGTCATGACACAGGGCATTGTGATTGCCATAGCGCAACATGTCATGGCTGGGGTGCGTGGTTCGCTCTTGCCAGTCCAAGCTGAGTCTCAAGGCACGTTCCAATGCATCTTGTGGTGCTTCCAGCAACAGATAATCCAACAAGTATTCAGTATACAACTTGTCACTACACCAGTTGTCAATTTTTTTCTGTGCTCGCAACAGCCATGTCAAAAACTGTGGGGGATTGATCACTCGAGTGTTCACACAGTATCTTCCCCATTTCACAAAGGCTCGATAATACGGCGAGTCTGCAAAGTCTTCAAACGTTTTGTTGCGAGCTGATCCTTGCATGGTTTCGTAAAACTTTACATAGGCTTGAAATCCCAGGCGAACACCTGCTTCGTGCTGTTCCAGTCGTCGGCGCTTGGGCTCACACATGTGAACAGCCACAGAACTCTCTTTAAAGAAATCTTTTTTGCAAAACTCACAACTAAAACTCATACTAGTATTGTATTGTTTTTGATGTAGTCTGTCAAGAACTCATTGAGCTTGTGATGATGTTCGGGCCTGCGATGTCTAAACTCCGGAGGTGGTGGTGGGTCATTGCGTATGGCCGATTGTGGCACTCCTTGTTGATGTTGCCAG
>Ga0247834_1005338_pt1 | contig 15343 bp, 15 predicted proteins | sample LaCruzMarch2015__8_FD_187118 | JGI IMG/M metagenome (GOLD analysis project Ga0247834, IMG submission 187118) | Freshwater microbial communities from meromictic Lake La Cruz, Castile-La Mancha, Spain - LaCruzMarch2015_12m | ecosystem: Environmental > Aquatic > Freshwater > Lake | place: Spain... | reverse complement strand
CGATCTTGCTTTTTTTGGCGGGCTCCACATCAGATAGAAAAAAAGAAAGGAATGATTTTCCCAATTTGGCGCAAAGAGAGTTCGTCTAGAGCGGTAGATACTCGCGCGACACGACTATCGTGAAGTGAAAGGTTAGTGTCGAATTTAGTTACATCGTCTTCGTCGTCTCTTGTTACTTACAGAGGGAGAGTTCGTGTAGGGCAAAATAGATGGGCAAAACACGTCGTGTGTGATTCTTAGATAGATTTAACCTCCATCCAATGACATAATATTTGGTTTTGGTCATATATTGGATTTGACATTCTCTCTCTCTCATCGCCGTCCTCATTATTATTCATGTTTGTCCCCCATCAATATATCTTTGCATTTATTATTCGTCCACTTAAGCCATATATACATTATATACATGAGCGAGGAAGGAAAAGTAGTGTGAGTGACGATTTCTTTAACCTTTTGCACTCCATTATTGTTGAGGAAAAGGGGGGGGGGGTTGGTTAGATCTAACATGGACCTACCCCATCGCACGACTACTCCATCGTGTCCGCGGAAGAAACAAAGGCCTGGTTCCACGTTAATCAAAATTCCGACCGCAAATGACAATCACAACCAGTATGACGATAATTATTCGTCGGACGAACGGTTCAGTCAAAGAGGAGAGGAGGAGGATTATACCGATGGTATGAGCACGGATGGCAATGCTGGAGAAGAGGATCGTGCTGATGCTGCTGTCGAAACAAAGAGGAATAATAGAGGACGTAATGATGGTAGTAGAAATAGCGAGCAGGAAACGAGAGAGTATAATAGACGGGAACGAACGAAGCAATTACTAGCCGAGAGTCAACAATGCAAACAAATAATAAGGGAGGATAATGTTATTGACTTGGAGGACAACAGTGTAGATTACGATGGAGCAAGATCCTTCGATGGTGTTAGAGTTGACAAAGTTATCAATGAGAAAAATAGACAGCATGTCGATAATCTTAAACAACGCTTAGGTGGGCGTGAAGATGAGATTGATGTTGCTCGAAAGAATAACTTTCGTGGGAGTAAGCATGACAAAATACCTGCCATGGCCACATCATCGTCAAAGTTGACATCTCCATTAAGGGGGAACGGCAAGAGGATAAAGGGACGAAAAACCCGTATACATAACAACAACAATGGTACAGATTCATTTGCTTCGTCTCACGGTGTAATTGAACCGTTGGATTATGCTCGAAACCTCCAGGAGGGCAATCGATTATCTAGTACATCTTACGACCCGGCCGTAAACAACGGTAATTATACCAAGACTATGGCTGGTTATATGGACAAGATACCTCAGCTTGGTAAGGGGAGCATGACTACGAAGCGATCTAAGCTAGCACAAGCTGCGACAAAACGACAGGAACTGTCCCATCCCCTCGTTGAGGGGAACGGTGCTGCAAACCGTCGTCGTCAATCTACAGCAGATGTTGCGTTGAGCGCACGAAGAGGTAGCAGTGATCGTAGACGTAAATCTCCGCCACCGTCATACGGAGGGGATGACTATCACTCCTTCGCTGCTGATGAGACACAGAATGGACAAAAAAGTGGATTCCAATGGCGTGGTAACAGTGGAGAAGAACGGTCGAATAAGAAGAGTAGTGGTGGCGTCATTGCCGAAGATGAGATTGATAGACACAAGAGTGCTTGTCGGACGTCAGATTGGAGAGTTGCTGAGCCTCGCGTACATGATGACGACCTCGAAAGGACAATAGCGGCCTGTGAACAGCCACTTAATACCAATGACATGTCATCGTTTGGCATTCAGCGTGCCCGTAAGTCCATACCAGTCTTTGTTGTGCATCGTTTCTCATTTATAATCGATTCATTATATCTCATTATTTTGTTTTGGATTGTAATGTATTGTCGTGAAATGGCATCACAGCTCCGAATAACAGAAACAAACCAATCATTGACATGAATAGACATTTGCGGGGTACCAAGAGAGGAAAGACTGAAGATAATGATGATGTTGAGTCTATTCACGCGTCGCAGAGCATCAACTCTGATCGGCAAGCAAGGGCGAATGCACGATATGGCCTTCATACCCAAATAGATAAGTATGGAATGAGACTCGATACTCCTACGGACGATAACGGGTGGATTAATACGAACAAATCAAGTAAGTTTGTGGATTCTTATGTGTGTCCTCCATATTCGGGTATCGTTGAATAGTTTGTCTTACTTTGCTCTTCAATTCTTAGATAATGCTCCATTGCAGCAAAAGTTGCAGCAAAAGAAAAGACTAAGAAAGGGGACGAGACAAAGTACGAGCCCATCGCCCCCCATTACAAACCATTTTACTACTTCATCTAGAAAAACGAGGAGCAGCTCAAGAGCCAAATCAGCCGACGGTGATGTCATTACGATAGAAAGTAGTGAGGATGAAGGAGATGACACGTCAAATGATGCTTCCGAGGTAAGTACATTTTGACTGCGCCTTGCGTAAATGATTATATTTGTGTGTGCTTCTTTAAACTCACCTTTTGATCGTCCACAGGTCGCAGCTGAAAGGCGAGTGAGACCAAGACGTGCAGTTGGCGATGTTGCATCCATCGATGCTGTACGAATTGCAATTGGGAAGAAAGTTGTCAAGAGTAAATGCACACTCAGTTTTCAGTTCGGTACGGCAGATCCCTACCTACAAATTTCGTTCGAGTACAAAGGCAAAATGAGTGAGCATCGTGTCTACCTCAAGAATGAAGAATTACTAGAGGTTAAATACTACATTCCAGATGACACTGCAGAGGGGAATGAAATTGTTGATTCGATGACTGTCATCGCATTTCGTATTACTCCTACTAAGAATAACAATTTGAACAAATACTCTAGTTGTTATGATCAAGTTGAATGTGACGACACAGACACAATTCCATTGAAAAGATACGTCTCAGTGGAGTTTCGGGATGCCGATGATTTTAAGGTGAGAATCTGTAACAGTCATATATACTCTTATACAATAATTCTCTTACACAATATACATCACTTTGTCGTGTCAATCATTTTAGGCAATGCTAGAGCAAATGCGCCAACATCCAGATCTTGGGGTATGGTGCGAGAAAGATTCTGAGATGGAGTTTCAAGATCGCAAGAAGTACATGCATGCCCTGATAGTTGACAGTCAGAAGGAGAAGAACGCCCGATGTACCGCCATCAAGACTCGGTCAGGTGGGGCCAACAAGAAGAATGATGCAGAGAACAAGTTACTTCTTGTGTATCCATTTGACATCGATGAAGAATTATTGAGGGAAGCATCACGTGGTCTGTTGGAGCTAGGAGGGGACTTGCTTGGTGTAAAAGAAGATGAGTCAAGTGTGGAAGATCAGCTGGTCGAAGATGACTTTACCAGGAGAACAAAGAAGCCACCGAGGACACATCATGTAACAATTCGCGATGAAGACTATGAAAGGCTGAGTCCTGGCCAATTCCTCAACGATACACTTGTTGACTTCTGGATGCGATGGTGAGATATTTTGTCGTTGTATCATATGATGGCTTCACTTTATATCTCCATTGTCTTGACTATTATCTAACTTACACATATTCATATCAAACAGGATAAGCAGAGGCGAATCTCAGCTACCGTCATCCGATGTACACTTCTTCACCTCTCACTTCATGACCACGCTGAAAGGGAAAGGCCCTGAAGCCGTCGTTTCATGGACTGAAAAGAAGGGTATCAATATATTTGAGAAGAAGCTCATATTTATCCCCGTAAATGCAGATCTGCATTGGTCACTTCTTGTTGTTGTCAATCCTGGCCTGATTGCAAATAATTACAACAATGATTTACCGGAAACTGAAGATCACTCCTTCATTCTGTTTTTAGATTCATTGAAGATGCACAACAAACATGTTTACGCGAAGCACATTCGACAGTGGTTGAATTCGGAGCATAGAAGACTTGGACGTGGGGAAGTTGGAGGCAGGATTGATCCTTTCGATAATCATATTCCAGTGGTATCCCCCAAAAGTAAGTATTTCAATTTTATTTTGTTTTATTATTCACTACGGGGTCTAACCTTTTATCACATCTCATTTGTCAAATTTACTCTCTAGTCCCACACCAAGAAAATGGATGCGATTGCGGTGTATTTGTGTGTAGATATGCGTACAATTTATACATTATGAGATACTTACGCTTTACATGGAAAGGATATAGAGATGGTTTCACGTCTTTCACATCGTTGATTACAAATAGCCCAGCTTTTCAGTTTGACATGTCTGAGATTGCACGTATCAGAGAGGAAATGACAACGTTGGTCGAAAATCTCTCGAAGGTGTATTTACCGTGGTTAAAAGAGCAAGAGTTGGCGGACAGGAAGGCCAAGCGGGTTGCCAAGCTAAAAGACTCTTCTGAGGTTTTTAGTGGTGATGCAAATGAAGTTTCGTCGTCCGTGGCCTCTATTGTCAAGGAGGCATATGAGGATAAGGTGATCTTGAATGATGATGCCGCCGACGAGGGCAAGGATGAGGGCTGTGGGGACGGAGTTGATTCACAAGGAATGCCATATGCAGAGAAGGAAAATGTATTGAATAAATCATCCGGGTCTCGGGGTTGTGAACCCGGCAAGGTATTGACAACTTTGAATGAGTATGAGGATAGTCCCAGTCCACTGGAGGATGAGGATGGGAATGGCAGTGAAAGTCTCTTGGATGACATCGCTCCTCTTGGAAATTCCGTTATGGAAATGGACATTGATCAAGAGCGGCGGGATAGCCCAATGGAAGAGGAAACTGTCATATCTCCAACAATTTGACGTATTCTAACCATCATTTAGTCTTTGTTTCACTGACAGAACAAGTCAAATATATTTACTTTAATTAATGTATACCATATCTCTTTTATCAAATTTGACAACAATCAGGATAAAAAAAGGAACGAGGCTTGGAATGCGACACAGAGGGAGACTGCAATCGAACTTTCCTCCTCTGAGCCATATTCATAAATGTGTACGTCAAGCAACTCTCAAATCCTCTACTATATATCAGAAGCAAAAATATATATGGAATTTTTGCATTCGTCATTCCTGCAGAGATTTTGTCCAATCGTTTTCCCTCTCATTATTCTTGTTTTTCTTTGCTTTTACACCTCAATAATAGTAACATTTTCCACCACACTTGCCTTTCGTTCTGAATTAGCAACAATACGACCAATAATCCAACAACATGGATCCTCATCATCATCACCACCTCCATTACTATTTAACAATGTCAACTCTTTACAATATGCAATAGCATCACTTTCGGACATGCAAATCATTAATCCACCCGACGTTTCGGCACTATAACCCTCTACTAAACGAAAGTTAAATATCCCATTAGTCTCAATTGCTGGTGTATTTTTAATACATGGTAAAGTATGTATTTCCATCCCAACCTCGTCGATTTGATTATCCATTAAATTTTGTGCATGTCCAAGTATACCAAACCCCGTCACGTCAGTGCCGGCATGTGCATTATGTTTGACCATTATACCACCCGCATTACGATTTAATGTTGCCATCGAACAGCATGCAGTATGCATCATATCCTTGGCCTGCTCTTCGGATAGTATATTTCGAGTACGATGTATTTCATTCCATTGGGATGTATCCCTACGTCGCCATTCGTGTACATTCACCGCCACCTGCGTCCCTAGTGGTTTGGTCAGCACGACGACATCGTCGACTTTGGCACCATTACTACGCACGTATTCCCCCTCGGAACAAATCGTCGTCGCGACGCCTCCGATTACCGGCCACGGATTGATTACCGTTTGTCCGCCGGTGACCACCGTGCCGGAGTGTAAACACGCATCATTGAACCCACGGACCATTTCGCGCGTACATATCGTCCTGTCCGCATCGGTCATGTCTCGACATGCGGCCAGCAGCATTAGCACGAAGTCGCACGATCCCACGCCCTCGGCATATAAGTCACTTAATACATTCGCAGCACCAATATATCCCTGCAGGTATGGAGCGTCGACGAGCGGGAAGAAGAAGTCGGTGGTGCTAATGACGACGTGTCCCTGACGCGTGGACCGGACCGAGCAGTCCAATGCGATTTTACCGTCCGTCGTGCCGATATTTTGCGCATCCCCCAGACGGAGGGATGCGAGCATCGATTGCAGTTCGCTTTGCGAGACCTTGCACGCTCACCCCTTGAGCGCCGAGTAGGATGTTAGCGACCAATGGGGGGACAGACCTAGTTGGGTGGGGTCGAAATCGACTAGTGATTGTTTTGTTTGGCATAATATGTACGAATATACATCATATGATAAACCAGGTATGGGGGAGGAGAGGAATAGTGTGGTGTAATGGTAAGATGCGGAAATAAAGGAAGATGAGTGTGCTGCGACCAAAGACCGTATTCAAAAGCCCATGTATGCGGCATATACAACAGAACATTCACTCATCACCAACCACATTCATCAAATAATACTCACCCGTCTCCTCCCTCGATGGTCGATAGAATGTTGAAGCAGACATCATAACCGCGGACTGCTCTCCTGCTTTTTGCTGTGTTGTCAAATTTTGGCGGGCACTGAACTCCTGGGGGTGACTCAAATAGATCATCACACAGCTACGTGAATTATATGCTCATTTGCCATTGCTGGATTACTGGATCCAGGTGGAAGATGAGCAAAATAGAAGAGAGATTCTCCCAAGAACACATAAGTTTCAAACAAGAGTGTTGACATTTTCATTTTATACTACTTTATGCATCATCTATCCTACCAATCAATCTCCAAGATTTTTCTACATCACTGAGGTTGCTCCACGCAACAACTGTTGACCATTAGTTTTCGGTGCGCTATTTTCCAGCACGCCAGGAAAGGCTTGGTGGGACCCAAGTAACTGAGCTGTTGTCTTGACACTGATAATGTCAACAACTACTTCATAGTCATCGGTTGAGGGCATGACAATAAACTCAGCAAGGCCAACCCCCTTGTGCTCCGACCATTCAGTGCGGTTCTGATAGTACCAGTCATACGTGTAGCCAATCCCAGTGAAGGGAAAGTCAGCATTCTCGAGCAGGTGGATGTTCCACTGGCTTCTTACCAAATTGCTTTGCGTGGTGTCAATCAAACCCGAGTCGTCGTAGATGGTTGGAATAGCAGACAGAGCTGAGTTGAAGTTGACAAATGGCTGTGACCACGAGGGATCGACATGATACGTTGAATTGTTGTAGATCATCAAGGCTGACTTGGCCTCGGCAATCCACGGCAACTGATGATAGTTCGGTCGGAGGACGTACTTGGGATCGACATCGAAGGTGACTATGTAGTTGTTGGCATAGCCGCCTCCCAACCCCTGCCCCTGCTCGGTGTCATAGTCCATACCAACGATTGCTGCGTTCCGCCTCCATGGATTGAGCGGCGAGTTGTTGAGTGGACTTAAGCTGACATCCCACTGATCAGCGCGGGCAAGGAGATATTCCAGCCTTTTCCCAGCAACGCACACCCATGGCAACGAGTCCTTGGTGTAGTTGGGGACCGTGCTTGGAGGGATAGTGATTGTTTTTGGGAGATCAGTCTGGCTCTTGATCAGCTGGAGCTTGTAATTCGGATCACCGGCAGTTTCGCTGGAGAGCAAACTGGAGAAGGCATTATCGTCCTTGTTAAAATTATACTCCATACGGATCTTGCCATTGGGCATAACATTAGGCACCGCAAGGCGAAACATCTGTGGCAGACCTTCCAATGCGTCATCAAAGCCGTGTTGAGCGATGTCAGCAATGACTTGTTTGTAGCCAGTTGTCCAGTCAGCATTATTAGCCTTGGAATTGACGTCCTCGTTGGTAGTGCCCTCAGACGAAGAAGGTGGAGAAGCCGCATTCACGACGAGGGGAAGGGCGAAGGTGGCGAAGATGAAAGAAAACTTCATGATTATCTTTTTGGTTGGAGCTTTAATTGGTTGCGTTGGGCAAAGAATGAGATTTATGAGGGTGAAGGTAGCACAGTCGTGAGGAGGATACACTTTCATTATCACGAAGCAAGATCTTGCAAGAGCAGACCAGCTTGGAAGTGAGTAAGAAACCATTTTCTTTATTATCACCAATTCTTTACATATTCTGGGGACCAGAAAGAAATGCACGACACAACAGAGAAACACGCAAGGTTCACGAAGCAAAGGGTCCACGAAGCATTATAAGTCCACACTTTTTTAGTTGTCATAATATTATTATTATTCTTGCCGACGTGTCCGAGAGATTATGGTCTATCAAACCAGCCACGACGACATTTCAAAGTCGTTCCGAGATCTCACAGCAGTCGAAGGAAAGCATAGTAGCGAGGTGATCCACGTGCACGATCAACCAACAACCCCAATTGTTGTTACCACTGCTGTTAGGATGAGTGCACCGGACGTCGAGTCACAAGAGCCAGCCTCTACAACGATCATCAATGACAATGACAACGCCGGGAAGGGTATGGGCATCGCAATCTTCGTCCTCATCATCGTCGGAACTGTCTCTGCCTTCTTCCTTCCGTATATCAGCTCAGCATGCTATATTGCCGCGCTTGTGCTTGCATCCGTACTAACATGCGGATGTTGCTGTGCAAAGAATTACAACTTGAAGCCACATGTTAAGAAAATGGCCACGGCAACCCTTGTCACGCTTATCCTCCTGTTCATCGTTAGTACTATCGCCTATGTCATGGTTATCCAGTCTGTCATTTCTTTGATGGACGGGTATGATGAAACAACTGGAACGTTCAGTGATAATACCTCAGTCAACGGCACAATGATATTGATACTTTCTATTATTGGGTATGTTCTCATTGGTTTGGCACTCATCTTCTCAGGTATCTTTACTTGGGGTCGTAAATGTGGCGCACCGCGTGTTTGATGACTTCAAAAAAATGTGCGGGCACACACTTGTGCAAAGAAGGTTGACATTTCGTTGTATGTAGATTGATTGAAGATGAATAATTGTGATAAAGTAGAGGTCTCTAGAGCATGGGAGGAGCTTGAGTCGATTTTAGATATTGTGCACAGGACAGAACTGATGTTAGGTTTAAATACTACGTAGTAAATTTGTAATTGCTTTAACGTTCAACAAGCCTCGGGCTTGCTCTCACACCCTTTCCTACAAAATAATCTCGCCTCTTAATAATAGCTTTGGTGCAGTCACAACTTCCAATCCAGCATGTGGACACAAATGCGGGAATATTAATGCACGTCCACGCTTTGGTCGTGTAGCTAGTAACACTTTCGGATTACGTAACTCTTGTAATAAAGCAGTTTCGCCACCATACTCACTGTCTGTTAAGTACAGTATGAATGTGTGTGTACTACGTAACCCAGACTTCTCATCAATACGACATAAATCAACGTGGGGTGGTAGTACACCACCTGCTTGTTCGTAATTAAGGAATCGTATGTGCTGAAAAATAGACAATGGTTTACTATTGTGATTGGCTGTTGACTTCTTAGTTGTTGACGATAATAAAATCTCATCATTAATCGAATTTTGTGAGGATGATAGTGATGATGATGATGATCTTTCCAATGCTGAACGTGCTGCCATAATACATTTCGATAGCATCGTCTGTAACGTCCCCTCAGCATCACAAAAGTAATGACGAGTTGGACGGTAGGCAGATTTGTTGGTGTCACAATTAATGCCATTATTCTGGATGTTACTGCAATTTCCTTCTCGAGTGGTAGCAGTTGCCTCCACATTACATTCTGATACTGGTAATGTTTGCCACAATGAAATCAACAATTCCAACTGAGAATCAGAGATGGCATTGTCAACAATACATGCACCTGCACCTGGATGATCGACCAATGGATCAATAAGGATTGACACATTACAATTATCATGATAACTAGCGATTGAAGCTTCGTCCAGTTTGCAACAAACCAGGTTTTGTTTCGTTGCAAGTGCATCCTCGATTGTGATTCCAGTATACTCCTGCAACAATTGTAAAACCTTCATTCGTCGATATCTATTTGCAATATCAAAGCATGTACTCCCACCATTCGATGGCAATGCACTATCGGCACCATAGTCTAATAGCAGTCGTACAATTGTAATCGATCCTTTCCAACAGGCCAAATAGAGTGGTGTTTGGCCGTACTCATTTTGTATATCAATATCCACACCGGCATATAGGTAAGTTGCGACTAATTGAGGTGACGATTGTTGTCCCACAACAGCCTTCAAGAACCGATCGGAACGGACGGTACGTGATTGTTTCTGTTGTATTAATGGTCGGAGTGCCTGTTCCCATGTAGCACAACATCGATCACGAGTAACCTTACGCCCATGTTTACCTTTACCCTTTAATTCCATCGATGTTGCTGGTAGCTTCATAAACTTGTTCAATGAGTATTGTTGTCGTAGTCGACACATCTTTGGATTACCACCAGAAAGCTGGTCATCCTTCTTGCTCTTCTCGTCTGTCTCCTTCTCCTCCTGCTGATGCTGTTGTTGCTGACAAGACAATCGAAAACCATTAAATTCTTCTCCACACAATGGACAAGAAACGACGTTCCGTTGCAAATAATAGTCATGACCATTACTGCTGTTATTTTCATCATTCCATTGAGACATGCACTGGAGTACATGATTCCAAAGATACGATTCCGAGAATGTGTGATAACACGGTGGACCAAAGTTGAGCATTTTACCTTGTCGTCGACGAGAATGATGATTATCATTGATAATGTTGGTGGTAGGATACGAAGCAGCATTAAGGTTGTTGCCAATGACATTGTTTATTCGCATATCAATTACAGCACGTACAACATAGCACCATATTGACAGTGGGATTGTACGTGATGATGATGTTGTATCATCATCATCTTCTGCATCATCAATCCTTAATAATCCCTCATCTGTTGACAAATCCCCATAATCTTTGTTGGTGTTACTCATATTTTGTAGAGAGTGCAACAGCATCATCACCTTCCGACGAGTCTCTTCCATATTATCCTCATTGTTTCTTTCATCATCATCATTATCATCATCAGCAGCAGCAGCAGCAGCAGCGTTAGCAGAGGAATAAGAACAGGCATCAGAGGAGGAGGAGGAGATTGTTGGGTCCAACCCCCCCAATAATAACATGGCACAAATATCATATCGTCCAAGTAGGCTTGCATATTCTAAAAAGGTAATTTGACAATGATATGCTTTCATATATGGGATTAATCGTGTTGTGACGTAGTCTTTACCAAATTTTGATGCGGCCAGTGTTGTTGGTTGTGGATAATACTGACTACTACTACTACTACTGCTGCTGCTGCTGTTGTTGTTATTATTTGTACTGTGTTCCTCACCTTCATTGTTGTTGTTTTCCCAATGTACATTTGTCGAAAGTAGCAGTGATTTTGAATTATGTACTGATAGTGGAAGTGGTCCGTCAAGCAAATGTCCATATTTGGCAAGTGCTGCCAATGAGAATGCCGATTTATCATTATCAATGACCTTTTGTAAATATTTATATATGATGACTTGATCCTCCTCCTCACTATTACCATTACCCAAAGTGGTATCAGCGGAAACTCCTATGTTGACAACACCTCCATCATCTTCATACTCTGCGCTGTTGTTGATGCTGCTGCAATGTTGACACCCATATCGGCGTTGGATTTTTTGCCGTATAAGGTAACGGGCACGTAATCGATCACGTTCACGTGCTGAATTCCATTGCTTCGTTTCACCAGCCTCCTTGCCCATAATTTCCCCTACCAAGTTGAGGCGCGGGGGAACGAAATCACGCCTCTCTCCTTTTTCTTGGAGTTCCCGCGCTGGTGAAAATCAAAAGGAAAACGCGATCTTTTCATCCATCGGTACAACTCGCCTGCTGCGCACGTTGCTATTGTTCAGCACAGTGGTTAGTTTCATTCGTCTTGCTGTTATCATCGTTGCGGATGTTGTTCTTCTTCGTCTGCAGTTGGCCATATCCTCAATCACATATATTATTGTGGCCGTCAACTCACAGATCCAGTTCGTCTTATTTTTTTTCAATGCCTCCACTATCCAATCCACCCAATACAATATATCGCTAATTGCTTATAGCAGTAACACTACATCGAACTTAAGTTCTTTTTCGACATTCCATCCAATCTATTTAACGAAGTTACTCCTAAATCCTCCAGCGAATAGAAGAAAAAAACAAAATGATGATGATGACCAGTAGCAAGTCTGCGATGCGTTTGGGAAGCAGGACCATGTCCAGGGCTTACATCCATCCCACCACCACTACCGCCACCACTACTGCTGTGCCTAAAATTGCTATTCGGCAACAAAGCACCTTCTCCTCAGCCCTAGCCTCCTTCAGGGCAAAGCCAAAGAAGGATCTTGCACTAGGGTTGGCAGGAGGATTCCTCATTGCCGGTCTGCACAGTGCCACGGGGTCACAAAGTGAATTCTACGACTATCGTTTCCGTACCAACAAGACATGTGACGACGTGGCCGAATTCTACGGTGCCGAGGACTTTATGGAACTGTACAGTGTCCTCCCACTTATGCAAGAGCTCATGATGCGTGGCGGAGAGTTCAATGAAGAGGGGGATGTAATTACCGCTGGCCTGCCATTCGGGACCATGAAGGTGAGTATGGTATTCAGTGAGGAAGAGAAGGATGGTGAGATGGAATGGTTTAACAAACGTGAACGATTCAAGAATACACTCTTCGGATATACCATTTGGGATATGGTAACCAACTTTGGTGTACGTAAGTTGGAGGACGGGACTGTTGAATGTTATCACTTTGGCGAGTACTTCCATGGTCCAATGCCCATTATTGGTCAGGCTGTATTCATCATGTTCTCATTCCATGCCCGGTGGGTGGCATGGGCCACTGAGCATCATTTGAATTACTATGCCTTTGCCGATGATGAAGATGAGGAAGCCGAGAAAGATGAAGAACTATCAAGGAAGAATCATCCCTACTTCCTTGTGAAACACTTCTTCCTCGGCGACCTTAAGGGCACAATCTTCGGTGTCAAGCATGAAGAGGAGGATACTCTACACGAGAACTCGCCTTCCTTCCTAGTTAAGCGTAAATCCACGGTTACCAGTTATGAAGAAGATGATCACAAATTGCCTATCCAACGTGCGGCAACATTAATGAAGATCCATCATGATATTGAAACTGATAAGGCCAATATCAAGCGTACGTTGTCTCTTGCTAAGGAGTTCGATGCAGATGCAGGCACCGATGAGACGACACACCAGGTCGTTTTGGCACGTAAGTACACATTGAAGCCAGAGGATACTGATGAGGATGCGAAGAAAATTGGTGCCTACAGTGCCGCGACGGATGCTGCCAAAGCACATCATTTAGCAAGGAAGGAAACATTGCAGAAGCAAAAGACTGTGGCGGCTGCTACTGCCACTGTGCCTGTGGAGAGTGCGATTAACACTGGACGGACGGAAACGATAAAGAATAATTTCCGTGATCATGGTGCGATTCAGTACAACCGTTAAGTTGTAAGGAGGGTGACACTTGAGAGTAATATGTATTTGTTTTGGAGGGTTGTTTTTGGAGGGTAGGTGGATATTGGGGCATATTTCTTTGATCTTTCTTCCACCTTGGTTTGTTAATTGTTTAGTGTGGTTCCTGTATTTGTGTAAGAACCCATGTAATTTGATAATTTGATGTATCGATTTGTGAAAACTAAAGTGCATGTTCGTGTATTATGTTATCATCTGTATCGAGTAAACTTTTAGCTCTAGTTACACTTAAGACAAGTGTCTACTATTCTTCTATGAATCAAAACATGGCGTGTTTGTTAGCTCTCATGCGCAGCGCCACAGCTCCTCCTATTTTCATTTTCCCTTTACTTCCACCCATTCCATTCATTCGTCATTACTACGCCCACCATTGACCACATTCTCACTGTAACTTTCCACAGCCGAATCATAGACTGCTTTCATAGTTTCCATCACACCCAATGACCCAAGAGTCGTCCCAACCTTGTCATATATACCAAATTTGGAGTCCAACGTATCAAGTGCAGACTTGCCACTTGCCGTGGTCGATGTTAGTCCATCAACAACGTCCTTTACACCCCGTTTCAATCGATTATACTTCATCTCACCTTCATTGGTATATCGTACCTCAATGGGGTACTCGTCTAGTGGACTAAGTTCATAAATTTGATTCCATCCCACATACCCCAAGGCAAGTAAAGGGAATAGTAAATTCGGATGAAAGAGCATATTATTCTCAACAATAGCATGTCCAGTCAATGACTCCCACAAGGCAAAGTACGTAATCCCAAGCATGGCACTTCGACCATGACTTACTTCGACATCTCGTAATCCCTTCCGTCCTTTATAATCATTACCACAACTGCTATATAGATTAAGTGGATCCCAATTGTAGTCGCCGGCCACACCATACTTCCACACGGCCGACATATCCCTTTCGTGCATCTTGCCCATGGGCGTGCTCAATGTACGACGTAATGATGTTTTGTATTCAAAGTATCCAGCCGCGCCCAAGAAGCCGACGATGGTCAATGCCGATAACGGATCGACGCCATTCAATGCGCTGGGCGCGCATCCGCCATCTCGCAACATCCACGACGGCGCGAGCAGTTCCGACATCGGCCAGCCGATCACGGCGAGCATGGCCAATCGCGAATGTCGTACTTCCGATTCTTGCATGGCATAAAAGTCGAGCTTCTCGGAGAGACCGAGCGGGTCGAATCCATAATCGCCCGCGTGCGATCCATCGAGTATAGTAGGACGGGGCAAGAAGGGTAATGCGATGGAATTACTCTTGTCGTTATACCTACCACTGATTTTGTTTTGGTTTAGTTTGTTGTTGTCGTTATGGATGTTGTTTTTGTCGAAGCAATTAGTTTTAGAGAGAGAGAGAGTTGTTGCAGTAAATACAAAATCATGTTAGAGAGAGAGAGAGAGAGAAGATCGAACACAATGTAAAACTTTTTCACGGTAAAAAGTATTTGCGTCAGACTGCGACATGCAGGTCGCTAACATGTGGGTAATAGTACAAAGACTGTCCATTGAACGGAGGGCATCCGAATTAACGGTTCCGTCATTACGGTGTCAATTTCATCATTCGCAATTTCACGTCCTCTCCCCAACATTCACACATGTGCAAAAGCATGTAAATAACAACAAATTGAGGAAGAAGAAACTCACGGCAATACGCGATCCGAGTCTTTCACGAAGTTATCCGACATTACCGGCCATGCCTTCTCGACGGCTTGTGATGCCGTTGTCGACGTTGATTCGGCAGCGGCATCTCCATTGGCACCGACTGCGGCATAATTTACAATCGTCTTCGTTTCTTCTTCGGCAGTCGTCTCAAGTGTCGTTGCAGCGTTGAGGAGTACTGGTCCGCCACC
>Ga0247834_1005335_pt1 | contig 15348 bp, 9 predicted proteins | sample LaCruzMarch2015__8_FD_187118 | JGI IMG/M metagenome (GOLD analysis project Ga0247834, IMG submission 187118) | Freshwater microbial communities from meromictic Lake La Cruz, Castile-La Mancha, Spain - LaCruzMarch2015_12m | ecosystem: Environmental > Aquatic > Freshwater > Lake | place: Spain... | reverse complement strand
CCTGGCGAATGCAAAGAGTTTCCTATCCCCTTCCCTGTTATCAAGCGCCCCCCCGGCGAGGAATGCTTCTTCAGCCTGCGCTATGTGCAGTCCAAACCCACCGCATGGGCACCGGAAGGCGCCGTCATCGGTTGGGATCAAAGCTCCGTTCAGGTCCCGGAAGCAAAAGCCAAGCCATACCGCCAACGGATCTCGCCGCCCGAGATCCGGCGCTCAAAAAGTGGAACCGTCGCGATCGCCGGTGGGGTCAGACTCTCCACCAGCGCCGACGGATCGATGTCGGTCCAGTGGAACGACCACGCCATTCTGAACCAATGGCCCCAAGTGCAGATTTGGCGCGCGGCCACGGATAATGATGGCATTAAGGGATGGAGTGGGCAGGCGCAGAAGCCCCTCGGACGCTGGCTCGCGGCGGGTTTGGATCGCATGACCGTGACGACCAACAGCCCGAAGTTCTCGGTTGGACAAGACGGCCGCGCGATCGTTCAAGTCGAACAGACCGGGTCCACCGCCAGCCATCCCAAGGCGGCACGCCTTCAAATGATCTGCGAACTGCACGGTGACGGTAGCTTGCAATTCGACCACGTGTTTCGAATAGACCCGGTGCTCTCGGACATCCCTCGCATTGGCGTTCGCCTCGATCTTCCCCCCGGTTTTGAACGCGTGCGATGGTTTGGTCGCGGACCGTGGGAATGCTATCGGGACCGCCAACGGGCCGCCCTAGTCGGACAACATGAAAGCACCGTGGACGCGAATCATGTTCCCTACATCATGCCGCAGGAAAACGGCAATCATACCGACACTCGCTGGGTGACCATTCACGATGGCAGGATCGGCGTAAAGGTGGAAGGGGCAGAACCCTTTGAGTTCTCGGTCAGTCACTATACCGCAGAAGATCTTTTTGCGGCGTTTCACACCTTTGATCTTCAGCGTCGAGCGGAGACGATCCTTAACCTGGATCAGGTGCAGCGGGGCGTGGGATCGGGATCCTGTGGACCGGATACGCGTGAGGCTTACCGTATCCCGGGAGGCATCCACCGTTGGAGCTACCGACTCACACCTTTCTCCGTCGCCTAACCGCTGTTTGAATCACCATGAAGGGCATGATGAGCATGAAGATGAATGGTTAGCGGGGTGAAAACCAGAAACACACAGTTTCCGGTCCATCACCCTCTCTTCATGTCCTTCATGCTTCATGGTAACAGAAACCTCACCGCTTACTTCTGCAGAATCAAGTCGCCCGCAGTGTCCACATCCTTGGTCTGCACACTACCGAACCAAGTGATGTACGAATCGCGGCCGGGGCCATCGTCCTCGTTGATCGCAAGCGTCAAACCGAGGTTCGCTCCGGGCGCAGGCTTGAACGGGGCTAGGCGCGACCAGGGGATCGCCATCTCATAAGTTATCGCGCCCGATTTTTCGTCACGTTTGCTGGCAGATACCTTAATGTCCGGTGCGTCTCCTGGAGAGACGGAAGGGTCACCGGCAAGGAAGCACCAGGCTTGGGGTCCATCCATACCTACGCCCATCGCGTAGTCGCTCTTCCCGCCCTTGAGCGAGTTCCCGCGGTCGCTGTCGATTAACATTTGGATTCCGTCCTGCGCCCAGAGCATTCGGCCCGGCTGCGCTTTGCCGGTGAGATCATCGACGACTTCCACCGCGGCGTAGAGATACTCGTCATCCCAGAGGAATCTCAGCTTTGCCGACAGATCCTGAGTGCCTTCCCAACGTGGCGCAGGGTTTTGCTTCTTCAGCACGACATAAACCTGATCCACTGCGCCCAAAACTTGAACGCGCGATTCGTTCCAATCTGCCTCGTCGACAACGCCGTCGAGCTTGATCGCTGACTTCACGCGAGGAACTGCGACGAAACCGCCCATCGGCCGATCGACCACCGTGGTCCGGCCCTTCGCATCGCGAACGCTGGCGCTTACGCGATAGAGTTTGATCGGATCGACTCCGGCGATCGGAACGAAGACATGGGACGTTTCGCCGGGCCGAAGCTTCAACGTGCCAGTTGGGGCTTCCTCAAAGTACGCGGTCGTTTGTGCGACGCTCGAGAAGACTCCATCTTTGAGGAACTGCTCTCCGATCAGTGCGACGTCCCACGTGACCTCTTGATCCGCGGTGCCATTATTGCTGATGACAAGATCAATCCCCGCGGGCTTCGTTTCGGACGCCGCAACCGGGAGAACACGCAACGATACGATGCCGGTTGCCGTCGGACGGAAAATCACGTCGCCGGCGGCCTTGCCTGCTGAGTTCTTCAACGTGATTCGCAGGTCACCTTCGCGCACGGAACTTCCATCCGGCGAGGTGACCTTAAATCGTCCCACTCCATCGGTCAGCTCACCCTTTTGAACCTTCCAGAAAGGCGGCGCATGGAGCTCCACGTTGGAGAAAGCGGGTCCGTTCAACTTGACATCAATATCGAGCGGTTTCCCGCTGATGATCGCGGCCGGGGCATTAACCAATGCAATTTCCGGCTTTCCCAATTCCGCTGGGAGCGATTGCGGACCGCTCCGGTAGAGCAGGAGAATGGGATCTTCGTCGACCGTGAGCGTCAGGCCCTTGCCAGCCGCATCCAATGAGGCAGAACGGCCGTCGATTCGAATCAACCGAACCTCCTTCACACCGTCCATGGGCACAAAAACATCTTCACGACCCCGGCGTTTGTAGAGCACCTGGAGGGTTTGTCCTTCCGCATCCTGGAACAGGAACGCCTGAATCCCGGAGGCATAGCTTTTGTCGGTTACAAATTTCTTAACCGCAATCCCGTTGACCGCGTTGTAATAGGCGATGGCATCCAACTTCGGAGCGTAGACGTTGTACCGGCAGTCGAAGACGTTGTGGGCAGACGCGGATGTCCCTCCCTTTGATCCGTCGGGGTCCGGATACAACAAGCCGAACCACGAGACATTGGCCCCGCCTCCTGCGAAGAAGTTCGCAAACTTTTTGATCAGCTCCGACGCGACCGTCTGCCGCTTCATGCCTTGGCTGTTCAGGCCCAACTCCGTGGACCAGATCGGCTTTGCAAACCCATACTTTTTGAACATCGCAGGGTATTGTACCTGTAGAATATCGCGAACTTTCTCAGCGGGTTCGTAAACATGGAAGTCATAGGCGTCGCACCATTCGCCGAACCCCGCCTTGAAGTACTCCTCGTTGGTCGTTCCCACCGAAGTTCCCACCACATAAATGTTCGGATCGACTTTCTTGATCTCCTCATAAAGCGTTCGGTAGGCGCGAACATCCACCAGCACGTCGTTGCCTTTATTGTGCGGTTCGTTGCCGAGGTTGATAATCATCGGCTGAACGTCTTTGTACTTGGTGAGGAAGTTGCGAATGCTTTCCCGCAACGCGTTTTCATCCCATTTTTCCCACTCCGGACCCCGGCGCTCGATTCGCATCGCCATCGTGGTCGTGAGCACCCCCAGTCCCTCCTGCCGGATCAACGGCTCCTGCGCAAGATTGGCGGGGAAGGGCGGGTTGAAGTCCCATTTGACCGAGCCCCCCACCACCCGAATTCCCAGGCGCTTCGTGAGCCTAATAAACTCGGGAAATACGTTATCCCAATTCCGGCTGGTGAAGGGAACCTTCGCGGGCTCATAGGCGTTCGTGGCGGCTTCCGGTAGCACAGCGAAGGAGGTAAAGTTTCGGTATGGGGGTGAGTCCTTGCGAAGGATTTCGCCGTGCAGTTCGTAGTAGCGCCCCTCCTCGATCGGTTGGCCCGCGAGGTCGAGAGTTGCCGCATATGCGAACAGATCGTTCTGCCTAGCCTTCTCGTCCAACTTTACCGTGATGGGCTCCGCTTGCTCCGCGCCCCAGTAGTCGCGCAACACGCACGAGACGTTGAGGTCTTCCTTGGGAAGGGGGCGTGTCGAGAGCAGGCTAACGGTGAATGTTTTCGGATCTCCGGGAAACAGTAGATTCCCTTCCTGCGCCGACGAGAAGGTCAATCGTTGAATGGTTTCCGGCTTCCTGTCGCTGGCGAGCGGAGCGACGATGACTTCGTCGATCCAGAATTTCCCGGGGGTTTCTTTATTGATCGCTGCGACAATTCTTGCTGAGACGACACCTGCTGGAACGTCGACGATTCGCGCGACCGGCTGCCAGGGATTATTGTTGACCTGCTCCACGACGAACGACTTCGCGAGTACCATGCCGTCCGTTCCGAGCATCTCGAGGACGACGGTGCCGTTGTAGGAGTTATCCTGAGAAACAAGGCGCGACCTCGACGCGATCTTCACTTCCCATGCGCCCGGAGAGATGGGGAAAGTGGGTCCGACGACGGAGACTTTCTGCCGGAGGTTGTTTTCCGGCAGTTCGAGGAGCAACGACTGTTTCCCCTTGAAAATTTCTGTGGAATCGAGGGTGACTTGACCCTGGCCGGGCCAGAGCTTTGCCGCATCTGCTCCTTCAAAGTCCGCACGGAATGCTTCACGGTTTGGCTGGGAGTTCCCGGTTTCTGCAACCGCACCGCTCATTGCCGAGAAAATCACCGCGAGGGCGATCGATTTTGCCACGACCTGAGTGGCGTCTTTGGGATTTAGCATGGGGAAAGGGGGGATCGGACTCCGCAGACGCGCCGCCCGAGGGTGCAGGTTGGATCCGTCGGTCACGCCGCCGGAGGGGCGGTGCTTTCCCGGACGAGCAATTCCGGCTCAATCATCACACTTCGCATCGAGGCGTCGTCGCTGGTCAGAAGAGCAAACACCCCGTGGGCGATCTCGTCGGGCGAGGTTGAGAGCGTCGTGAGAGAAGGATGGATCATCATCCCTGCATCAATTCCGCCGATTCCGATAACCGAGATATCTTCGGGAACCCGGTGACCCCGTTGTTGGAGCCATTTGATCGCGGCGAGCGCCCCGACGTCCGAAACGGCGAACACGGCGGTCTGCGCCGCCGGACCTTTCATTGCCTCTTCCATCGCCTTTTGGGCGGCGTCATAGGCGTCGTCCCAGAGGTGGGCGCCGGAATAAATGATCCGTTTGCGGAGCTCTGGAGCCTCTCGCGAGGTCCAGCTCTCAAACGCGGCGATGCGCTCCTGCACGCTCTCCTTCTCCTCAGGTTCGTTGACAAGCAGCGTGATGCGGCGGTGACCCAGCCCCACCAAGTGCTCCATGCCCCGGCGAATCATGGAGTCATTGCGCCCACCGACAAACTTGTTCATCTCGCCCCGAAGGATCGTATCGACCACCACGAAGTCGTAGCCTTTATCCCCGAGTGCAGCGGCCAATTCCACCGTCGCCCGCGGCGAATTCTCCAGCAGCACGACCGACCCCTCGTGCGAGGCAAACAGGAGATTGTTGTACGCATTGAGCAGGCGGTCGCCACGGTGCGTGTAGATCGGGTGCATGCGAATGCCGCGGTTTTGACACTCCGCATTGAGCAAACCGAGGAGCTTCGCCACACTTGGCGAGGTGTAATCTGGGAGGAAGACCGCGAGATTCTTCAGTTCGGCACCCGGAGGTTGCTTGCAGACGATCGTACACCGCGCCTGCCGCTTCTCCAGCATCCCACGCGTCGCCAAATCCGCCAGAGCCCGGCGGACCGTTCCCTGGGATACTCTCAGATTCGTCACCAACTGCGACTCCGAGTAGAAACGGCTTTGATCGTCAAAATGCTCCGTGATCAGCCTCTCCAGCGCCTTCCTCAACTGAGCATGCAGCGGAAGATCGCGATTGGAATCCAAGACAATCTCCCGGAGATAGTTGGTCTCGGGTTCAGCGGCGGTGGACATTCGGAAAAATCAGACAACGACGAGCTTCTGCAAGTAAATCCTTCTTTGAAGGAGATTAAGTGTTGCGTCACGGAATCCGGGGCGTCAAATGAAATCGGCAATCCGTGCAACTATCGGGAGTTCGACGGTTTAATCCGCATCCGCAAGGAAATCTGCCTGATCCGAGTTCTTGTTTTCGTTGCTGTGAAGAATCAGGGAACATTGCACTTGCACACCTTCGTCTTCCGGAACATTCATCTCCCACAGGCACTTCTTTATAGCGGATGACATCCCCCCACCATTCTGCGAGCGCCTCGCGGTTCCACGGAACCCCGACCTCCGCTCCTTTCGCTCGATGATTGAACTCATCGGCGGACCCCAGACCGGACAGGTACTCCAGCGTCGAGGACCGGACGGAGGCCTTGTCGAATGGCGTCTGAGTTCCACGGAACGCGGACCCGTCACCTGCAGTCTTTTCGACCGACGCGGCGAGGTCAAGGGCTGGCATTGCCGCTTGGGACGGATCGCGGAAAACAACGAGCGCGTCATGACCCTCTCGCGGATCCCGACCGGTGGGCCCTATCGCTTAAGGATCTCATGCGGGGCATTCGACTCCGAAATTGAAGACCTGTATGTAGGCGATGTCTGGGTCCTTGCAGGTCAAAGCAATATGCAAGGTTACGGCAACATGACCGGCGCGAGCCGACCCCACCACTCCGTCCGTGCATTCTCGATGGCGAGGGAATGGAGGATTGCCGCGGACCCGTTGCATGTCCCGCAGGAATCTCCGGATCGTTGTCACAGCTTCGGCAAACCTTTCACCCGTGAGGAGGCCGAAAGGCATCGAAAGACGACAGAAAAAGGGGTGGGTGTAGGTGCCTTCTTTGGGCGCGAAATGTATCGTATTTCCGGTGTTCCTCAGGGCCTGATTTGCACCGCGCATGGCGGAACGACGCTTTCTGAGTGGGATCCGAAGGCGAAAACTACGGATCATTTGTATGGATCGATGCTCACCTCCATTCGCGCGACGGGTCAGCCAATCGCCGGAATGCTTTGGTTCCAGGGAGAAAGCGATTCGAACGCCGAGGCGGAGCCGGAGTATACCCGACGCATGCGCGACCTTGTGTCCGCACTTCGTCGCGATGTGAGGCAACCGAATCTCCCCTGGGTCGTCTGCCAAAGCGCGCGGGCCTTCGGTCGGAAGAAGCCTTCGGTCCACTGGAATGCGATTCAGAATCACCAGCGCCTGTTGCCGCGTTCGATTCGAAACCTCGATGTCGTTGCCACCGTCGACCTACCGATGGATGATCCGTTGCACTTGGGCTCAGACGGCTTCCCCCGACTGGCCCGTCGCATGGCCGATGTCGCCGCGAGACTTGCCTACAGCGATTTCAATCGAAAGCCCACGCCGCAACCGGGACGGATCCGTTCGACATCGAGCGGCTTGTCTCAGTTTGTGGACGTATCGGTTAGGCATGTGGAAGGCGAACTCCGGTCGGCGGGCGAGCCGCATGGGTTTACGATAGAGCGTGCGGATGGAACGCCGTTGGACGGGCCCTTCAAAATCACACTTCGAGGCGACACCGTGCGACTGCATCTCGCGGGCCCTCCCCCTCCTGATTGCCTCGTCGCTTACGGGACGGGGCACACGCCCGTTTGTAACCTCGTCGACGCAAGGGGTCACGCGCTGCCCGTGTTCACCGCGCAACCCGTCATTCCCGATGCGGCATGGCTTCCTTTCGTGACAAAGTGGAGGGTGAGCGACGTCCTACCCGAGCGAGAGGGAGGCGTCCTGGCACTCGACCCTACAGAAATGGAGACACGTCCAACTCGGGAAAAAGCCTACGATGAATCCGGAATCGTGAACGAGCACGACGCGTGGCAGCATCAGCGGGGACTTTGTTTTTTTGTCTCCCTTCTCCGGATCGACGAATCAATGAAGCTTGAAGCAAACATGGGCTATGATGGTCCGTTCCGACTTTGGGTTGACGACAAACCGGTGTTCACCGACCTGAACGGCATGAACCCCTGCCTCCCGGACCAGAGCCAAAAGAAGTTGTCGTTAAGCGCGGGGGTCCACAAGATGCGCGTGGTGATGGACCTCAATGGCGGCCTTGCTTGGGGATTCCAATTACGCTTCCGCCGATGTGATGTCACGCAACGGCAGATTGCCTCTGGGGAATACATCAAACCCGTTTATGCGGTCGGATGAAACCATCTTGCGAGTTATGAAAAAGCAGCAAACGGACTGGAAAGTCCGTTCTCCGTTCCAACTAATGAAAACGACCCTCCTCCTTGCGATTGCCATCGCTTCCATCGGCTCTACGTTTGCCCAGGCAGACCCGGACTACTCTAAAACAAAGCCGGAAATGTCCGCGGTGATCTCCAAGCTGGAGGCCGGTGTTGCCGAAGGCCAGGCCTCCATTCCGTGGCGGCTCTTTGTTCCCGAGAAAGCCAGCAAGGAGAATCCTCTTCCGCTCGTGGTATTCCTCCACGGGGCCGGGAAGAAAGGGAATGACAACATCGGACCCATGAGTCTCGCGTGGAGTTTCATTACTCCGGAGGCGCAGGCAAAGAATCCGTGCTTTGTGCTGGCGCCGCAGGTACCCATCAATCGCCTGTGGGTATCGTACAATCTTAAGGCCATGGAGTCCGTGGATACGGAGGTCGTCGAAATCACTCCGGAAATGGCAGCGGCGCTGGAACTCGTTGACGAGATGCTAAAGACACGGCCGATCGACCCACGGCGGGTGTACGTGGTTGGCCAATCCATGGGCGGTTACGGGACATGGGACGCCATGGTGCGCCGCCCGGATTTGTGGGCAGCGGCGGTTCCGATCTGCGGGGGCGGAGATCCGGCGAAGGCGGAGAAAATCAAAGCCATCCCCGTCTGGGCATGGCACGGCGAATCGGATACCATGGTCCCGGTCACAGGTTCGCGGAAAATGATTGAGGCGTTGAAAGCCACCGGCGCCCAACCCCTTTACACCGAAATTGCCAAGGGCGGACACGGCGTCTGGATAAAAGCGTTCGCAGATCCCAAACTTTACGATTGGCTGTTTGCCCAGAAAAAGCCCTAACGAAGAACATTAGAATCTTAAGCTTTCCACTCTTCCACGATGTCCCGCCAAACGAATCAGACCCCCAATGTGCTGGTATTCTTTACGGACCAGCAGCGTTGGGATTGCTCCGGACTGCACGGAAATCCGCTGGACCTCATGCCGCAGTTCGACCGCATGGCCCGCCAGGGAACGCATGTGGCGCGTTCATTCACGTGTCAGCCCGTCTGTGGTCCCGCGCGTTCCTGCTTTCAAACGGGTCAATATGCGACCACTTCCGGGTGCTTCCGCAATGGGATTGCCCTTCCTCCGCAGGTTCCCACTCTGGCCAATACTTTCCGTCAGGCAGGCTACCAAACGGGGTACATCGGGAAATGGCACCTTGCGGACGAGAGCACCCACGGACCCGTTCGCGAGGAGCAGCGCGGAGGGTATGAAGAATGGCTGGCGAGCAACATCCTGGAATTTACCTCAGATGCTTACGACGTCCGCCTGTATGACAACGACTCCAAAGAACATCGTCTACCGGGCTACCGCGCCGACGCCATCGCGGACGCGAGCATCCGCTTCATTGACCGCCACCGCGAGAGACCCTTCTTCCTTTTTAGTTCCTACATCGAACCGCATCATCAGAACTGGACGAATTCTTACCCGGCCCCAGACGGTTACGCGGAACGCTACCACGGACGCTGGATGCCCCCCGACCTCGCCGCGCTGCGTGGCAATGCACATCAGCACATCGGTGGGTATTACGGGATGGTGAAGCGCCTCGACGAGGCTCTGGGTCGCGTGCTCGATGCTCTAAAAAGCCTTGATCTCGCACAAAGTACCGTCGTGCTGTTCACATCGGATCACGGGTGCCATTTCAAGACGCGCAATGACGAATTCAAGCGCTCGTGTCACGACGCCTCCCTGCGGGTGCCGACGGCGTTTGCGGGCCCAGGATTTGAGGGAGGCGGTCAGGTGCAGGAATTAGTAAGCCTGATCGACCTGCCCCCGACTTTGCTTGATGCAGCGGGGCTGCAGATCCCCACGACCATGCAGGGTCGGTCCATCCTCCCACTCCTTCGCGGAGATCGCTCCAACTGGCCGGAAGAAGTGTTTGCCCAAATCAGCGAAAGCGAGGTGGGCCGCACGATTCGCACGCGCCGGTGGAAATACAGTGTAAGCGCGGAAGGACGCGATCCTTGGAAGGACGCCGGTGCGGACACCTACACGGAGACACATCTGTACGATCTCGATTCCGACCCCTACGAACTTGCGAATCTCATCGGCTTGTCGTCGCACCGCACGGTTGCAGACGAACTCCACGACCGACTCCTCAGGCGAATGCGCGAATGTGGAGAAACCGAACCCCGCATTCTTCCCGCTCCACCGCGCCCTTCCGGCCTGCGGGTCACGTCTTAAGTTAAGCAATATGGAAAAACACGATCTGGACGAACTCGCAAACGAAATCACCGCGGCAAGTCCGTGGATCCCGACGATTACCGAAGAAATGTCCAAGGTGGTCATTGGTCAGGCCTATCTGGTCAAACGCCTCCTCATCGGTCTGCTCTGCGATGGGCATGTCCTGCTGGAAGGCGTGCCTGGTCTCGCGAAGACCACGACGATCAAGGCGCTCGCCAACTGCATCCACGGCGAATTCCGTCGCATCCAATTCACCCCGGATCTCCTGCCCTCCGACATCGTCGGGACCCTGATCTACAACTCCGAGACACGCGAGTACGTCGCGAAGAAGGGTCCGATCTTTGCCAATGTCGTCCTCGCTGATGAGGTCAACCGCGCTCCGGCGAAAGTTCAAAGCGCGCTACTCGAAGCGATGCAGGAACATCAAGTGACCCTTGGCGATACGACATTCCCCCTGCCGGAACCCTTCCTCGTCCTGGCAACGCAGAACCCTGTGGAACAGGAGGGAACGTACCCCCTCCCGGAGGCACAGGTCGATCGATTCATGCTCAAGGTGGTGGTCGACTACGGCACGCTCGAGGAGGAACTAAGGATCATGGACATAATGGCGACCTCGGGTGCAAAGCCAAAGGCGCTGCCGGTCGTCGACCTTCAAACGATCATTTATCTTCGTACCCTCTGCGACCGAATCTACGTTGACGATGCTCTCAAGAATTACATCGCCCGCCTGGTATTCGCCACGCGTAATCCGGAAACCGTTGACCCCAAACTCGCCGGACTGATCCGCTACGGCGCCTCGCCGCGCGCATCGATTAACCTACTCCTGGCGGCCCGTGCGCACGCCTTTTTGGAGGGCCGTGCGTATGCAACGCCGTTCGATGTCCGGAGCATTACCATGGACGTGCTGCGGCACCGTCTACTGCGCACGTACGAGGCCGAAGCCGAAGAGGTGAGCAGTGAGAAGCTGGTTAATTGGATTCTCGAAAAGGTCGCCGTCCCCTGAGACCTAAGGCGACCTCATTCCCGTGATTCCCCGCGATTATCTTAAGAAGATCCGCCAGATCGAGGTGCGAACCAACCGACTGGCCCAGGAAATGCTGGCCGGCGCGTACCACTCGGTATTCAAAGGCCGCGGAATGGACTTCGAAGAGGTACGCGAATACCAGATCGGAGACGACGTCCGAACGATCGACTGGAATGTCTCCGCACGCACGGGGAAAACCCATATCAAAAAGTACCGGGAAGAGCGGGAGCTAACCATGGTGATCATGGTGGACCTTAGCGCCTCGGGCATCATCGGCACGGGGACCCAATCCAAACGAGACCTTGCGGCGGAAATCGCGTCCGTCCTTGCCTTTAGCGCCACGCGAAACAGCGATCGCGTCGGACTCATTCTCTTCACGGACGAGGTGGAACACTATGTCCCGGCGCGTAAGGGTCGGTCTCACGTGTTCCGGCTCATTCGTGAGATTCTTTACTTCGAACCGCGCAATCGCTCGACATCGTGCGAGAACGCACTGCATTTCCTTAATCATGTCTTTCCCCGTCGCGCCATTGTATTTCTGATCAGTGACTTTATAGACGAAGGATTTGAGAAGGCGTTGAAGGTCACCAATCAGAAGCATGATCTCATTGCGATCCACATCTCGGATTCCAGTGAGTTTCGGCTTCCCCGCGCGGGTTGGGTGACGCTTGAGGACGCGGAGACCGGGGACCTGGTGGAGGTGAATACCAATGACCGATCGGTGCGCGAACGGTATGAGCGGGCAGCAACAGAGCGGCGGAATAGCCGACGCAGCATGGTGCGTCGTGCGGGACTCGACATGATCGAGGCGGAGACGGGTCTCCCTTATCTGACCGACCTCAAGAAGTTTTTCGAACGGCGTATCAAGGCACGCGGGCAATGAACGGGTCATCCTCGGACATCATCGAAAACCTTAACTTGGTGACTCCGGACGACCCGTGGCTTTGGGTGAAAGTGCTGGTCATCCTCGCGGTCCTCGCCGCGCTAGCGGGCCTCGTTGCCTGGAGATTGGTCCGAACTGGCAAACTCCCGTTTTTCCAAACGCCGCCCATTCCGCCGGAGAAGTCGGCGCTCGAACGCCTCGCTGCTCTTCGGCACCTCATTGGCGAGAATCGATTCTCAGAATTTGTCCATCAATCCTCCGGCGTCCTTCGGGAGTACATTGAGGCGCGTTACGCGTTGCGCGCCCCGCGACTCTCCACCGAGGAATTTCTCTACGAGGCCGAACAGAGCCCGACCCTCGATGCTGCGCGCCGCTCGAGGCTCAGTAAGTTTTTGTTTGCGTGCGACAACGTAAAGTTCGGTTTGGGGTCGCTGGACATTGCCGGCATGGAGGCCCTTTACCATGCGGCCGAAGGCTTCATCGTCGAAACCAGTGCGCCGGATCCTGCGGAGGGAACACCGCGATGATCTCTTTTGGTGCGCCGTGGTGGCTACTGCTGCTCCCCGTTCTTGGGTGGTGGGTCTGGAGGCTGGGAAATGCGGCACCCGCGGCAGCCATCACCCATTCATCGACCGGACTTCTCGTTGGTCTGGGTACGCCGCCGCGAAACGGACCCGGTCGCGTCCTGCGCGCTCTGCGGGTACTCGCGTTGATCCTGCTCGTGATCGCGATGGCCCGACCGCGGGTGCCTCAGGGGGAACGCCCGGATCCCGGCAAGGGGATCGATATCATGATGGTTTGCGACGTTTCCCAGTCGATGGATACCAAGGATTTCAGCATCGGCGCCCAGAAGGTGACCCGGCGGGAGGCCCTGCTCCAGGCCCTCTCGTCCTTCGTGGACGGACGCAAGAACGACCGCATCGGCATGATTGGCTTCGCCACGTACACCTATCTGCTAAGCCCGCTAACGACGGACGGAAATTGGATCAAGGACGTTTACAAACTCGTGGTGCTAAAGAACGGAACCGCGATCGGCGATGGCATCATTGCCGGTGTCAACAAACTCGAGGAGAACGCATCCAGATCCGAAGTCATGATCCTCGTCACGGACGGGCTGAACAATGCGGGAAACAGCCCGATGGACGCCGCAGAGTATGCAAAACAACGCGGAGTGCGGATTTATGCGCTCGAAATCCTGGACCTGCGTCGAATGCAGGCCGCTGCGGCGGGGAACAGTCCACTGAGTCAGGTTGCCACAAAAACGGGAGGTCAGTACTTCCAGGCATCGGACACCGCCGCGCTCATGCAGATTTACCAACAGATTGATCGGATGGAAAAGCGGGAGTTTGACAACAATCGCTACATGCTCTTCCGAGAGTTGTATCTGTGGCTTCTGGCGCCGGCGGCGCTGATTCTCATTTTCGAACTCATTGCGGGAAACACCTTCTGGATGCGGCTGCCATGAAATTTGCCAACCCTCTTTTCCTGTGGGCCCTTCCGATCCTGTTGTTAGGCGGGGCGGCACTTTTCATGGCGTCCCGGCGTATGGGCGCTCGGAAACTGGCGGAGTTCGGACCTGCCGACCGCCTTTCGCGGATTCTTCGCAGCGTCAATCCCCGCGCACGGTTGGTTAAATTCGCCATGGTCACCGCGGGACTGGCCCTCCTTGCCGTTGCCGCAGCGCGTCCGATGGTGGGACCTCGCGGCACGGACGCGGAGCAAACGGGCACCGAGTTTTTCATCGTTCTGGATGTTTCCAAAAGCATGCTCGTGCGGGATGCGGAGCCCAATCGACTCGAAGCAGTCAAGGCCTCGCTCCTCGAGTGGCTGAAAACCCGCCGCGGCGACCGGATCGGGCTCATTGTGATGGCGGGCGACGCCTTCGTTCAGGCTCCGTTGACAAACGACTACACCGCTTTGCGGGAGGTGCTGGATCAGTCGGGGCCCCAATCGCTCTCACGCGGGGGAACTAACATCGCCGGTGCGATCGAAATTGCCGCGTCCGCTTTTGCTAAAACAGAGGTTAAGCAAAAAGCCATCATCATTGTTAGCGATGGAGAAAACCTCGAGGGCAACGCCATCGAAGCAGCCACGAAGGCTCACACAACGCAGAACATCAGCATCTTCACGGTCGGCGTTGGTTCCGAAGACGGCGGACCCGTTCCGGAGTTCACCCGCGGCAAAAAGCAGGATTTTTCGAAGCCACCGGCCGCATTTGTGAAGGATGAGTACGGCGTGCAGGCGCGGAGTCGACTCGATGAGCGAGCCCTGCGCTCGATCGCCACGGCGGGCGGAGGTCGCTTTATTCGCTTCCAACCGGACGGCGACATTTGGAATGCGCTTTACACCCAGTCCATCCAACCGCTGGCCCGTCGAATGGAAACGGTCGACCTCAGCAACTACGATGACCTGTTTCAGATCCCACTCATTGTGGCGATCCTCCTTTTGGCGGCGGAAATGGCCGTTTCCACCCGTCTCCGTCAACCCCTCAAGCCCACACCAGCGGTCACGCTGCCCGAAGCAGGATCGGCCGCGCCGGCCACAAAAATGAAATCCTCCCCGCCCGCGCGAGGACGGGGCTTTTCCGCTTCCGCAAGTCTGCTCGCATTCGTTTTTACACTCGCGACCCTGCACGGCGCACCAGAGGTCCTAAGCATTGCCGATGCGGAAAAAATGATCCGCGATGGGAAAGCTGACGAGGTCGCAAAGACCCTTTGGATGACCGCTCAACAGCATCCGGAGGATCCTTATCCTCTCTACAACTACGGCATCGCCGCTTACGCCTCGGGAAAATTCAACGAGGCCATTTATGCATTCTCAGAAGTGTCCTCCTGCCGGGATGAAAAACTGCGTGCTCTGGCACTCACCCAACTGGGAAATGCGCAGTACCGTTTGGGCAAAAACCTACTGAAGAACAAGAACGGCGAAGGAGCCATTATCGCCTGGGAGCGCGCCGTCGAGTTTTACGACGCCTCTCTCAAGCAACGGAAGGATTCCGTCTCCGAGCACAACCTCGCCATTGCACGGAACGGACTCGAAGAAACCTTGATCGCAGAGGGCGAGAAGGCACTAGGGAGAGGCAAGCAAACGCAGGAACTGAATCAACGTGCTTCGAGTCTGACGAGCGCGTTCGACAAGTTCGAGAAAGCCCTCGCCTTCTCGCCGGACAACACCGTCGCCAAGCTCAAGAGCGACGAGGCGCGCCGCCTGCTGTCGGAAACCCTTCGCGATCAAGCCCGCGAGCTCAAGGCAA
>Ga0247834_1005324_pt1 | contig 15367 bp, 9 predicted proteins | sample LaCruzMarch2015__8_FD_187118 | JGI IMG/M metagenome (GOLD analysis project Ga0247834, IMG submission 187118) | Freshwater microbial communities from meromictic Lake La Cruz, Castile-La Mancha, Spain - LaCruzMarch2015_12m | ecosystem: Environmental > Aquatic > Freshwater > Lake | place: Spain... | reverse complement strand
GTTTGTACAATTACCCCATGGTACCCGGCTTGACGCCTGCCAACAAAGACAGTATGTTGCTCCAGTTTCCTCCGTATGCGCACCCTACGCCTGAATCGGAAAAAGGCGTGACCTTGCCGGATGGACGCTTCATCCCCGGACTCGGATCGGCACTGGCGGAAGAGGCTATGAGTGTCTGGACCATTGATCTGGACCGTATGGAAGTTAAGGATCGTTTTAAAACGGGCCATCAAATAGGCGAAATCATTGAAGAAGTTGAAATTGTGGGCGGCGCAAGCCCCAATTCCATTGCCGTAGGGAGCCGCTACGCTTATGTTTCCAACGCAACCAATGATCTGATTACGGTCATTGATTATCGGTCGCACAAGGTTGTCAGTGAAATTAAACTCAAACTGGATCGCCGGGTGGATGATTACCGCGGGTTGATGCCTTTTGGCCTCTGCCTCTCTCCCGACGAAAAAACGCTGTACGTGGCCCTGCTTGGCTTAAATGCCGTTGCGGTAGTGGATGTCAAAAAGCACAAAGTAAAAGGTTATATTCCAGCCGGATGGGGCACTACGCGGGTATTGTGCTCCAAAGATGGGCGCAAATTATTCATCACTTCGGCTCGCGGATTGGGTGCCGGACCCAATGGTGGCAAAGACTTCGTGACCCCGCCCCAGGGCACTTATATCGGTGATATTCAATTAGGTACCTTCCAGATTGTGGATGCGCCGGATGCTGCGACCCTCAAAACCTGGACCCAACAAGTGATCGCCAATACCTTCCGAACCGTCACCCTTACGGATGATGGAAAAAATCCGTTGCCCCCAACCAGGGGATTGCGCCGTTCGCCCATCAAGCACATCCTTTATATCACGAAGGAAAACCGAACGTATGACGAAATGCTCGGCCAACTGCCCGGAGCTGTTCGGGATGAGAGCTTGGCTCGTTTTGGCCTGAATGTCACTATTGCGCCGGATAAAGTCGGCGGAGACACCTTGCGCAATGCTAATGTATCGCCCAATCATTTGAAAATTGCCAAACAATGGGCTTTTTCCGACAATTTTTACTGCGATTCAGACGCTTCCATTCACGGCCATCACTGGATGATCGGTCATATTCCAAACGAATACGTAGAGGCGAATTCTGCCGCAGATGGCCGATTCGATCCTGCATCTAAAGCGCCAGGCCGGCGGTTCCCAAAAGCAACTGGAGCCGTGGATCCAGAAGATTACAACGAAATAGGTGGATTATGGGAAAATTTGGCCAGAAATGGTATTGATTTTTTCAATTTCGGGGAAGCCAACGAATACTCAGGCGTACAGGAAGAATGGATGGATACGGAATTTGGTGCCGCGCAATCGGTGGTTTTTCCAATGCCGAAGTCTGTATATAAACAAACCAGCAGGACCTATGCTGGGTATAACATGAACATTCCCGACCAGTTTCGGATGGATCAGTTTGAGCAGGAATTTACCCAACGTTGGCTTCAGGGAAAGGACACTATGCCAGCACTGGTTGCGCTTCAATTGCCCAATGACCATACTTCCGAGGCGCGCCCAGCGGATGGATACCCTTACCGCCACTCATTCGTAGCCGACAATGACATGGCGCTGGGTCGAATCTTACATTTCCTGAGTCGCACGCCCTATTGGAAAAGCACCCTCGTTATTATAACAGAAGATGATCCGCAGGGCGGAGTGGATCATGTAGATGCTCACCGTTCGGTCTTGTTGATGGCCGGACCCTATGTTAAACGCGGGTATATTTCGCATCGCCACGCCAATTTTGGCTCTCTATTGCGTGTAATCTATACGGTGCTCGATCTGCCAGCGGTAAATCAATATGATCAGACGGCTTCCTTACTCGACGATTTTTTCACGCCAACACCTGATTATACCCCTTATGAGGCAGAAGAAGCCGATATTAGGGTATACGATGCAAAGAAATCACTCCAGAAATACGGCAAAATTTTTGATTGGCGCAAAATCAAACAAGGTCCTGGAATGGACGATGAAATGGAACAGCGGAAGGATCACTACCGCCAAAAGCATTAGATTGAATGCCGAATAATGTGCCTACTTCTTCGACCGATTCCCCGCCATAAAACCCCATCCACTCGAGCCCAGCAAAAAGCCCAGGTCATACAACCCGCCCGTATTGTTGACGGCATAAATGGCTACATTGTCCTTAAAAAGACTGGCAATAAAGCTAACCGGTGTAATAAAACCGTGAATTAATCCGTACAAAAATCCATACTGCCGACCGGAAAGGCATTCTTTGGTGGCTTGCACCTCAGCGCAGGAAGCAAAAACAAGTATGGCAATAATTACTGCTGCAAATAAGAGTGGCTTGGTAAATTTCATGGTGAGCTAAATTTATAGGTTTACACGATTGAAAATGAAAGCCAATCAAAGCAGACTACTGGACATTTTGACATTGGACATTGGACTTGCACTCTAAAATATTGAAAATCAAGCACTAGCTGAATCTAGTCAAACGTCTAATGTCAAAATGTCCAGTAGTCTGCATTCAAAGGATCGAGAGCTTTACCCCTGCAACTTCACCGCATTGTCCGCAATGGTCAAGGCTTCAATAATACCCTCCAGATCCCCTTCTACCACCTTGTCCAGATTGAAATTCTTGTTGTCGCCCTCCAGACGGTGGTCGGTCACGCGGTTTTGCGGCCAGTTGTAGGTGCGGATTTTTTCGGAGCGGTCGCCGGAGCCGACGAGGCTTTTTCGGGCAGAGGCAAATGCGGAGGCTTCTCTTTGAAGCTGGGCATCGCGAATCTGCTGCACGAGGCGGCCCATGGCGATGTCGCGGTTTTTGTGCTGCGAACGGCTCTCGGTACTTTCAGCCACCACACCTGTGGGTAAGTGGGTGAAACGCACCCCGGACTCCGTCTTGTTCACGTGCTGACCTCCTGCTCCGGAAGCACGAAAAGTATCTGTCCGGATGTCTTCTTTTCGGATGTTGACGTCTTCGGGTTCCATCTTGGGCAGCACCACCACCGTGGCGGCGGAAGTGTGTACGCGGCCTTTGGCTTCGGTTTCCGGCACCCGTTGCACCCGGTGGGTACCGGATTCGAACTTGAGTTTTCCGTACACGTTTTCACCGGTGACTTCGAGCACCAGTTTGCTGTATCCGCCCGCCGTGCCGGGTGTTTCGTCCACTAGTTCAAGTTCCCAACCCTGATCTGAAAAATAGCTCGAATACATTCGGTAAAGGTCGCCGGCAAAGATGGCGGCTTCATCTCCTCCTGTGCCGGATCTGATTTCAAAAATCACATCTTTCTCATCCTCAGGGTCTTTGGGGGTGAGCAGGGTTATGAGCAGTTCTTCCAGAGTATCGCGTTCAGGCTCCAGTGAGGCGATTTCTTCGCGGGCCATTTCGCGCATTTCGGGATCGGCATCGGCAGCCAGCATGGCTTTCGCGCTGGCAATATCGGCGATCGCTCGTTCGTACTTCTCGGCAGCCTCCACCAGTGGTTGAAGTTTTTTGTACTCCTTATTTACCTTTTTCGACTTTTCCGGATCGGCCACGGTGGAAGGGTCGCTGAGTTGCTCCTCCAAATGGGTGTATTTTTCTCGTATGGCTTGTAGTTTGTCTAACATTGCTGATTCTTCTGTTTAACCACATAGTGCACATAGAACACAGTAGTTTTTCAAAAAGGCTATGTGTTCTATGTGCTCTATGTGGTGAATGGTATTTTCAAAAATCCCCCACGCTCACGCCGTCAAAATATCCAAATTTCCACAAAATTAAAATGGCAATCCCCATCGCGATGCGGTACCAGCCAAACCACTTGAACCCATATTTAGTGAGGAAATGAATGAAATATCGAATGGCCGCCATCGCCACCAAAAAGGCCACGACGTTGCCCACACCGAGTAGCATGATTTCGTTGCTGGAAAACGTGCCACCTTCGTCTTTGACAAAATCCCAGAGCGATTTGCAAGTAGCGGCAAACATGGTCGGAACAGCGAGGAAAAACGAAAATTCCGCCGCCGTGGTAGGTGAAAGTCCTTGGGCTAGTCCGCCAAAAATAGTAGCCGCCGAACGGCTCACTCCGGGCACCATCGAGATGACCTGAAAAAAACCGATGCGCAGCGCACGAGGCAGTGTAATGTCTTTTTCCACGGAGGTTTCGACCTCGCGTTGCCTTTTGAAAAATTTATCGAGCAAGATAAAAATGATCCCGCCGATGATGAGCGCGAGCGCTACCACCACGATGTTTTCAAGCAGTTGGTCAATCTGTTTTTTGAATAAAAGCCCAAAAAACGCTGCGGGCAAAAACGCCACCAACAGCTTGACATAAAACCCGATGCTCTGGAAAAACCGCTTCCAATACAACACCACCACCGATAGGATGGCGCCGAATTGAATGGCCACCGTGAACACTTTGACAAAAGGCTGCGAGGCAATACCCATAGCCGAGGAGCCAATAATCATGTGTCCCGTGGACGACACCGGCAAAAACTCCGTCAGGCCCTCAATGATGGCGAGTATAATGGCTTCCAGCAGGGTCATGCTTCAGGGTTGTTGGAGTAGTCGGCAGCTTCGGGCTTCCGTTTGAAAATACCAACCGCCACCATCACAAATCCGGCCACCATGAGGATGGGGGCCACCGTGATGCGCGTGAAACTGTAAATGCGCTCGGGTTCCCAAACATTTGGATCAGGCATGGCGCCGCCCGACATGATTGCCAAGCCGACCAGTACCAGTGCAAGACCAATACCCATCAGGATAAAGTTCTGGCGACCAAAAATGAGTTCGTTGCTCCCGGCAGAGAAGATGCTCTCTTTTTTCTCGGCAGGGCGGCGTACAGGTGCAGGGGCCGTTTTTCTTTGTTGTGGTTGTGGAGCGGGACGTTGTTGTTGCTTTGCCATAATGTATAATGTGGTCCCCGCCTTCGTCCCGAGTCCTCGTGACTATGGCGGGTAAAAATGTGAGTAATGTGGTCAATTTAATTAATAAAGGTCATCCAATTTCATCCTCAAAAACTTATTCACTACCCACCAGGTGCTCAAGCCTGAAATCAGAACGCCCAAAAGCGCCAGTCCGGAAAATACCAGCACTACAGCGTTTATATCCTGCAACTGTTCCAAATCGGGCATTACTTGCCGCAGCCACCACAATACAGCCGAGAGGGCTGCAATAGCGAATGCTGCGCTCCACAATCCGTTCACGATGCCCTGGCGGATGTAGGGGCGACTGATAAATTCCCAGGATGCACCCACCAGTTCTTGATTCTTAATGATAAAACGGTTGGAGTACAAAGCCAACCGAATGGTGTTGTGGATGAGTGCAATGGCCGCAAAGATGAGGAAAACCCCCAAAGCAAAGGTGATAATACCCAGGCTTCGGATGTTGTTGCCTACATTGCTGGTGTTGGCCGCTTCAAAATAAAGGTCGCTCACCAGCGAGTCCTGACGGAGCGATTCGCGCCAATCCATTAGTTGTTGATCGTCGAGGTATTCAGCTTTTACGTTGAATCGCACGACATCACGCATGAGGTCGGGCATATCTTCGAGCATACTTTCGTCGCCGAGATCTTCGCGCATGGTGGCAGCGGCTTGTTCGCGGGTGATGAACGTGACGCTTTCTTTTTTTACAAAGGGTTGTTGACGCACCATGGCTACCAGCCTTGCTACATCGGCCTCTGCAAGACCGGGCTTCAGTTCCAGCCAGAGGTCTACTTTTTCTTTAAAAAGTGTCACCAACTTTTGCCCATGGAGGGCCATGAGCGCAAAAAAGCCCAACACAAACAGTACCAGCGCGACACTGGCAATGGCGGAAAGATAATTAGGTCGGGTGCGTGACATGGTCGTAGTCTGAAGATTTGGTTGGGTCAAAGAGAGCGCGAAGGTAAGGAAGGTTGCGAGAAGTGGGTATTACATAATGTTGATGAGGGTTTATGGAGGTTTATGCTGTAAACGCGAAGCTTTTTTTGCCAAAACTTGCAGAACTCAACTTCACCGTCCTCAAATCTGAGGCTTAAGGTTACCTTTGGTTTTCACTTTTTGCCCCAACTTTCCGAAAGTTTCAAACTTTCGGAAAGTTATGCGCAACAACAAGGCTGCAAACATGAACGCTCAACTGCTACGCACGCTCCCTTTCGCCTTTCTTTTCCTGCTAAGTCTTTCGGCCCAAAGCCAGTGCTTTTACACGCTTAAAATGTATGATAACGTCGGCGATGGATGGAATGGCGGCACGCTTACGATCAGCAGTGGCGGCAATTCGGTAGCCTACACCTTGAATGACATGACCGACGACGGCAAGGATAGCACCCTCACATTCAATATATTATCTGGGGCTCCGCTGGTAATTTCCTATACTGAGGGGAATTTTCCATGGGAGGTTTCGTTCAGTATTTTTGACAACACAGGGGAATTGTTCCTGGCCAGTACATTTCCAGTCACGGGGACTGTTTTCTCTGGTATTGGGGAATGTATCCCTTGCGGCAAACCTCTGGGCTTGGTGGTGGAAAACGTTTGGGACACTTATTCCAAACTGCGCTGGCAACCCAACAATGGCGGCACCAGTGTCCCGGTCAGTTGGCGGGTTATATATGGTCTGCAAGGCTTTTCTCCCAGTGCCGGAGCTGGCGACACGCTGGACGTATTACTGCCCAAAGCAACGATCCTCGGACTGCAAAAAAAGACCTGGTATGATGCTTACGTCCTGCAATACTGCGACGTGACGGGCGGATATTCCGAAATCGCAGGCCCCATTTCTTTTCAGACTTACTGGACCAACGATTTGGGCATAGCAGGGGTGGTAGCACCCCTAAGTGGCTGCGACCTGGGCTTTGACTCTGTGAAAGTTATCCTGGCAAACTATGGTTCAGCACCCCAGTCACTCTTCAACTACCGCTATGCTGTGAACGGCACGAATGCTCCTGTGGTGCCGCCCGCTGATGGCTTTTATACCGGCATTTTGGGGAAAGATAGCAGTACAGTCATTGCATTTGAGACCCTCACTGATTTTTCAGAACCCGGTGAATATCGTATTGATGTTTTTACTGAACTGAGCGGTGATGAAGATGTGCTCAACGACACCTTCACTTATTACGTCAACAATCGTTTACAGCCCAATTACACCCAACAATTTGAAACATGGGATGGCGGTTGGACGCCCACGGGGCAAAACCCCTCTTGGGAATATGGCATCCCCAACAAAACGGCGATCCCCGCTGCTGCGAGCGGCCAAAACGCCTGGGTGACCAATCTGGATGGCAACATCAACCTTTCTGAGTTTTCCTACCTTGAATCACCCTGTTTTGATTTTTCAGAATTGACAGAGGATCCCGCCATTGAATTTTCCCTGATTTACCAATTGCAAACAACCTATGATCTGGCTTGGCTGGAAATGTCGTTGGATGGTGGCCAGAACTGGGAGAAAATAGGGGAAATAGGGGAAGGGAAAAATTGGTATACGGAAGAAAACCAGTTTTTGGGTCTGGACGAAGGATGGTCTGGGCGCAGTGATGGCTGGATTACTGCACGCCACTCCTTGCCCAATTCAGCAGGCGAAAGTGAAGTACATCTGCGCTTTGCTGTGGCTACTGCTCCTTTCTTCCTAAGTGGCGGAATAGGCATTGACGACGTGCGGATTTTAAAGTCTTTACCCAAAGACCTTGCTGGACTGAGTGTCAGCACACTCGGCAACGACGCAGAATGTGGCATTGCCCTCGACCAAATCTTATTCTCGTTCACCAACTTTGGCAGCCAAACCCAATCAGGCTTTCAAGCAGCTTATAGCATCAATGGCGCTGCGCCCGTGGTGCAAAACATCAGCGGCGGCATCGCCACGGACCAAGGCATCACGCATATTTTTAATCTACCCTTCGACAGCCGCGATGGAAATTTTGAAATCAAGTGTTGGACCCTCCTGAACGGCGATCAAGTCAAGAGCAACGATACGGTGACCTATACCATAAACCACCAGCCCCAGCCCGTGCCATTCCAGGAAAATTTCGAATCGTACACCGCTCCTCCGACCGATTGGACCTACGATCCTGAATTCAGCTTTTCTGTAACCAACCAACACAATAATATTTCTAAAGTACTGGCTTTCAACCTTTTCAATGGAAATGCAGCGTTTGCCGCCGATATGCCGCGCTTGGGAAATATCAACTCAGGCGATTCTTTGTATTTTTCTTATCGCATAACGACCTTTGATTCACAAGGTCAATCGCCTGCGTTCTTGCAAAACGGCAGTAGAATTGAAATCCAGATTTCAACGGATTGTGGAGCGACTTATCAGACCGTCAATAGCATAACAGGACTTAATCACAGCCCAACGGTGCAGATGCGTACCCGGAAAATCAGTCTGGATGCCTACGCTGGTCAATCTATAAAAATTCGTTTCAACGGTGTTTGGGGCGCGGGCGATTTCTGGGTGGATATTGACAATATCAATCTGCTCTCTTGTCCTGCAAGCCTGGACTTGACTGCGGAATTGACACCCGCAACGCCCGGCTTCCCCGATGGTGAAGCTAGCGTCGAGGTGGGCATCGGCAACCCGCCTTACCAGTACGAATGGAGCAACGGCAGCACCGACCAAACCGCCACGGATCTTGCTGTGGGGAATTATACCGTCACGGTCACCGATGCTTTTGGCTGCTCCGACGTACTGAGCATTAGTCTTGGGAGCTCATCTGCAGTCGATCTGGATGATTTTGCCAAAATTTCACTTCATCCAAATCCAACGAGCGGCTTTGTAACCTTGAAAGCTACATTTGGTCGTTCATTGGACGCACAAATCGAAATTTTGAATCCGCTCGGCCAGCACATCATGTATTTTGCAGCCAGCGCAACGGATCAACTTTCTCAATCGTTTGATTTGGAAGCTTTCCCAAGCGGGCTTTATCTTGTAAGGCTTACTGCCGGAGAAAAGAGGATGACACGGAAATTGGTCAAACAATAGAACTTTGCGCTTTCAGCCTAAATATCATCGCCAAAGTGTTACGTCCTAATTCGGCCAATGTCTTTAGTTCACTAACCACCAACTCACGGCTTTATATTATTAAAACTTGTACCCTACTCATGCACACAAAAAAACTGCTCTCCTTCCTGCTTTGCCTTTTTCTGGCAAACGCGACTTACGCCCAAGGCAAATCCTTTTTCAACCCGGTTTCCTCAGAAAAAGTAACCCTCGCTGAAGGCATTGCCCCCACCATGTTGCCCAAAAAATTTGATGCGTACCAATTGGATGAGGCTGGGCTGAGAGCAGCGCTGGAGTCTGCTCCCTGGGAATTCACGCCAGAGGCAGCGCAGCGCAAGTGCGTAATAAGTGTACCCATGGGCAATGGCAAAGTCGAACAATTCTCCGTGTTCCGCATCGCCATGCTGGATACCGAGTTTGCGGCGGCTTGCCCTTACATCCGTACTTATGCAGGCGTATCGCTGACAGATTCGCGTCGTAGTGTGCGGTTCAGCACCACCTTAAGAGGATTTCGGGCAATGATAATGCAGCCCGATTTCGCCGCATCCATGCTGAAGCCCGTCGAGCCTGGAAAAATGAACAGTCTGTACATCGCTTACGATATAGCCGACGAACCTAACAACGGTCAGTCAGGCTTTTCAACGGGCACTGCGCCCACTTTTACTGCTTGGGATATCCTAAAAGAGCAGGGCTATGTGCCACCCGCCGAAGATCGTGGGCAAGAATTTGACCCCGTGAAGCTCAAGGTGCTCCGTTTTTGTGTGGCAGCGGTAGGGGAATTCACCCAAGACCACGGTGGCACCAAAGCCTTGGCACTTTCCGCAGTGACCGAATATACCAACTTGGTGAGCGCCACTTTTGAGCGTGACATTGATGTCCGTCTGCAATTGACCTTTGGCACTCAATATGTTATGTTTGATAATCCAAACACAGATCCCTATCCGGTACAAGCAAACGATGCTTGTATGGCAATCAATCCTTCCGTACTCAACCAATACACCAACGTCAATTCGTACGACGTCGGCCATGTGTTTATCCGTGGCGGCGGAGGCGTTGCGGGCGGCGTGGCTTGTTTTGATGGGAAGGGACGGGGTTGTTCTGCGGGTAGCCTTGTAGGCCCGAACGACTATGGCACCTTCTTCTTATTCGTAATAGGCCAGGAAGTCGGCCACCAACTGTCTGGCGGCCATACGTGGAACTTTTGTGGTGCAGGCAATGATCAACGCGCAGGCGGGACGGCTTATGAACCCGGCAGTGGCAGTACCATCATGTCTTATGCAGGAATTTGTGGCAGTGCCGATATTGTACCCATCGCCGATTTGTACTACCATACAGGCAGTATCGAAGAGATTAAAAATTTTCTTTCGTTTGCGACCTGCGGGACTGTGCAAACGACCTCAAATAACCCTCCAATCGTAACATTGCCTTATCAGGACAATTTCAATATCCCGATTTCTACACCGTTTGAACTCACGGGTTCGGCTACCGATCCAGATGGCGACGCACTCTCGTATTCCTGGGAAGGTATGGACGCTGGCCCGGAAACCCCGCTGGGCGAACCACTGGGCAATGCCGCTATTTTTCGGAGCTGGCCCGCCGTGGATGTGACCAACCGCTATTTCCCGCGCCTTAACACGATCCTTGCCAACGGATTCTACAATGCAGAACAACTTCCTACCTATACCCGCGACCTAACCTTTCGCTTCACTGCCCGTGACAATAAACCCAACGGCGGAGGCGTAGCCTGGGCTGATGTGGAATTCAAAGCAACAGCGGCTGCTGGACCATTTTTGGTGGTTTCGCCCAATTCGGCGAGCTCGATTTGGCGTGTGGGTGAATGGGTGCGGGTGGAATGGGATGTGGCCAACACGAACGCAACGCCCGTTAATTGCCAAAAGATCAACATTCGTTTAAGCACAGATGGGGGACAAACTTATCCCATTACCCTGGCGCAAAACACGGAGAATGACGGCAGCAATTATGTGCTGGTGCCGGATATCTTGACATCGGTTGCACGCGTCCGTGTGGAGGCCGCCGACAATGTTTTTTTCGACCTCTCCAATGCCAATTTCAAAATCCAAAACCCTGTACAAGCTTCGCTCACTTTGGGGCTTTCGGCGGATGCGGCCACGGTTTGTATGCCGGCTGATTTTAGCACATTAATCAACACCGCTTCCGTGCTGGGCTACAATACGCCCGTTTCCCTTGAACTTTTGGGCAGTTTGCCACAGGGTGCAACGGTCTCATTCAGCGCGAACAACCTCAACCCCGGAGAGAGCAGTACCCTGAATTTTGACCTGCAATCGGTGCCCGTCGAAGGCAGTTTCAACTTCACGGTGCGGGCCATTTCAGGGCTGGATACCTTCCTTCGACCCATCACGCTGTTCCTTCGGCGGAACGATTTTACGGGCTTCGAACTCCAAACGCCAGTCAACGGCATAACAAATCTCGGTCTTACCCAAACACTCCACTGGGGCAAGGGCCTGGATGCCGACAATTACGATGTGCAATTTTCAGACAGTCCCTCCTTCACGACCATCCTGGCCTCCTCCTACAATACAACCCTGGATTCTTTGAAAATCAATTTCTTATTGGAAAAAGGGAAGGCTTACTTCTGGCGGGTACGGCCGCGCAACGAATGCGGCCTCCATGATTGGACAGAGCCGTTTTTCTTTTCCACTTTCGCCGAAAATTGCTTGAGTTTTACGGCGAACGACCTTCCCAAAAATATTTCTACCAATGGTACGCCCACGGTTGAATCTACCATTACCGTCGTGCAAGGTGGAATAATTAGCGATCTGGTTGTAAGCAACATTGAAGGATCTCACGAATATTTCAAGGATTTAGAGGCGCACCTCATTAGCCCACAAGGCACCGATATACTGCTTTGGAAAGACCGTTGCGGCAATTTCAATGGCGCGTTCAACTTTGGACTTTCGGACGCTTCGCCAACCAATTTTGCTTGCCCACCGCCCAACAATGGGACCATCAACAAACCCCAAAGCCCGCTTTCACCCATCCTTGGGCAAAATTCTGCTGGTATTTGGACGCTCCGTGTGCGGGATAAAATCTCCGGTTCAGGTGGCACCTTGTCGAATTTCAAACTCCAATTTTGTCAAGCGCTCAGCGTTGAGCCGCCCTATTTGGTGAACAATATCGTGATGCCCCTGCCATCAGGCACCAACCGGGCGATCACGCCGGACTTCCTGCTGGTAGAAGATGCTAATAATATCCACGCTCAACTCACTTTTACGGTAATGACCGTGCCACAACACGGCATCATAGCCAAAGACGGTGTCGGTGAATTGAAAGCTGGAGACCAGTTCACCCAAGCCGATGTTGACGCCGGGGTAATACGGTTTTTCGACTATGGAACCAGTCCCGATCCTGATGGATTCCGATTTGTTGTTTCAGATGGAGAGGGCGGATTCCTGGGCACACCCAAGTTTGTGGCTCAACCCTTGGTAGGCACACAAAACCTTGATAATAAGGTTATTGACTTCTCCATTTTCCCTAATCCGGCAGGAAGCTCTGTTTGGGTGGCTTTTGGTCAGGCCCTTGAATCGGCAGCGCAGGTGAGCCTTTTCAACATGGCGGGACAATTGGTTCGTACCGAAAACGTAGGCTCTGGGCAAGAGCGCCAGCAGATCGAACTGGTGAATTTGCCCAAAGGAATTTATGTTGTTCGGGTGGAGACGGAGGTGGGAGCAGGCGTACGGAAGTTGGTTGTGGAATAATGGTTTTGTCTAAAACTCGTATTTCGGGACAACTATTGATGCTTTTTCGCGTCTAACACCCGTGTTCCATTTTCAGCAATGTATTTAATGATGAAGAACAAACTCAAATTACTACTCCTCTCCCCATGCTTCGCGCTGACGCTCTTACAGGCACAGGCAAACTATTTCGATATCGCGAAGAACATGGAGATTTTTGCCAATGCTTATCGAGAGGTAAACCACTCCTATGTAGATGCGCTCGACCCTAATCAGGTGATGCGCCGCGGCATGGACGCCATGCTCGAAGGGCTGGACCCTTTTACCAACTATATTTCTGAAACGGATATCGAGGGCTACCGCATTCAGGTAGATGGAAAATACAATGGCTTGGGCGCCACAGGCGAGCGCGTGGGCGATTATGTCGTGCTCGTGGAAATCATCGAAAACAGCCCGGCCCACAAAGCGGGCCTTAAAGTCGGTGATGCCTTGGTGAGCATAGATGGCCAAAGCGCCAAAGGCCGCACGGAACAGCAGGTGCAGGATTTTTTGCGCGGTTTCCCAGGCACCAAAACCAATCTGGTCATCAATCGCCCGGGACAGCCCAAAGACCTGAAAATCACCCTCGAACGCGGCGAAGTCAATATCCCGAACGTTCCGCATTCTGGCTTGGTAGCAGACGGGATTGGTTATGTGAACCTTACCACATTTACCGAAAACGCTGCTCAAAATGTGGGCGAAGCGCTGACCACACTCAAACAGAAAAACCCGGGCTTAAAGGGCCTCATCCTTGATTTGCGCCATAACGGCGGCGGCCTCCTGAACGAAGCGGTCAACCTCGTCAACGTTTTTGTACCCAAAGGCGAACTCGTGGCCAGCACCCGTGGAAAAGTACCCGAGTGGGACCTCAACCTGCGCACCCAACACGCACCGACGGACAAAGACATTCCGCTCGTGGTCCTGATGGACAAAATGAGCGCCTCGGCCAGTGAAGTCACGGCGGGGGCTTTGCAAGACTTGGATCGTGGTGTCGTCATGGGGCAAAAAAGTTACGGCAAAGGGCTCGTACAAAACACCAAAGAGCTGGGTTACAATGCCCGCATCAAACTCACCACGGCCAAATACTACGTCCCCTCGGGCCGGTGTATCCAATCGGTGCGCTACAAAGACGGCGAACCAGTAGACATCCCGGAAGCCGAACGTGCGCAGTTTAAAACCCGAAAAGGACGAATTGTACTCGATGGCGGTGGAATCAAGCCCGATGTTCTTTTGCCACAGGACACGGCCATGGGAGTGGTGAAGGCCCTGTTGGATCAAAATGTTATTTTTGATTACGCCACCCTGTTTGCACAAAACAGACCTTCCATTGATTCAATTGAGATTTTTGAGTTCACGGATTTTGATGGTTTTTCAAAATTCGTTCAATCCAAAAACTTTGATTATCAGACCCTTTCAGAGAAAAAATTGGCTGAGTTGCGCGAAACAGCCACCCGCGAAAACTGGCCTCTGGAGGCAGAGATACAATCTTTGGAACTCAAAATTAAGACTGAAAAAAAGGGCGAGCTCGTCAAACAACGCGATCGCATCCTTCATGAAATTGAACAGGAAATTGTAGGGCGATACTATTTTCAGCGGGGTAAAGTGCGCAAAAACCTCGTGAATGACCCAGAGGTTAAAGAGGCCATTAAACTGCTCAATGACTCCGCTCGCTACAATTCGATTTTGTCAGGAAAAGGGGAGTAAATGTGGTCATTAAGGTCATTTAAGTCATTTAAGTCATTTAAGTCATTTAAGTCATTTAAGTCATTTAAGTCATTTTTAAACGCCCCAATGACCCTAATGACTCAATGACCCCAATGACCCAATGACCCAATGACCCCAATGACCCCAATGACCCAATGACTCAATGACCCCAATGACCTTAATGACACTTCTTACCTGTTAAGATTTCCCAAAATGCGCTTTGTTTCGATTGAAACAATATACTTTTGAACTGCCTTGAAAGCAAAAAATAAATTATTTCACATTCAAATCACATCTTTTCACTCATGAAAAAAGCGATTTTCTTCTTCGCATTCTTCCTTACAGTTGGCATCGTAGGTGCTAATGCTCAATGCAGCAGTGCTGCATCTGCCGGCAAATCTTGCTGCGCCAACAAAGCGGCTAAGGCAGCTGCTTCCGATGCTTCCATCGAAAAACGTCAGGCTGAAGACGGTTCTATTGCCTATGTTCGCAAAGAAGCGGATGCTCAAGGCAGCGTCAAATTCGTAAGCGTACAATATGATGAGGCTTCCAATGCATTTGTCAACGTAGCTCCAAAAGGTGCTGCTGCTGGTGTTGCTACTGAAGGTATGGTTAAAAAATCTTGCTCGGCTGGCGAAAAGAAAGCCTGCTGTGCGGGTGGAGCTGCTGCTTCTTCTGGCAAAGCTTGCTGCGCGAAGCCTGCCAACGGTGCTGCTTGCAAAAAAGCAGAGCAGTAATTGTTCAACTTTTTCGCACAAAAAAGCCGCTCAGAGTTTTCTCTGAGCGGCTTTTTTCATGTGCTGTAATTACATTTTAGCTATTTCAGCGACCCCAAACCCGTTATCTCCCGCACCTCCCGCAAGGTCTCTTGTGCCCTTTTTCGGGTCACTGCGCTGGCCTCCTGTATCTGGCTTTTCACATTGCGCTTGTCCGCTTGTAATTCCGCCAAACGCTCGCGAAAAGGATTGATGAGATTG
>Ga0247834_1005318_pt1 | contig 15384 bp, 9 predicted proteins | sample LaCruzMarch2015__8_FD_187118 | JGI IMG/M metagenome (GOLD analysis project Ga0247834, IMG submission 187118) | Freshwater microbial communities from meromictic Lake La Cruz, Castile-La Mancha, Spain - LaCruzMarch2015_12m | ecosystem: Environmental > Aquatic > Freshwater > Lake | place: Spain... | reverse complement strand
CATTCAAGTTGATCCAACTGGGCATTTTTGACACTTATTTGTAGACCTTGACCATACCTCATTATCTCCACATAATGGTCTACAATCATTTGTATCTGTATCATATACTTCTTCACCTTCTACACATGTTTTTATACATTTTTGTTGGTCTTTATTCCAAGTTTGTCCTGTTGGACATTTAGTAGCAAATGCAAAAGATATTGCAAATATTATACCACCAAAAGCAGCTAAAATTATTAACAATATAAATACTTTAACTATTGGCGATTGTATTACTTGTTCTTTCATATTTTATTTTAAACAAAAAAAGAAAAAAAAAAAGAAAAAAATGAATTTATTTAAAAATATGTTTTAATATTTATAACCATGATAAAAAAAAGAAAGTCAAATAAGTACATCTTCAGTCTTAAAGGTATTAATATTGATAAACTAGATGAAAAATATGGTATCAAATTGATTTCAAATTTAAATTATAATGACACAAATCCCAGTAATACAACTAAACTAACAGATATAAATCTAGATAAACCTATAGAACTAATTTCATTTCTAGATGAGTCAAAAAAACTTTATCAATGTAACATATCCATGATTGACTTTGAAACTGGTATGAATGTTGAATTAATGAAATATTGTTGTTATTGGTGTAGACATTCATTTAACTCCTATCCTATAGGATGCCCCATAAAATATGTATCAAATAAAATTACGAAAAAATATCATTCAGAAGTAACCAAAGATATTTACATAATCAAAGAAAATATTACATCCGAAAAAAGCAAAAGAATACAGAACATGAAATTTACCCCATTTGTTTTTGATTTAATTAAAGATAAAAATCTAGACCAAAAATACGAAATAAAAAATGATGAGTATTATTTTACAGATGGTATATTTTGTTCTTTCAATTGCGTAAAATCTTTTATAAAAGAAAATACACATAATACTCTATATCAATATTCGGAAATGTTATTGATTAAATTATTTAACTACATAATGAGTTTAGAAAATAAAAATATTGACTTAAATAAAGTTGTAATATATCCAGCACCACATTGGAGACTATTACAAGCATATGGTGGACATTTAAGTATTAATGACTTTAGAAAAAATTTTAACAAAATTACATTTAACTATCATGGAATTCTTAAAAAAGAGTTATTTTCACCTATAGGTAACCTTTACGAAGAAAAAATTAATTTCTAAACTAATATTGTAGTTTAAAAATTTATACAACTATTTTTATTTTTTTATTCTGTTTCTACTCCTACTAATTTTATAACATGATATGCAAGTTTCATTTAGTCTATCTATGTTTTTAAAATTTCTACGAAATTCTTCTTTATTTTTCATTTTTTCACAAGTTATACATTTTTTGAAAATCTTTTTGAAAAAAATATAAAAGATTAGATTTTTTAAGCACTATCTTAACCATAAACTCAGCCAACTAAACATATATTCGTCTTTTATCCTAGATTTAACATATAAAAAATCTATTTTCTTTTTAATTAATCTAATCAATAACAAAAATTCAACAACAATTTCATGCTTAATTAAGCATAAAATTATTATAACCAGCATTCTGGTACTATTGCTAAAATTTCTGATATTTCTTTGGCAATTTTTAAAATAGTAAGTTCTGAAAGGTCAACTTTAGTCGCAAAATCCTTTAAAGATATATTTATATTCTTAAGTGATATCCAAAAATATACTATACCAGACGCTATAGACCCCGGTCTACTTCTATTAATTTTTGACGATTTATTTTTAATCTTATCATAAAGCTTTATTACTTCATTCTTATGTTCTTGACTAGCATCAAATTTATCCATGATATCATCAATAATATTTGCAGGGGTAATATATGTTGTATGAATAACAGAATCTTTACGTGCATTTAAATTAACAATTTTAAGGCCTCTAAGCCCATTCTTTTTACTTAAATCAAAAATTTTCATTAATTTTTCATGAGATTGCGGTTTACCTAGTGCCTTAAGGGAATTAAACACACACGCGAAAATTATACTCCTCCTGGAGCTACCCCTGTAGATGCTACCTTTTGTCACCTCCAAATAAATTTGATTTGCCAAAGATATAGTTTTGTCGCTAAATTTCATATTTTCTACATCTTTAAATATATTTCTATCCTCAATTTTTCGAATATGAACTCTATTAGGATCTGAGTTTCTTTTATTATCGGCATTTCCATAGTATCTCCACTCTTTATCCTGAAATATTGTTTTTTCAATTTCCTTACCACAATCAAAACATGTCGTTAAACCATTTTCATTTGAAATATTTATATGTTTACATTTTGATGATGTTGTATCAGGTTCATTTATACTTAGATTCTTTATCTCAATATTTTCTTCTTCGTAATCTTCTTTATCAAAATCGTCATCGCTTATGTTTTCACTTTCAGTTTCATCGAAACTATCTCTATGTGTATTTTCTTTTTGTTCATCCATAAATTTTTTATACTCAACCATCGCCTTGTCAAAAAGTAAAAAATCGTTCATGTTATTATTTCTAATTTATAGAAAACCAAATATTTAAATTCAATTTTATTTTCTCGTTATAAGTTTAAATGCATAGTTAGAGTTGATATTTTTACTTTAACTTTTGTGTAATTGTATTGAATAAAATATTTAAATTTAAATATTGTAGTATATAATAAAAAAATGTTAATAGAAGATATAACTGAATTTTTACCAAAATATCCTAATATTAATAACTACGATACCAAATATGATTTTCTAAACACGTACAATGAAAATTTTAATCTAGCCGTATTTAAAAAAAAAGAGTTTAACGATAACATATTAGAACCTTACGAAGATTTTCCAAAAAAAGGCGAGTTGTTAAAAGCTCAAGAAACAATTTCTAGATTTTTTTCATCAAGAACTCCGTATGACAGATTATTATTACTATGGGAGATGGGTTCCGGAAAATGCCATAAAATCGATACTCCAATTATTATGAGCAACGGAGAAATTAAAATGGTTCAAGATATTCAAGTCGGAGAAATGTTAATGGGCGACGACTCTACTCCTAGAATTGTAACATCACTAGCTAGAGGTGAAGACGAAATGTACGAGATTTCACCTTTAAATGGAGGCGATAGTTATGTAGTAAATCAAGAACATATTCTATGTTTAAAAGCACCTACATACCCTTACATGTATTTTGAAGATAACTCATATGTCGTTGAATGGCTCGAAAATAATAATTTTATGTTAAAAAAATATATTTTTAGAAACGATTCTATACTTGATAAAATAGAAAAAGAAAGAGACGCGTTAGAGTTTAAATCCCAAATTAGTTGGGAGCAAATTTTAGAAATAGAAGTTAAAGACTATCTTAATTTACCAAAGAAAAAACAAATTTTACTTAAAGCCTACAAAGTACCTGTTTATTTTAAGACACAAAAAGTAGATGTACACCCTTATTGTTTTGGATATAATTTACTTTCAACAGATGAAAAATATAATTATGAATGTGTTCCAGATAAGTACAAATTTAATTCTATAAATAATAGGCTTAATTTATTAGCTGGTTTAATAGATAGTAATGGAGTTTTTATAAATAACTCTTTCGAAATAACTTATTTGCTGAATAAACAAAAAATATTCGATAATATTATTTATATTGCAAGAAGTCTAGGTTTTACATCTTATAAAAAAGAAAAAAGTACTATAGTAATAAAAGGTAAATTTTTACTTAAAATTCCGATTAAAAGTTTATTTAGAAATTTAGAGACGTATAAAGACACAGAAGACAATCTATTATCACCTATAAAAGTTAAGCATGTTGGAAGAGATAATTATTACGGATTTACTTTGGATGGTAATCGCCGATATTTACTAGGCGACTTTAGTGTTACTCATAACACGTGCGCCGCAGTTGGAGCTATAGAACAAATAAGAAAAGAAAAATCATCTTTTAAGGAAGCGATAATTTTAGCTGGAGGACCAGGATTATTAAAAAATTTTCAAAATGAACTAGTTAATAAATGCACAAGTGGTCAGTATATACCTGAAAATTTTGACTATCTAACAGAAAAAACTAAATCAACGCGTATAAATAAACTAGTTAAAGAATTTTATAACTTTGACTTTACTTTTTATGGGATGGCTAAAAAAGTTCAAAACATGAGTGATCAAGCAATAATAAATAATTTTTCAAATAGAATTATAGTCATAGATGAAGTACATAATATAAAACTAAAAGAAAAAGGTGATATAAAAATAGATACAAAGATTGATGTATATTTTCAACTTCACAGAATGCTTCATTTAGTCCAAAATTGTAAAATATTATTGATGTCTGGAACTCCGATAAAGGATAGTATAATAGATTTTTCTGATATTATTAACTTAATAGTTCCTTTAAATAAGCAATTGCCTGTAAAACAAAGTTTTATTGACACATATTTTAATTTTGAAAAAGAAGTACCAAAACTTCAAAGAAATTACATTCTAAAAGATGAAAAAATAGATGAGTTAAAGGAATTATTAAAAGGTAAAATTTCATATCTTAAAAGTATGTCTTCTGAAATTAAAAAAAAATTTGTTGGACAAAAAAATATTTCTAACTTAAAATATTTTATTGTAGATGAAAAATTAATGAGTTTATTTCAAAGCAACGTTTGTATTAGTATATTTGCAAATAACAAAAAAAATGAAGATGAAGATAAGGAAGACGAAGAAGACGAAGAAGAAATGAGCAGTAAAAAAGCAGATGCTTATTATTTTGCTTCAAGAGAAGCTTCTTTATTCGTGTTTCCAGATGGAACATATGGTAAAGAAGGATTTAATCGTTTTATTACTAAATCAAAAAGTACTTTAACAGGTGAAAAAAAAATAAGTTATTCTCTAAAACAAGAACTTATAGACTTAATTATTGATAAAGATGATGATGAAAATTACACGCAAAGTTTGGAAAATCTTAGCGAGTTCTCTTCCAAATATGCAGAGACTATTAAAAATATTTTAAATGCTTCAAAAGAAAGCAAATCTTCTTTTGTATATTGCTCTATAGTTAATGGTTCAGGTTCTATATTATTTTCTTTGATTTTGAAACTTTTTGGTTTTAGCCCAGCAACTGCGTCAACTACTCTTGAAAATAAAAAAAATAGATACACATTATTTACAAGTGATACAGATGATAATAGTATTCGGAAAATTATGAATAAATTTAATGACCCTAGAAATTTACATGGAGAATATATTAATGTAATTATAGGTTCAAGACTAATATCTGAAGGTTATTCATTTAAAAATATTCAGGAAGTACATATTCTAACTCCTCATTTTAATTATTCCGAGACAGCACAAGCAATTGCAAGAGGATATAGATTTGGTTCGCATAACGACTTGATTAACGAACAAATAGTAAATCTTGCTGATAGTCTAGATATACATGTTGAAAATTATATTAGTAACCAGTCTAGCAATTACAGAAAATTATCACAAGAAATAAATAAAAAGTTAAATAGACCTATTGATACGCCTCTTGATGTTAGAAATCCTGTTTTTACTATATATCAGTATGTTGCTGTACCTGTTAAAATAGAAAATAGAAAAAAAATACCTATCTATAAGTATTCGGTTGATCTTCTTATGTACAAAAGATCTGAAATAAAAGATGTTAATATCAAAAGAATTGAACGAATAATTAAAGAAAGCGCCTTTGATTGCGCTCTAAACTATAAAAGAAACGTACGTCTCGATAATTATCAAGCAGATTGTGACTATATGGAATGTGAGTATAGTTGCGATGATATACCAACTGATTATTATAAGAATGGAGATTTCTATGAGAAAGATTATTCAACATTTCAGTTATACTATAATCAAGGCGATAAAAATAAGATTAAAGAAATCATAAACTTAACTTTTAGAAGCTATTTTCAAATAGAACTAAAGGATTTACTTGACAAACTAAGAAATTACACTGAATTTGAAGTTCTGGATGTATTAAGAGAACTTATAACTAATAATACTATAATATACGATAAATATAATTTACCCAGATATCTGCGCGAAAATAATAATATATATTTTCTAGTAGATAACATGATAGTTGAAGGTAATTATCTACTTTCTTATTATACACAAAATCCTATATTAAATTCAAATACCAGTTTTGAAAGTATTTTAGACTTTTATTTTCAAAAACAAATACCATCTATTATCGAGACTATATCAACTACAGATAATAATGATAAATTTAAAGAGTTATTATCTGTGTTGCCAAAAAATGTAATATCTATAATAGTAGAAAATAGTGTTATAGCTAAAGAAAAAGGTATTGTTACTGCATTTAGGGATAAAATTCTTGAGTTTTATAAATATAGCATAAATGATTTAACTGAAATTAAGGGTAGTTTACTTTATGCACATTCTATAGGCGATGAACTAAGATGTTTAAATGATACGGAAAAGGGATGGGAGAATTGTAGTACTAATGATATAGAGGTTTATAATAGATCTATAAAACAAAAAAGAAAAACTATAGCAAAAGCAGAAAAAAATCCATATGGATATTATGGAAAAATTAATCTGAAAGGTAAATTTTCTATAGCAGAAGTCGATGAAGAAGCACAAAAAATATACAAAGAAACAGGTGATTCTAGAAAACTAAAAACAGGTAGTGTTTGTGGTACAGGTATATGGAATAAAGAAGGACTTTTAAAGCTTGTAATACTTAACTTGAAAATACCTATTCCAGAAATAAAACAAGGTTTTAAAGATATGAAAAAAGAACTAGAAAAAAAGTTTGATGATAAAAAGAAAATAATTAAAGACAATAAATATATTAAAAATATTTTTAATACAGATAAATTAAAAAACCAACTAGAAAGTATAGATGAAAATGAAGCAAATAGAATATTATTTTGGATAGAACAAACAAAAGATAAACTTTGCGATTCGATAAAAGATTTTTTTATATCTAAAGGATTGATTATAGTCGATGAAGCTAGTGGTACTTCTAGAAAAGGAAATAAAACAGCAAATATTGAAGAAGAAGCTGAAGGAGGTGCTGAAGAAACTAAAGGATGAAAAGTGTTGTTAATATTTAATTTTTACACTATTTTCAGTATAAAAATTAACTTGTAAGTGATGCTAGTTCTCTCTTTAAAATATTATTATCTTGAGATAAATTCATTATACTTTGTTGTGGGACCATTAATATAGTAAATTTTTTCATATCAAACTCTCCTGTATCATCCTTGCACCATTCATTACCTATAACAGCACTTTTCTTCTTAATTCCACCTTCGAGTATGTATGATGTAAGTTTTTTAGCTTCTAAATCTTTTTTTAATTCACCTGTGGTATCTTTAAACTTAAACACACCTCTACTTGGGTCTGTACATACATAAATTAACTCACCATTATCATCTGTTAATATGTTATCTTTAATAAAGTTTGCGATCCCTTTTTGACCATCGATAACATATCTAATATCGAGTTTATCCTCAATAATGTTTTTTACTTTATCTACATCATTAAAATCTATACTAGAACTAATATTTAGAGTGTTATTAGTTGTATTTGTGGTAGTAGGTCTTTCAATTGCTTTATTAACTATTCTTTCTATAGTTTGTTGTAACTCCTTAATCTGATGTTCTTGTTTTTCAAGTTGTTCTTTATATTCTTCTTTTTGTTTTTCAAGTTGTTCTTTATATTCTTCTTTTTGTTTTTCAAGTTGTTCTTTATATTCTTCTTTTTGTTTTTGAAGTTGTTCTTTATATTCTTCTTTTTGTTTTTCAAGTTGATCTTCATATTCTTCTTTTTGTTTTTCAAGTTGATCTTCATATTCTTCTTCTTTTTTTATATTATATTTTGTCTGGTTTTTACATATATTTAGATGTAAAGATAAATTATATTTTGATGTAAAATTTTTTTTACAATAACTACAATCAAAAATGGTATTAGTATTAGTATTTTGTAATTTAATACAAAATTTGGCTGTTTTTTGATGATTATTTAAAGACGATTTGCTAGAATAAATTTTATTGCAATATTGACAATTCATTTTATATTATAATTATAGTCTTTAAATTTACATTTCTTAATATTTCTTATTTTTTTAAGAAATATTTCTTAAAATTATGAAATATTAAGAAATCAAAACCAAAAACTCAAAAATATTTTTCTTCAAAATATCGCCGAAATTTAAGACCCTCAATTTGACCTTTAAAATAAATTATTAAAGTAAAAATATTTTTTTCGAATTTTGAAAAAAATTTTCAACACACACACAAAAGATGTGTGTGTGTGGATTTTATTTTTCCGTATTTACATTTTTCAGAAAAGTTTTATTTCTGACTTTCTGATTTTCAGAAAAGTTTTATTTTTGTTTTTCTAAATTTTAATTTTTTTATAATTCTGAAAAATATTTTTTAAAAACCAAAAATCAAAAAATTAAAAGTATCTCCTCAAAAAACTTTTTGTTCTTTTATTTTTACAACTTGTAATTAAGTTTTAAAAATTATTTTCTACTTCTTCTACTTCTTCTACTTCTTCTACTTCTTTTCTTTTTATATTTCGGAGATACTAGATATTTACCTTTATTCTTTTTTGAAGTTCTTTTAAGAAAACCCTGTGCTTTACAACTAGCTTTTTGTGAAAAACCCATTTTTCTAGGGGAAGTTATTAAACAATATTTTCTACTTACAGACTTTCTCTTGCTTTTTTTGCTTTTTCTAGTACCTGACTTTCTTCTTTTACTTTTTGACTTTCTTCTTTTACTTTTTTTACGTTTTCCTCCATCCAGTTTAGAATAGTTTTTCAAAAAATTTAAACCAACTAAATTTATATCTTTAATTTCGTCTAATTGTCTATCCGACAAATTTTCAATATTATCGTCGGAAACACCTTTACTTCGCAAATATTCCTTAATTTCGTCATTTGTTATATCTTCGCTTAAAATTAAATTTTGTTCCAATAAGTCTTCTATTAATTCAGGAGTTAATTCATCTATATCGGTAAGACCGCATTTTTTAGCCATAGTTCTATACCATTCTATGTTATACGGATAACCATCTGACTTAAGTTCAAATCTTCCAAAATGATCAAAAAAATAACAATTATTAGGAGTCTTTGCATTTATTAAATCATCACATGTATAAGTTATATCTAAATATTTTTGTGTTATTCTGATTGGTATATTAACCGATAATTTATCAAAATCGGATTTAAGATGATTATAAACTTTTTTATTTTTAACCCATATTTCTTTTAAATATTTTAAAGATACAGAATGGTGAAATACGACCTCATTTAAATGATTAATATTTCTTTTTTTTATATCATCCTGTAACTCTGGTATATTGAAACTTGTAATATTTTCGTTAAAAAATCCGTTCGAATCTTCATAATTATAATGAAAATCTTGTCTCTGTAATAAGGATATGCAAAATATCAGCTGAACATCATCTTCAGAAAAATAATCTATATTTTCTGTATTAATTAATTTTTTATGCACTAATTTCATGTATACACCAGGATATTGTTCTGGTATAGAACCAGGATACCAACTGCCTATAGTTAGCCCTCCTTCACTAATAACATTATTAAACCACATATCTACACCTGTGTATAATTTCCCAGAATTTAAAATTCTAAATAAATTATCAAAAGTAGTTGTATGTTGTAGATACAATAAATCATCCATTTTTTGTTTTATTATATACCAATATTTAAAAAAATATTTTAAATTCTATATAGAATCTAAAATAAATTAACTACTTTTCACCCTTCGATTTTCTTCTTTTACTTCTTTTACTTCTTTTACTTTTAGATTTCTTTTTAGTAGCTGATTTTTTTCTACCTCTTGACTTTCTCTTACTTCTAGACTTCTTTCTAATAGACTTTCTTTTTCTTTTTCTTTTTCTCCCTCCAGCATCACCTCTTTTTGATTCTTCAGCGTCTTCTTCTTTTTCTTCTTCTCCAAAGGCATAATCCGCTATAGATCTTGCTATATATGGATTAAAACCTATTCCAGAATATAGACCGGTTATTGAATTATTTTCACGTGGTAAACTATCACCTAATATTGTTGACATATAAAAAGCTTTCTTTTGGGCTCTTATTTGTTTATTTTTTTCTCTAATTTCTCTTTTTCTTACCGCTTTTGTTATTACATCTATCATAGTTTGATTATCATTTCTGACACGCATAAGAGCTGTATATCCATGCGTATCTCTTGCGTCAATATTTGCACCTAATTCTACCAATAATCTCGCAATTTCTGGTTTATTTTGATTAATAGCACCCATGAGAGGTGTATATCCATATTTATCTTGTAAATTAACATCCGCGCCTGATTCTACTAATAATATTACCATTTCTGGGCTGTCGACGGTATAAGCAGCCATGAGAGGTGTAGTTCCGTTATCATCTCTTGCGTCAATATTTGCACCTAATTCTATCAATAATCTTACCTTTTCTAGATTTTTAGAAAGAACAGCATATGTAAGAGGTGTAAATCTAAATTGATCTATTCCGTTAATATTTGCACCTTTTGCTATAAGTTCTCTAATACGATCTCTAATACGATCTCTATTATGAATTGAAATATTTTCACCTATTGCAGTAAACAATTGTTTTTGTATGTCCATTTTTTATTATATATCAATAAAAAAAAAAATAAATAAACTAAATAAAACAATCTTCAATCGAATATCTATTATTTATTTTAAAAGAGTGACAATACCTTTCAATATTTCTTTTAGAAAAGAAAACAAAAAGAGCCTTATTCTCAATATTGTAATGTTTTAAAGATTTTTTATTGCATAAGCCGATTAAGTAGTCAATATTTTTCTGAGTATCAACTATATAAACAAAAAACTCGGTTGTAAAATCACTCAATAAATAATTTCTAAGGTTGTCAAAATCATATTTCTTAATATCAAGATTATGTTCTTTATAAAATTCTAGTTCATTTTCAACTTTTGCATCAAAAGGAATAGATAATGATTGTAAATTACCTTGTATATCAGTATCTAAATCTTTATTATGACCTCTATAACATTCGCTATATACTAAGTGAGGATTGCAGTAATATATATTAAGTATATTTGCTGATTTTTGTTGTAGAGTATCTATACAATTTGTAGCTCCAGTTTTGCTTATAAAATCCAAAAGTTTTTGTGCACCTGCTTTTGTAATTAAATAACCAATAGTACCTCCTAAAGATATAGTAAATGAATTAAAAATGTTAGTTTTATGAATAGTTGGAATAATATTTTTATTATAAGAGTATTCTTTCTCGCTTAAGTTTTTTAAATGGTGTCCTAAATATATTAAATCCCAGTCTGTATTATCTGCTTGATTTAGGACATTTAAAAATTTACTATAAAAATCAGGTGTAACCTTGATATCATCTTCAAGAATACAGAATATATCGTATACTGAATTTATAAGTTCGATATACATTTTAACATGAGACATTAAACAACCCACCATTCCTACCTTCATATTATAGTCATTATTATTGAATATTCTTTGGAGTTGAGTGGTAGATTTAACAAGACTGCCATCTACGGCACTAAATCGTTTATAATTTAAAAAAGACACTTCTTCATCATTTATTTTTACAAAATTATCCCATCTATCAATCCTTCTGTCTAGATTTAAAACATACGTCAACATTTTATATTGACTTAAGGATGGAAAAACTTTTTCTACTTTTTCTACCTTTTCCTCTTTATAAAATTGCTTTTCATTATTTAGACTATAAGCATTCACAGCATTTTTATCTCCGATCTGACTTGTTAATCTACCCATATGAATGCAATAAATATTTTCAAAAAATGCAGATATGTATTCTAATTTTACATATCTATACGCATATTCCATTTCAAAATGAGGTGCTTCCAAATTAAATTCTCCCAATTCTTTTAAGACTTTAGCTCTCATTAAAGAAGGTCTTAAAGAAAAATGTGGCCAATAAGAAGATGACAAACCTTGTCCATGTTTATTTAACCACTTTACTTGTTTTTCTTCTGTGTCATTATACTCATGTATGTAATATCTAAATCCATTTTTAGTTAAATGATAATCTCCGCCTTTTACAACGGCTATGTCGGTTTCAATTTCAATATAATTTTTGTTAAATAGACATTGTCCCAATTTCTCATTTTCATTTAAAACCTCAAACGCATCGGTAATATATTTTTTTTTACAGAAAAATCTCCAATCATCTTCAAAGTGAAGAATATAAGGTGTTTGTGTTATGTTTAAAATATGATTTCTAATAATGTTCATAGACTTTACATGGCCTTTTTCTTCTTCATTTTTAAAATAGAATGTAAAGAAAGGGTATAGTTCTCTCATTATTTTTCTATCTTCCTCTGAACTATTATCATCTATACAAAAAAAGTAATCAACCATATTAAGGTCTTCAAAACAATTTAAAATTGAGTTCATAGTTTTTTTAAATAAATCAAGTCTTTTGCATGTTGTAATTGTGAAAGTTATTAAAGGAGCTTGCTTTTTCTTTCTTTTTAGTATGTTATTTACTTTGTTTTTATTATAGTTAATATATCTGTTGGTAATATTCTTCAAGCAAAGTTGCTGTTTAAAAATGATATTTAAAGAATATTTTTGGGATAAATCTTTTAAATTTAAAATTTCGTTGTATACATCAAAGGCTTTTTCAAACTGATTATCATTATAGCAACATAAAGCATAGTCCTCAAGTATGCTATGGTTGGTTTTGAACTTATTACTTAGAAACTCACCTAAAACAATTCCAGTTTTATAATCGCAACCTTCAGTTAAAAATCTTATTAAATTTACAGCTTTATTTTCATCGGCGTTTTTTAAATAATCTAAACATAATTTATCTTCTAGCGACATTTTATTCTAATATTTTTATTTTTATAAATAAGAATATTTAAGATTAATATCTTCTTGGTGACATTCTTTCATTTACAAACATACCATCATAGTAACTTCTTTCACCGCTATCACTAGGTTCTAACACATCTTGTGGAGAATACCCATGATTATCTTGTATTGTTCCATCTGCACCTGCTTCTAATAGTATATTTACTAAATCCATATTCCGACGTATAACAGCAATATGAAGTGCTGTATATCCATTTTCATCTTGTAAATTAAGATCTACACCTTTATTTATTAGAGCGATAGCTATATCATTAGCATCATTATTAATAGCAAACATTAGAGCTGTCTCTCCAGAATAATTACGTGTATTTAGAGTATCAATATCCATATTATTTATTAAATTTATAGCGTTTTCAATATTATTATTTCTTATATAAGAATATGATTGTTCTTCGCTATTATTTATATATAATTCATTAACATACTGTTGTAAAGCGATAATTACATCTGTATAAGTATTATCTCCATTCTCTGCTTCTGCTCTCATAGCAAAATGAACGGCATTACTTTCATAATTATCTGTTAAATTAGGATTTGCACCTGCTGCTATAAGAGCATTTACCATGGTTAAATCATTATTTGAAGCTGCATACATAAGAGCTGTTTTTCCTTCATTATTTTGTAAATTAATATTCGCGCCTGCTTCTATAAGAGCATTTACTACCTTTATATGACCACCTTTTGAAGCTGCATACATAAGAGCTGTATATCCATATACATCTTGTAAATTAATATTCGCGCCTGCTTCTATAAGAGCATTTACTATATCTATAAGAGCATTTACCATGGTTAAATCATTATTTGAAGCTGCATACATAAGAGCTGTTTCTCCTTCATTATTTTGTAAATTAATATTCGCGCCTGCTTCTATAAGAGCATTTACTATATCTATATGACCTTCTTCAGAAGCATGCATAAGAGCTGTCTTTCTATATTCATCTTGTAAATTAATATTCGCGCCTGCTGCTATAAGAGCATTTACCATGGTTAAATCATTATTTGAAGCTGCATACATAAGAGCTGTTTCTCCTTTATTATTTTGTAAATTAATATTCGCGCCTGCTTCTATAAGAGCATTTACCATGGTTAAATCATTATTTGAAGCTGCATGCATAAGAGCTGTTTCTCCTTCATTATTTTGTAAATTAATATTCGCGCCTGCTTCTATAAGAGCATTTACCATGGTTAAATCATTATTTGAAGCTGCATACATAAGAGCTGTTTCTCCTTCATTATTTTGTAAATTAATATTCGCGCCTGCTTCTATAAGAGCATTTACTATATCTATATGACCTTCTTCAGAAGCATGCATAAGAGCTGTCTTTCTATATTCATCTTGTAAATTAATATTCGCGCCTTCTTCTATAAGAGAATTTACTATATCTATATGACCATATAGAGAGGCATTCATAAGAGCATTTACCATATCTAAGTTACCATCTTGAGAAGCATGCATAAGAGCTGTGCGTTCAAGATCTTTAATACTATATTTATTTATTTGTTGAATAAAACTAGATATTTTCGAAGATATTTCTTGGTACTTTTGTATATCAGAAGTTGCATTTTCAGTAGGTATTAAACCAGAGGAAATAATTTCATCAAATTTTTTCCTATTTACTAGTTTACTTTTATCGATAATGTAAATATTATCGTACACATAAGTTTGCTGTCCTGCACCACAATGTGCGGATGAACCAATATCTATTATAGATCCGTAAATATTCCATCTAGAATTATAAAATACAACATTGGATAAAGATGATATACTTTTTAAAAACCTTTGTTCCGTTAAATAAAAAATTCTATTTCCACCTTCTTTTTCTAGTTCATCTTTAACGCAATTTAATTTTGAAAGTAAAATTCCATTATTAAAACTATCCCCAACTGCTAGTACATTATAAATTTTATCTATATATACAATATCTTGTGTTATATTTGAAATATCTTTTTCTACTTTTTTACACTCTACGATAAGTTTAGCATATAACTGATATAAAGCATTTTTTGTTAGCCCAACTCCTTTAATACCATTAATAGCATCAGTCTGTACAGAGTTATATAAAAATATAACATTTGTAGGGTTTTCATTTAGCCATTCATCCATACTAGTTTCACTATATGATTCTATATCTAATATTTCAAAGTCTTCCGGTATCAAATAATTGTTTTTATAATATGAAATAGAGCTTCTCTGGTTAATAGTTATAAAATATTTATCTAAAATATTTTTATACTCTTTATAAGATAAACTTTTATCTTCTTCAGCTAAAATACGTTCACCATCAACTTGTAAAAAATGTCTAAAATATGTAGGATCTAAAATATTTTCCATATATAAAATATCTGTAAGTAACTTAGTTTGAGAAGAACTTAATGCTATATCTCGTAAATCCTGAAAATTTACATAAAAATTTTCGCCATTAATAATTTTTTCATCATCACTAGTTATATCTGAGTTTAA
>Ga0247834_1005309_pt1 | contig 15406 bp, 10 predicted proteins | sample LaCruzMarch2015__8_FD_187118 | JGI IMG/M metagenome (GOLD analysis project Ga0247834, IMG submission 187118) | Freshwater microbial communities from meromictic Lake La Cruz, Castile-La Mancha, Spain - LaCruzMarch2015_12m | ecosystem: Environmental > Aquatic > Freshwater > Lake | place: Spain... | reverse complement strand
CGAGTTGGTGACCCATTACCCGCGGCGTCACGAAGACCGGCGCCGCTTCGACGCGTTTCCGGACGGCGAAACCGACTTGCCGGTTTGCCTGTGCGGAACGGTGACCAAGATGACCCAAAAGCGCTTTGGCGGCTGGAAGAGCATGCTGGAGGTCGTGTTGCGGGAGGATGTCGGCCTCGGGGCTTCGTTGACGTGCCGTTGGTTCAACTCGCACTACATCCAGAAAATGATTCTGGTGGATCAGCGTCTTGTGGTTTTCGGGAAGCCCAAGCGACGCGGAAAGACGACCGTGATGGACCACCCGGAGTTTGAAGTGGTCGAGGACTCGTCGGAAACGTCGATCCACTTTGACCGCATCGTTCCTGTCCACTCGGCCGGCGAAGGCTTGCAGCCACGGGCCATCCGGGAACTCGTTTTCCGTGCGCTACAGGAAATCGACCCCGCCTCGCTCCCCGAACTGCTTCCCGCGGACCCCGCGCGTATTCCGCGACACGCAGCTCTGACCACCCTGCATTTTCCGGAGTCGGCCGAGTCGTTGCAAGGGATTCGACGTCAACTCGCGCTTGAAGAATTTTTCGGCATGCAGCTTGTGATCCAGGCCCGGCGGCGGCGGATTGCGGACCGACCCGGTCTTGCGCGCCGATCTCCGGGCAAGCTCCTTCAGCAGTTGCGGGCGACGCTTCCGTTTTCGTTAACGGCGGGGCAGGAGCAGGCGCTGGAGGAGATTCGGGCGGACCTTGAATCGACGCGTCCCATGCACCGACTCCTGCAGGGGGATGTCGGTTCCGGCAAAACCGTGGTTGCGCTTGCCGCCATGCTGCTTGCAGTCGAGAGCGGCGCGCAGGCGGCGATCATGGCGCCGACCCAAATCCTTGCCATTCAGCATTTTGAGACGTTCCGGCGTTTCCTGGAACCTCTTTCGCTGCGGATCTCATTGCGAACCTCTGACCGCCGGGCGGAAGAGGGGATGGAGCTGTGGACCGGCGGCGGCGACCCGCATGTGGTGGTGGGGACGCATGCGTTGTTGTTCGACGCGACGGCGTTTGAAAATCTTGGTCTCGCGGTGATCGACGAGCAGCACAAGTTCGGGGTCATGCAGCGTGCCGCCCTGCTGGCGCGCGGGGATGCACCGGATTTGCTTGTCATGACGGCCACTCCGATCCCGCGCACGCTTGCGCTGACGTTGTACGGGGATTTGGACGTCAGCACGCTCCGGGAACGTCCTGCAGGACGCGGGAAGATCGTCACGGCCGTTCGGGATGAAGCGAAGGTTCCGGAGGCGGCGGATTTTCTCCGGGAGCATCTTGTGGCCGGTCGGCAGGTTTACATTGTGTATCCGCTGATTGAGGAGTCCGAGAAGCTCGATGCCAAGGCGGCGCAGGAGGAATTCGAACGCTGGAAGGTGCTGCTGGCTCCCTTCCGGTGCGAACTGCTGCACGGTCGGACCCACCCGGACGAGAAGCAGGCGATCATGGAACGCTTTCGTGCGAACGAAACGAAAGTATTGGTTTCCACGACAGTCATCGAGGTTGGCGTGGATGTTCCCAATGCCACGATCATGTTGGTGGAAAATGCGGAGCGGTTCGGATTGGCGCAGTTGCATCAGTTGCGGGGACGCGTGGGGCGCGGCGCGCACAAGAGCTTTTGCATTCTCCTGGTCGGAACGAAGTCCTTTGCGACCCGCGAGAAGCTCTCGATTTTGGAAAAAAGCAGCGACGGATTTGAGATCGCGGAGGCGGATTTGCGCTGGAGGGGCGCTGGCGACATGTTGGGAACTGCGCAAAGTGGACTTCCACCGATCCGGATCGGCGACCTGTTCCGCGATGGGGACCTGATGGACGAGGCGAGGCGAATGGCGGCGGAAATCCTTGAGGCGGATAGCAACCTCCGAGCTCCGGAGAACGCGGCGCGCCGGGCGTTTCTGCAATCGCAGGAAGAGCGGTTGTCGCGAACGGGATAGAACCGTTACTTCCCCAGGGGTATGACGTCCCGACCGTGACTTCCCAACCTTGACGTCGACCCATATTGCCATATCGTAAACCAGCTATGAAAACCACGCTTGATCTTCCTGACGAACTGCTGATTGAGGCGAAAGCGGTGGCTGCCAGAAGACGCACCACACTTAAGGATATGGTTACGAAGTCTTTAATGAGAGAAATAGGAGCTGACAAACAATCGCCTCCCGCACCCGACAGCCTTTTCGAGGTTGGTCCGCTGGGGATTTTGCGGATCAAAAAGGTCGGCCCTACCCTGTCATCCGACGTTTATCAGGCGATGGTTGATGATTCTGAGCGGGCCGACGATTCACATTTCCTTTCGGTCAAAACGGAGTGATTTACCTTCTAGACGCCAGCGTCTTGATTGCCCTTGGGGACGCGAATCACCCGCACCACGCTGACGCAGTGCGTTTCATGGAGGAAATTGGTTCCCGATGTGGATGGGCGACGTGTCCGCTCACAGAGAACGCTTTCCTCCGCATTCTTGGGGCTCGGCGCATCGGTGGTGTTTCAACCTCTCCAAACGAAGTGAGAAAGACACTCCAGAGCATCGTCGCTATTCCTGGCCATCAGTTTTGGCCGGACGACCTCTCGCTATTGGATGAACGCCTCTTTCCGTCTCTCCCTGCTGCGAAAGACCTCACCGATACATTTCTCCTCGCTCTCGCAATAAAGCACGGCGGTAGGTGGGCAACATTCGACGAGCGAATTGACCCCACCATTCTTCCCGGCGGACCGACCGCTTGCTACCGCGTCCTTGAGCGTCCTGCGTAAGTCCGCAAGCTCACTCGGGGCGTCAACGTGTCCCGCTGGGCGATGCGCTGGCCGCGGGGGCAGGCACCGGAGCGGCCTCCTCGGGGGATGGCGATATGGAAGGCTTCGGAGTTGGCGTCGGGCGCGGCTCGTCCATCTTCAAGAGCTCCGTCACCGTCACGAACTGGTAACCCTTTGCGAGCAGTTCATCGAGCGTTCGGGGCATGGCGTCGACGGTTCCCGGGTGAATATCGTGCACAAGGATGATCGCGCCGGGATGGGTGTTGGAGACAATTCGGCTCGTGATGACGGCCGCTCCGGGGCGGCGCCAGTCCAGCGGATCGACGGACCAGAGAATGGAGGGCATCCCGAATTCGTTCGCAAACCGGGCATTCAGCGCGGCGCTTGTCGCGCCGTAAGGGGGGCGCATGGTGGGGGGACGCTTTCCGATCGCGGCGAAAATTGCCTCGCTCGTTTTGTCCATTTGCGATCTCACCCCGTCCGGAGAGAGCTTGTTGAGCGCCGGGTGGGACCAGGAGTGGTTCCCGAGCTCGTGGCCCTCGGCGTCCATTCGCTTGATAATCTCGGGATACTCGGCGGCGTTCTGACCGACGACGTAAAACGTTGCCTTGATATTGCGCTGCTTGAGCATATCGAGGAGCCGCGGGGTGAGGGTGGGATGCGGACCGTCATCGAACGTGATCGCGATTACGGGCTTCGTCGTGTAAACCGAGTTGTAACTGTTCTTGAACTTTCCGCTGGATGCCGGGGGTACGGTCGTAGAAGGGACCGCGGTTCCGGCCGGCGCTGGCGCGGCGGCGGATGATGCTGGCGTGGGGGTGGGTTGGATCACCTGAGGCTCATTGGTGGTTTGGGTTTGTACCGACCCGCACGCAGCGAACGAGATGGCAACGCAGAACGAAAAGGCACTTAAACTCGAATTTTTCATGGAACGACGGCGACCGGAAACCTACAGGAAACGACCGAGAATGACACGCAGTCTTTCAACCGTTTCCGACGGCCACAGGTTCTTCGGCGTGACGAGGGCGTGACTTAGGGACTGATGTTCCGGCCAATCGGCCGTCAGGGGGACCTTGGGGATGGCCGCGAGCAGCACGCGTTGAGACGTTGCGGCATTCGCCTGAATATGGGAGAAGACCATCTCGGCGGTGACCGGTTCCTCGTCCGTCTTCCAAGAATCGTAGTCGGTGACCATCGCGAGGGTTGCGAGCGCGATCTCCGCCTCGCGGGCGAGTTTGGCCTCCGGGAGATTTGTCATGCCGATGACGTCGAATCCCAGTTCGCGGTTGATTTGCGATTCCGCGCGTGTGGAGAAAGCAGGTCCGTCCATGTTGACGTAGGTTCCGCCGTTGTGCGCGTCGATGCCGACTTCCGCCGCGGCCGATGAGAGGATTTCGCGGAGGTTTGTCGAGATCGGTTCTGCGAAGGCAATATGGGCGGCGATGCCGTCTCCGAAGAACGTGTGCGGGGCGCGGTAGCCCATGCGGTCGTAGTATTGGGAGACCAATACGATGTCTCTCGGGGCATGTTTCGGATGGAGACTGCCGACGGCGGTGATGCAGATAATGAAACGAACGCCCAGGCTGCGCAGGGCATAAATGTTTGCCCGGTGATTGACCTCGTGTGGCAGGATCCGGTGGCCGCGGCCGTGACGGGCGAGGAAAATGACCGTTCGACCGGCGAGTTCGCCGCGGACAAGCACCTCGGACGGCTTGCCGAACGGAGTTTCGATGGTCAACTCTTCCGTGTTGGTGAATCCGTCGAGTTGGTATAGGCCGCTCCCGCCGATCACGCCGATCGGGACGCCGTTTGAGTCGTCCGGTGAATCTGTCATTCCAGTCCCCGCTTGTGCACAGGTCGGAGCAGCCCGCCAAGCTCAATTTTGTGAAGAAGTTCGAGAAAATGCCGTGCGGCGCTGGGCCCCTGGCGGCGCTTTTTGACGAGGGCCCCAATAGGTCGCCACATCTCGGGAGCGTCGATTTCGATTGCTTCCAGTTGACCGGAGCGGACCTCGTTACGGACGGTAGTTTCGGGAACGATCGAGATGCCATTTTCGATCTCCACGGCGCGCTTCAGGGTTTCGATGTTGTCGAACTCCATCGCGTGCCGAACCTTCACACTCGCTTCCCGGAGGCGACGGTCGATCTCCTTGCGCGTGGGGAGGTCGGGATCGAACGCGATGAATTTTTCCCCGTTGAGTTCTGGGAGTCCGATTTTGAGCTTCTGTGCGAACCGGTGCGACGGCGCGCAGATGAGTACCAAGCGATCCCTCCAGAACGAAAGAACGTCGAGTCCGCGACGCCGCACGGGATAGGCGACGAGGCCAATTTCCGCCTCTCCCTCGGCCACCGCGGTGTAGACCCCAGCCGATCGGAGATAATCAACGAGGACTTCGACGTCGGGGAATTGTTTCCGGTACTCCTTCAAATACGGCGGCAGTTCGTGGAGGCCGATGCTGTAAACCGTCGCAATGCGGAGAGGACCCACAACCATTTGCCGCATGCGGAGGAGTCGGCGCTCGAGCGTGTCGGTCGCCTTGAGAATCTCCCGCGTGGCGTCGAGAAACACCCGGCCCTCGGCGGTGAGGGTGAGGTGGCGGCGGCCGCGTTCGATGAGCGTGATGTCGAATCGCTTCTCGATCGCCCGCACCTGCTGGCTGACGGCGCTCTGCGTAATGCCGACGATTTCCGCGGCCCGCGAAAAGCTTGCCGTCTCCGCGAGCGCGGCAAAAACCCGGAACATCTCAATTTGCATGACATCGCGCGTCGGAAGGAGAGTGGACCAACGCTTGGTCCGCAGATAAATAGTTCAAGGAGTCAGCGCAATAAGGAAACGTGTATGAGTACGATCGAAATCCGTCTGGAAGGAATTCTCAGCCGCATCGCCGCCGCCGCGGACCGGGCGGGGAGAAACAAAGAGGACGTCACGCTCGTGGCGGTGTCCAAGTTCCATCTGCCCGACGTGGTGAGAGAGGCTTTCGACGCGGGTCAGACGCTTTTTGGCGAAAGCCGTGTCCAGGAGGCGCTGCCAAAAATCGACGCACTCCCGGCGGCGTGTCACTGGCATTTCATCGGGCATTTGCAGAAAAACAAAATCCGCAAGGCATTGGGTGCGTTTGAGTTGTTCCATGGGGTGGACTCGTTGGAGATTGCGCGAGACTTCAATCGCATCGGCGCCGAAGAGGGATTGCGCCCCCGGGTCCTGCTCGAGGTGAATGTCGCCGGGGAATCCACGAAGTTCGGATTTTCCCCGGATCGCCTGCGCGCGGAGATTGAGGAATGCCTGGCTCTGGACCGACTCGAAATCGAGGGCCTCATGTGCATGGCGCCGATCGTGGAAACGCCGGACCAGGCTCGTCCGTTTTTTGCCGCATGCCGGGAGCTGCGCGACGAACTGGCGGAACGAACCGGATGTCCGCTCACGCAGCTTTCGATGGGAATGACGGCCGACTTCGAAGCGGCGATTCAGGAAGGGGCCACTTACGTGCGCGTGGGTTCAGCGTTGTTCGGCGAGCGAAGATAGGCGACCTTCCCCGGCGATGCTCGGTTATTACGTTCACGATCTCAGTCCGTTCCTGATCCAGTTTGGCGACAACGCCGGGCTGCGGTGGTACGGGTTGTCCTACGTTCTGGCCTTTATCGCCGGGTGGTTGGCGTATCGTCATCTCGCGCGAATGGGCTACTCGGACATTCCCCCGGACAAAGTGGGGGACTTTATCACGTGGCTGGCAGTGTTCGGGGTCCTCATCGGCGGGCGGTTGGGGTTCATCCTGTTCTACGATTTCGATGCGTTTCAGCGGGATCCTCTCATGGTGCTGCGTGTGTGGGAGGGAGGGATGTCGAGTCACGGGGGAATGATTGGCGTGGCGCTTTTCACCCTGTGGTACGCGCGGAGGCATCGAATCTCCTGGTTTAACATCGGAGACAATATCGTGACGGTGACGCCGATCGGGCTTTTGTTTGGCCGCATTGCGAACTTTATCAACGGGGAGCTGTACGGACGGGTGACGAGTGTTCCCTGGGCGGTGCAGTTTCCGAAGGAATTGCTTGGGGCTCCTGTGGAGACGGTGCAGCTCGCGCTTTTTGAGGCAAACACGGCCGATCCGCGAATTCAGACGATCGACGCGGTGATCGCCGCGGCGCAGACCTCCCCGGCGGTGCGAACGATCCTCGCGGGCGTGCTTTCCCCGCGTCACCCGTCGCAATTGTATGCGGCGTTTCTAGAGGGTCTTGTCCTTTTAGTTTTGATGTGGACCCTGCGCACGCGCGTTCGTTTGCCCAATGGCGCGCTGACCGGGATTTTCTTCTTGGCGTACGCAGTCGTTCGGATAGTGGGCGAAATGTTCCGGGAACCCGATGCGCCGCTGACGGGCTTTCTCACGCGGGGACAGTTTCTCTCGCTGTTCCTTGTGATCGCGGGAACGGCGTTTCTGGTCGTCGCATGGCGCAAGCCTGTTTATCCGAAGAAGTGACAGGGGCAGCCTGCCCCTGTATTATAGCCGAAGAAGGGGCTGGCAGCCCCTTCCACGTTTCCCCGACATGATCAACGTGGCTTTCCAACGCGGAGTGCTGCTCCCGGACCTCGGGCTGTGGCTGGATCCGTGGGATAACCGGGAACTCGCGTTCGTATCTCACGCCCACAGCGATCACACGGGCCGTCATGCCGAAGCGATCCTCAGCGTGGGCACGGCCAGCCTCATGCGGGCCCGGCTCGGCGCACCGAAGGGAATTGAACACGCGCTGGAATTCGGCGAGCGCCGGGAGTTCAATGGCTTCGCCGCGACGCTTCTCCCTGCCGGACACGTGTTGGGGTCGGCTCAGATTTTCATCGAATCGGACGCCGGTTCGCTTCTGTACACGGGCGATTTCAAGCTCCGTCCCGGCCTGTCCGCAGAGCCCGCCGGGAGTTGCCCTGCCCAGACGCTGGTCATGGAAACGACGTACGGCCTTCCGCGTTACCGCTTCCCCCCGAGTGATGCCGTCATCCGCGACGTCGTGCGGTTTTGTGTGGAGTGCAGGGAGGACGGCGATACGCCTGTGCTGCTTGGATACTCGCTCGGCAAAGCGCAGGAAATCCTCGTCGCCCTGCGCGGCGCGGGGCTGGATATCATGCTGCATGCGTCGGTGTGGTCGATCACGCGCATTTACGAGGGACATGGAATGTCCTTCCCCCCGTACGAGAAACTTGATCCGGAAAAAATCGACGGACATGTGCTGATCTGCCCGCCGAGTGTGAGTGGGAGTCGGATGCTCGCCCGGGTGGCGCGGAAAAAGGTCGCCGTCCTCACCGGATGGGCGATGAACTCCGGGGCCGCGTTCCGCTACCGCTGCGACGCCGCGTTCCCGTTGTCCGATCACGCCGACTACACGGACCTCCTCCGCCATGTCGAACGGGTGCAACCTCAGCGAGTGCTGACGTTGCATGGCTTCGCCGAGGAGTTTGCCCGCGACCTTCGGAACCGCGGAATCGAGGCCTGGGCGCTGACGGGTCGCAATCAGCTCGATCTCCCGGGCATCTGCGAGCCCGAGGCAGAACGGACGTTTTTTTCACCGGATCCGGCCGCCCCCGAAGACCCGGCCCGTGGCGGGTTCGATGCATTTTGCGTCCTTTGTCGGGCGATCCGGGAGGCATCGGGGAAAATTGCGAAAACTCGCCTGGTCGCCGATTTCCTGAGCGGGAGGGAAGCGGACGATCTCGCGTCTGCGGTGGCCTGGCTGACCGGATCGCCTTTGCCCGAGCGGCAGCCGATCCAAGCAGGTTGGGCCGTGATCCGCCGGGCGCTCCTGGCTGCGAGCGGGCTTTCCGAAGGCGAACTGCGATCGATCTCGCGAACGCACAATGACTCGGGTCTTACGGCAGCCGAGGCGATCGGACGGCGGGTCGCGACTCCGAACGGGGCTCCTCGCGCGTTCCAGGAAATCGCGGCGGCTTTCCGCGAGTTGCGGGAGCGGCGGGGCCCGATCGCGAAGTCGGATGTCCTGGAGCAAATGTACGCCGCGATGACTCCGCGCGAGGCGGAGTTTCTCACACGGATCGTGACCGGTGACTTACGGATCGGACTTAAGGACGGGCTTGTGGAGGAAGCGATCGCGCAGGCGTTCGGGCGTTCGCTGGAGTCGGTTCGCGAGGCGGGGCTCGTCGTCGGAAACCTTTCCGAAGTGGCGCGATTGGCGGCTTCCGATCGATTGGGTGAAGCGGAGATGTGTCTGTTCCGACCCGTCCGGGCGATGTTGGCGTCGCCGGAGCCCAGTGCGGGTGCGGTTTGGGATCGGTTCGAGGGTGAGGCATGGGTCGAGGATAAATTTGACGGCATCCGTGCGCAGTTGCACGCGGGCGAAGGGGACGCGAAACTGTTCTCACGCGATTCGCGGGAGATGACATCGACCTTCCCCGAACTCCGCGCGGCCGCCGTCCGGATGGGTGGGTCCTTTGTTTTGGATGGGGAAATTCTCGCGTTTCAGGACGGGCGGAAGTTGACGTTCTTTGATCTCCAGAAGCGGCTGGGTCGGACGGGAGGGGATCTCTTTTTGGGAGCGGAAATCCCCGTCGTTTTCCTCGCATTTGATCTCCTTTGGCTCGACGGGCGATCTCTTCTTCGCGCGCCTCTGGTCGAACGTCGGGCGAAATTGGAATTACTGGATCTTTCGGACCCCCTGCGCGTGGTGGACGTGGCATTTGCGCATTCTGCGGATGAAATTGACCGTCTTTTCGATGCCGCGCGGGGGCGTGGAAACGAGGGGTTGATGTTGAAGCAGGCGGCGAGTTTGTACACGCCGGGGCGGCGGGGATTCTCGTGGATCAAACTTAAGAAAGAATTCGCCACGCTCGATGTGGTCGTTGTCGCCGCGGAGTACGGCCACGGCAAGCGGCGGGATGTGCTGAGTGATGTGACTTTTGCCGTTCGCGACGAAAAGACAGGAACGTTGAAGACGATCGGCAAGGCTTACTCCGGGCTCACGGATGCCGAGATTGCGGAACTGACCGACGAGTTCCTGGGGGCCGTTCGCCGCGACGATGGAAGGCGATTGGAATTGGAGCCACGGGTGGTGCTGGAGATTGCATTTGACTCCATCCAGCCGAGCGAGCGGCACGACAGTGGGCTCGCGCTCCGTTTTCCCCGGATCAAGGCAATTCGGAGGGATAAATCGCCGTCGGAAATCGACACGCTGGCCACGGCGAAAGCATTGGTTTGAGAAAGGAGCCTGGGCTTTCCAGTCCCGAATGTGTGCGGGGGAACGAACTGGGTCTGATGACCCCGGCTCCTGTTCCTGCTCTGTTTCTAAAGGGCGGCGGCTGCGAGGTTGCTGTAAGCGGAGTAAGACGCCATGTCGCCTGCGTAGTATGCGGCGTAGGACAAATTTAAATAATAGTAATAGTTCGCCAACGGTGGGTTGGAAACGAAGTAGAACGCCTGCAGCGCATTGGCTGTCTGCACGTAATAGCCGGGTACATACCCGATCCCCGCGTCCGAAAGTGCGAGATTGGAATAAAGGTAATAGTAGGCCGTGGCCGGGGAGCCGACCGAATAGTAATAGTTAAAGATGCCCAGTCCGTTGCTGTAGTAGTAACTGGTGATCGCGGCGGTCGGATTGCTTTCGATGTAGGTGTAGTACCAACCGAGCGCCGATCCGGTGTAGTAATAGTACCACGCGAGCCCGGTCTGACCGGAGGCGGAGAATGCGTCGTAGGCCGACTGCGCCTGCGCGAAGTAGGCGGCAGCGATTTCGGTCGGGGTGCCGCTGGGAGTTTGAGAACCCGCTCCGGACGCCCCGGATGAGGCTGTCGAGCCTGTTGAACCGCTCGCGGATGGCGTCGGCGTCGGCGTCGCAGTTGTCGTTGGTGCCGGGGTGGGAGTTGGAGTCGCGGTGGGTTCACTGACCCCATACCCGAGATCATCCAAGACGGCATACTCGAGTTCTGTGAATCGCTTGCGTGTCCCTGCGGCGATGGATGGATCCATCGCGAGTTCCTGGCCCTGGTATCGGGTTCCATTGGCAAAGTGCGATTCATTTGTTTGCAACGGGATGCCTCCGCCGAAGAGCGCGGATGCCGCCGCGCCGACAAACTGCCCGGCCGAGGTGTTGGATGTCCATGCCAGGACGTTCGATGCCCCGATTCCGAGGATATGCCCCAGTTCATGAATCACCACGGAGAACGCGTCGCTTTGCCCGGACGGAACGGTGTCCGTCGACACGTCCGAGTCGAAAAACCATGACGTGCTCGTGTCAAAGCTCATGACCCCCGCGTACGGCAGGTATTGGCTCGCGGTGTTCGTGGAACTAAGGGTTGAAAGCCAGGCCCCGGTTCCGGATGCAGATCGACCGACCGACCCACCGAATGCGAGAGTCGAGCCGGAATAGTTCTGCGCTCCCACAAAAACCCTCAATTCTCCTGCGTTCGCCGTCGGATTGCTGATCGTCACCCCCGCATTCGTGGTGGGATCATCGAATACCCAGCTCCACGTGTTCCCCCCGGACGGCGCAATCATCTGAGAATTCAGGGAAATGCGCGACTCGTATGTTGCTGCGGCCGCTTCGAGCACGTTGCGCCGGTCTGCATTCGCGCCACTGAAAAACGAACCGCTGTCGTACGTGTAATCAAAGACGATGTTGATCTGACCCCGGAGCGTCGGGACGGCGAGGACGAGTGCCAGAAAGAATGCGGTGACCAGCGATCTGATTCTCACACATGGACATTATCCATGGGCAAACGGGGATCAAGCGAAGGTCTCGGAAAAAGAATTCCCAGTTCGCCGGGTCCATGCTGTATTTTGCGTCCCTCCGGGTGCCCAACGCAGTTCCGGGGTCAGCCAAACCGCAATCCATCATGTCCAACAACGCAGTCTCGCCCCGGCGCGATGAAGATTTTCCCGAGTGGTACCAGCAGGTGATCAAAGCCGCCGACCTCGCAGAGAATTCCGAGGTGCGCGGGTGCATGGTTATCAAGCCCTGGGGTTACGCCCTCTGGGAGCGGATGCAGGCGGTGCTCGATGGAATGTTCAAGGCGACGGGGCACAAAAACGCCTATTTCCCGCTCTTTATTCCCCTGAGTCACTTGGAGAAGGAAGCGGAGCATGTGGAGGGCTTTGCCAAGGAATGCGCGGTCGTCACCCACCACCGGCTGGAGCTCCGCGATGGGAAACTCGTTCCGGCTGGCCCCCTGAACGAGCCCCTTGTCGTGCGGCCGACCTCTGAAACGATCATCGGCGCGACCTATGCAAAGTGGGTTCAGAGTTACCGAGACCTCCCCATTTTGCTCAACCAATGGGCAAATGTGGTCCGCTGGGAAATGCGCCCCCGCCTCTTTCTGAGAACGGCGGAATTCCTTTGGCAGGAAGGACATACGGTCCACGAGACCTCGCAGGAGGCGATCGAGGAAACCGAGCGCATGTTGGGGGTCTACGAAACCTTCGCGCGGGACTACTTGGCCATACCCGTGGTTTGCGGAGAGAAGAGCGAGTCCGAGCGCTTTCCCGGTGCCGTTCGGACGCTGTGTATTGAGGCCATGGTTCAGGATCGCAAGGCGATCCAGGCGGGAACGTCACATTTCCTCGGGCAGAATTTCGCCAAGGCATCCGGCATCCGGTTTCAGTCGCGCGAGGGACGCGAGGAGACCGCGTGGACGACCAGTTGGGGAGTTAGCACGCGGCTGATCGGCACGTTGATCATGGCCCACGCCGACGATGACGGCCTTCGTCTCCCGCCGCGCATTGCGCCGCAGCACGCGGTCATTTTGCCGATTTGCCCGAAGGAAGAACAACGCGCCGCCGTGCATGCGGCGGTGGACGAACTCCTCACGTCCCTCCGCGCGGCCACGTACCATGGCGCGCCTGTGGTTGTAGAGGCGGATTTCCGCGACCTGAACGGCGGCGTGAAAAACTGGGAGTGGATCAAAAAGGGTGTGCCCATTCGAATCGAGGTGGGTCCCCGTGACGTGGAGAATCGGACCGCTGCCGTGGTGCGGCGGGATCGAGGCCACAAGGAGAAAGCATTCATTCCGTTCGATGAATTGGCCGACCGCCTCCCCCAGATTCTCGACGAGATCCAACAGAATCTGCTGTCCCTTGCCACCGCTTACCGTGACGCCCACACGCGCGAAATCACGAATCGCGACGATTTTTACGCCTATTTTACCCCGCAGAATGCGGACAAGCCGGAGATCCACGGTGGCTTTGCACTTGCCCATTGGAACGGGAGCGCCGCCGTGGAGGAGAAAATCAAGGAAGACCTGAAAGTGACCATCCGCTGCATCCCGCACGCTTCGGAAAAGGTTCCGGGAACCTGCATTTTCACCGGCCAACCCAGCGCCCAGCAGGTTGTGTTTGCCAAGTCCTACTGACCCCGTTCAACCTTCTCGGCATGAGCTTCCTTCTCGGCATTGACCTCGGTGGCACGAAGATTGAGGCCGCTCTGATTGACTCGGAGCGGCCGGGTGAGCCATTGCATCGCCTCCGTGTTCCGACCGGCGCGGAAAATGGGTATGCGCACATCGTGGATGCGATCGTCGGGGTCGCGTCGCAGGTGGTCCGGGAGGCGGATGTCCCGATGCCGGACCGCATCGGCTTGGGCACGCCTGGGGTTCTGGATCCACAGTCCGGGCTTTTGAAGAACTCGAACACGCAGTGTTTGAACGGACAGCCGCTCAAGCGCGACCTTGAGGCGAGAACCGGGATCGGGTTCGTCACGGCAAATGATGCGAACTGCTTTGCCCTTGCGGAAGCCACCCTGGGTTGTGCGCGCGGGTATGAGACCGTGTTCGGAGTGATCCTAGGGACGGGCGTGGGTGGAGGTTTGGTCGTTCGCGACCGCGTGTTGAACGGCTGTCACGGCATTGCGGGCGAATGGGGTCAGAACGTGCTCGATCCCCAGGGTCCGCTCTCGAACTACGGGACCCGGGGTACGGTGGAAGCGTTTATTGCAGGCCCGGCCCTGGAGCGTTTCTATGCGGGTGAGACGGGCACGCCGCGGTCGCTGAGGGAGATCTACGAACGGGCGATTCAGGGTTCCGATCTCGTTGCGCGGCGTACGATTGCGCGTTTGCAGGACTACCTTGCGGAGGCCTTGACGACCGTCATCAACATTTTTGATCCGCACGCGATCGTGTTTGGCGGTGGGGTCGGCAATATTCCTGAACTTTACACAGCCGAGATGCGGGAAAAAATTGCCGCGCGTGTGTTCAATCCGACCTTCGATGCGGCGTTGCTCAAGCCTACGCTGGGCGACAGTGCCGGCGTGTTTGGTGCGGCGATGCTCGTGGCGAGTGCGAAATGAGGGAATCGGCCTTGGGAAGCCTGCGGACCTCACGACGACGTTTTCGTTGCACCTGCCCTCCGGCTGCGCATACTTAACGAGATGGCTGTAAAGATCGATCCGTCCCTTCACCTCGCGAAGAAACCCGATTGGATCAAGGTTCGGTTGCCGTCAAATCCGGTGTTTTTTTCGACGAAGGCGCTGGTGAGCGATCTCAAACTGCACACCGTGTGCGAAAGCGCGCAGTGCCCGAATCGGTGGGAATGCTGGAGCCAGGGCACGGCGACCTTCATGATCGCCGGGGATCGTTGCACGCGGGCCTGCGGATTCTGTGCGGTATCCACCGCGAAGCCATTTGCGCTGGAAGATGATGAACCTCAACGTGTTGCGGAAGCGGTTGTTCGCCTGAAGCTAAAACACGTCGTGCTCACAGCGGTTGCCAGGGATGATCTCGAGGATGGTGGGGCGGACCATTTCGCTCGCACGCTGGAGGCGATCCGGTCGGTAGATCCCGCGATCGTGCTGGAGGTGCTCACGCCAGATTTCAACGGGAAGGATCCTTCGCTCGCGCGGGTGCTCGAGGCGCGGCCCCACATTTTCAATCACAACTTGGAAACGGTGGAACGCCTGACGCCGCTGGTGCGCTCGAGGGCGAAGTACCGGTTGTCGCTGGAGTTTCTCCGGCGTGCGAAGGAAATGTCGCCCGGGGTGACGACGAAAAGCGGCCTCATGTTGGGCTTGGGCGAGGAGGAAAATGAGCTTTTCCAAGCCATGGATGACCTCCGCGAAGCGAACGTCCAAGTACTGACGCTCGGCCAATACCTGAGGCCGACGCCGCAGCATCTGCCTGTCGTGGAGTACATTCGGCCGGAGACGTTCGATCTGTACGGCGATATCGCCCGCAGCAAAGGTTTTGAGTTTGTCGCGAGCGGACCGCTGGTCCGCAGCTCGTATCACGCGGCAGACTTCCAGCCTGAGTCCGCTCGCTGAAGTAGCGGTCGATCGACCAGGCGGGGGGAGGCGGCCTGCAGGTCTTTAACCACGGTGCAAAGGAAGACTGGCTCCGGATACACGGAGCGATACTTGGTGATTTCCGAGCGACTGACCACGCGAAAGCCGTAACGCTCAAGAAACTTCGCACCGCGTCGGCTTTCGAACGTCACGATCTGACCAAAAACCATCCGCTCGCCCGCCTTGCGCAGGTAATCGAGGTACGCGGAGAATAGGCCATGGGCGCCGGCGAGGCTTTGGGCCTCCGGAAGGACATTGAAGTGAAAGTGCGCCGTCCGTCGGGGTGCGGCAGGGACTTCCTTCCAGGAGTTGCGGATCACCCAACCGATGAATTCCCGCGTTGCCGAATTGTACGAGGCGTAGCGTGCGAAGGCG
>Ga0247834_1005289_pt1 | contig 15438 bp, 15 predicted proteins | sample LaCruzMarch2015__8_FD_187118 | JGI IMG/M metagenome (GOLD analysis project Ga0247834, IMG submission 187118) | Freshwater microbial communities from meromictic Lake La Cruz, Castile-La Mancha, Spain - LaCruzMarch2015_12m | ecosystem: Environmental > Aquatic > Freshwater > Lake | place: Spain... | reverse complement strand
TTTATCTTTTATTTTGCCAATTCCAGGCAAAAAACCAAGCATGCTAGAAAGGCCGCCCATCTTTTGCATGCCTTCCAATTGCTTGGCCATATCATTCAGATCAAAATGCCCTTTTTCTAACTTTTTTGCAAGCTTTTCTTGTTCTTCGCTATCAGAAAGTGCTGCAGCACGTTCAACCAAGGCTACAATGTCGCCCATATCAAGAATTCGGCTGGCTACTCGGTGAGAGTCAAATACCTCTAATTGGTCAACGCGTTCGCCCATTCCTAAGAATTTAATTGGGCAACCTGTTACATGGCGCATTGAAAGGGCTGCACCGCCACGACCATCACCATCGGCGCGGGTTAGTATAATAGATGTCACGCCAATTGCGTCGTGAAAATTCTTGGCAATGTTTACAGCATCTTGGCCGGTTAAGCTGTCTGCGACTAAAAATGTTTCTATTGGTTTTGCTAGGGCTTTTATGTCTTTAAGTTCGGTCATTAATTCGTCATCAATGTGCAGACGACCGGCGGTGTCTAGAATAATGACATCAATGTTTTGAACCTTGGCAGAATTCATGGCGCGCTTGGTAATTGCCAGAGGTTTTTCGCCTTCTACAATAGGCAAACTTGGAATTTCCATTTGCTTGGCTAATGTTTCCAACTGAAGCTGCGCTGCTGGGCGATAAATGTCTAATGACGCTAACAACACATTTTTGCGAAACTTAGTGGTTAGCAATTTTGCCAACTTGGCAGATGATGTGGTTTTTCCAGACCCCTGCAAACCTACCATTAGCATTACCATAGGGGAGGGGGCTGCCAAATTAATAGGTTCAGGTTCACCACCCAAGGCATGAATCAATTGGTCGTTAACAATCTTAATAACCATTTGCGCTGGGTTAATGCTTTTAACCAATTCCTGACCAACAGCTTGCGCTTTGGCTTGTTCTATAAATTCTTTAACAACTGGCAGGGCAACGTCTGCTTCTAGCAGGGCAATGCGGATTTCGCGCATGGCTGCGTTTACATCGTCCTCTGAAAGGGAGCCACGCCCTTTTAGGCGGTCAAATATTCCGGATAAACGATCTGATAATGACTTATACATAACACCTCACAAGCATAACCATAAAATAGGGAGTTCTGAGGTGAATTACTAGGGATTTTTTTAAAATGGGAAGCTTTGCTATAGTGAGCTGTTGTTTAAGTTTTTCTGATTAAAACAGAGGGGCCATTTAGGAATTATATGAAGAGATCTTTAAATGTATGCTACGGGGTAAGTGCAGAAGGCTCTTTATTTGGGGCTGGTTTTGAACCAACAATAGCTTTTGGTCATGGCTTTGATGGGTGTATAGAGGATTTCCAAACCTATGAAGAGTATGAGTCAGCTTCCCAAAAATCTTTTCAACAGATCTTTAGGATAGTTGGTGGGGTCGATATTGGTACCGTTCCTTTGTTTTACTATAGAAAAGATAGTAATAATCCACCTATACCCCTTACAAGTCATAAATTTCTAAAGATTATACAACAATGTGACGACCTTATTGTTTGGCTTTCATTAGGTTTTAATGATAATTTGCTTTTAGCTTTTCTGATTCGACTCTTTACGCTTTATTCGTTACCACTTGAAAAAATAAAAGTTAAAAGAATTGAATCCCAATTGTTAGAAGGGGATCAACATGAGATTTTGTCTATTGCTATGGTCTCACCAAAGGAACTTAAGAAGGCCACAACCTCTGTTCCCTTACAGCAATTAGAGATTGATTTATTAACCCAAGGATGGGATGCAATAACTTCATCAACACCCGAAAAAATGGAAGCTTATCTTGATATTCTTCCTACCACACGTTTTCAAGAAGGTATAAAGGATTTCAGGAAGCGCCTGCCTTTTTTAAAAACAGGATTAAATCGCTGCCAGACAGACTTACTAGAGATGTACCCATTAGATAAAACATGCGTAAAAGCTTATTGGCTGGTGGGTAGTGTAATGGGGAAGAATTACAACGATAAACATCTAGATCTTGTTGGGGATGCGTATATCATTTGGAACTTGATGCAAATGACAAATCTTTATGCCAAGGAACCCGCTTTTATAATTGAACACCCTTATACCAGAGAACAACAAGTTGCATTAACTACATTTGGTCGGGCCATACTAGAAGGTAAAGCCAATTGGCGAGATGAAAATTCTATAGACTATTATGTAGGAGGCCTTCATATCTGTTAGTTTTTTCAAAGTAAAGACATTAGTTGCTTATACAGTGTCATCATCGCTATCGTCATTGTCACCAATATAGAAACCATCTGTATCTGCGGCATCTATTGTTGGTAATAATGAGAATGTAGAGCTAAATGGACTAGGTGTGCCCTCGCTAGGTGATCTAGGCATAGTGGACTTTCTATTATTGCGCATTTCATCGTAAAGTTTAGCTCTGCGGTACGCATTGGAAAATCCTATGCTTGGTGGGCCATCAGAAGAATTGGTGTTTTGTGATTCTTTCCTTTTTTCAAGAAGTGCTGCTCTGCGAGAAGACATCATGCAACCATTATTTGTGAAGCTTGCTATATTTGTGAAGCTTGTGGAATTCCTTACTTGAAAAGGTAAAATAAGTGTTGGTACTGGGGGCGGAGCTTGCCATTCAGTGCAGGCAAGCATAAGCAAAATGGTAATAACAGCACCTACTGGTTTTCCTGAAGTATTATTACTATTTCCCCAACTAACCAAAGCAGGGAAGTTTCGTTTGAAAAATTCTTCATATTCAAAAACGTTGAAGGGGTCAACAACCATTGTTAACATTTTACGAAGGATCTGGTTGCGCTTAGTACTTTTTTCTTCTGAGGTTTTTTCTGTGCTTAAGTGGCTCCATAATTCTTCAAAGGTATTAAGAAGCGCATTCATTTTCCATCTGCTCATTGTTGCATCTGGCTGGGTAGTCAAACTACCTTGGGATAAAGAAAGAGCCAGATTCATAAGGTTCCTATCAGTTCTTGATCGGGAATTTAGCCTGAATTTCTGGCCTGGTGCCGAAGTTTCTAATGATAATAGTTGCAAAATTGGTTCTGATAAGTTTGCAAGCTCTTTAGCAACATCTGATTCGACAAGTATGTTTATTTGGGGAAGGATGCCATATTTATATAGGTAACCTGCAAGCTTAATTTTTCTATTAAAAGATGTACATATGTTATTATCATCTGGCTTAATTTCTCTACCAAAGTATATTGGCTTCATTGTTGGTGCAAAGTATACGGTTGTTATTCGCGTGTTTGGCGAGATATCAAAATTTGTGGCTGTAAAAAATGGATGGATTAGTAGACAAGAGCTACTTGGTTGACTACGCAGGACAATTTTATTAGTTTTTCCCCCAGCTTCCTCACCATCATAGGCTCCATTAATAGTCAGCACACACAGAAAAAAGCAAAAACAGTATTTAATCATTCTTTTAATCTTCAAAATTACCTATTTGAATAGCTTAAGAGCTAAATTTCAAAAGTGGAATAGGTTTCTTCGATGGTTTATTCAATGATTCTTAATATTTCTTGCTGCTTTAGGGGTGTCGTGCTAAGCAATACAGTACACTAACTTCGTTCAAAGGATTTTCCATGAAAAAATATTTACTTATGATGCTGACCGTAACTACCCTTTTTGCTTCTTCAAGTGCAGAGCTGGTGCTATTTACGCCTGAAGATACTGATCACCTGCGCACTTTTTTGAATATGGATTCTCAATACACAAATTTTCCATTGCTTGATCAAGAGGCTGATGTTTCGTATTGCGAATTAGGTCACAGTAAATACAAGTTTGATGGTGGCGATGTTATTGTTCATGTTTATGAAAATAATTCATATAGCGTTCAACCAACAGACGAATCTGTAAAAGTAGAAACGCGCTTTTTTGCTGTAACAACTGGCGGGGCTAACCATGTTTACGGGTTGAATGTTATTGCTCCTGAACAAACGTATAATCTTATTGTGTCTCGCAAAAACGGTGCAACTGGTCCAAAAGGACAATGGCGTATACTAGCTAGTCCTGCGTTTGCAGGCTCTAATTTAGCCATCAGAGATTTTTGTTTCAAAGCGTTTGAAGCTGAGCCAAGTTTTTCAATGGACGAATGGTTACTAAGAAGATCCGGGGCACTTTAGGTTTTTAATTTCTTTTCCAACCATTCGCGCACCCTCTATTGCCTTTTAAAAAAAATGTAAGCTAGCATTAATAAAGGGATTCAACAGAGGGTGTGTATGCTTAATATCGTGGCGGCAATGTTTGTCGTTTTTGGTCTGATTGGCCTTTTTGCCCTAGTGCTTCGTTACCTTCATCAATCGGGACGGTTGTCAAACACCCCATTTTTTAACGCCAAACAACAGGGTGTTATTATTGAACCCCCCATTATTATTGACAGCAAAAGACGAATTGTGAACATTACCCACCGGGGGCAGCGTTACGTGGTAATGCTTGGCCCGAATAACGATATATTATTAGAAACCTCACCGGCGGTTCGTTCAATTGAAACCGTAGAGTTTGATCGGCAGCATGTTTAAAAATTTCAAATTAAAACGATTCCACGTTAATAATTTGTGCTGCATTGCAGCGCTTCTGTTATTTGTAATGCAAGCCCCGCTTATGGCCGATAGTTTTACCCTAAACTTGGGTGATTCGGGCGGTACGTTAATTGGACGCATGATTCAGATGAGTGCGCTTATGGCGCTACTAACTTTAGCCCCATCTATTATTATAGTGGTCACGTCTTTCACCCGTATTGTGGTGGTGTTTTCATTTTTGCGAAATGCTTTGGGAACGCAGCAGTCTCCGCCGAATATGATTCTTATTAGTCTTGCGATCTTTTTAACGATGTTCATTATGGGGCCGATTTTTAATAAAGCGTATCATGATGGTGTTGTGCCCCTAATGGAAGACAAAATAAAATACGAAGAAGCGTACGATAAAATTTGCGCGCCTTTGCATGTGTTCATGCGCAAAAATGTGCGCGAAAAAGACCTTGATTTGTTCATGAGTCTGAGCAAAGAAACCCACTTTAAATCAGCCAAAGAATTGCCTATGCGTATTTTGGTGCCGGCCTTTGTGATTAGCGAATTGCGCCGTGGTTTTGAAATTGGCTTTTTGATTTATCTGCCCTTTGTGGTTATTGATATGGTCATTGCCAGTATTCTAATGAGTATGGGCATGATGATGCTGCCACCAATGCTGATTTCCATGCCCTTTAAAATTATCTTTTTCGTGTTGATCGACGGTTGGAACTTGCTGTGCGGCAGTTTAGTGAACAGTTTTAGTATGTGAAAGTTGAAATAATTAACAACGTACGTTTGTTGGTCGTTGAAATTTTTTCAAGGTTGTCGTTTTATTTTTTGTGGCTTATAGTCCTTCTTTATAACCTTACAAAGGACTATTAAATGAACCTAATTAGAAATATTGCACTATCACTAATGCTATTAAATGCGGTTGATGCGTCAACAACTGAAGGTTTAGTAACCTCAGAAGGTATGGAAGCTTCTGCAGCTTTTTTTCCGAATCATCAAGTAGATTTTATTCAAGCAAAAGCTCTTTTTGACACAAACTTAGAATTATATAAAACACCTTTTACTCGGGAAAACTGTACTGACGTGGCCAATGCAGGTTTGCGTGTACGCGAAGCTGTAGCTTCTTTTGAAACAATAGCACTACTGACAGATCACCCTGATTTTTTTTATGCAGCGATGATTTTGTATCATTTTGGTAATGATAGAAATTTGTATCAATTTAATGCAACTACTGCTCATAAGTACAAAGCTCTTGCAATTGCAACCTGTAATAATGTTTTGTCACAGGCAGGTCATAAAGATACTCCTGCAGCAGACCTAGTACTGAGAGCGTTAGAAGATTCGATCTATGCAACGTTTGATGACGGTACAACGTTTGATGACGGTATTATATACCACGGACCAACACCTTTCAAATTCTAAGAATATTGGTCTAACTAAGCTCCACGCTCCACGAAAATTTCGTGGGGCTTTTTTGTTTCATCCCCAAAAAGCTATTCTCTCCCAAGTCATGTTAAACCCGGGAAACGGATTTTCTGCCCAATCAAGCCAACCAAGCGCGAAGTCGGGTAGGGGGCAATTTCGAGAATCGGATATGATGCTGCTTTTATTGCAATCTAGTGCGTCTAGCTCTGGTAAAAATCCGTGGGATTTTACTATTTTACAAACACCATTTTTGTATTCTCCATATCGGGTGAATAGTCCACCAGTTTCGCCTAACTGCACATCATTTTCTATGGTTTCAAAATCAACCATTGGATTAATTCTTCCTGCTGCAATTGCAGATTCGAATCGGGCATCAATTGCGTGAGCAATTTGATTTGCGTGCAGCAGTGAATTGGGATAAATCGTAATGAATTTTCCGCGCTGGGTTGGCTGACTAAGTAATTTGGCCAAACCATAAAAAGTTGTGTATTTAAAATGCACAGGATGTTCTTGTAAGGCTGGTCTAACAATTTCAAAAATTTTATCCATGCTGCTGGGGCGCGCTGAAACATGTAGTTTCCATCCTTGAAAAATATTTGTGCTCCCTACGCCTATGAATACGTTGCTTCCACTTATGGGAAAACCTGCGGCATTTGCCTCGTCATAATTTTTAAATCTTAGATCAGCAGCGTGGGCAATGTACAAAAAAACGCATCCCAAAGATGTCACAAAAAGTTTTGAGATTTTTTTCAAGGCCTATCTCTATTTTTATGTCTTTTTTTGATAGTGACACAACCATATAAAGAAATGGTTAATCTAATATAGATTATTAAAGAACCGCTGGTTTCAAAGAATATTAATTAATTTTCTGTTTTTTGTGTATTCGGATCCTATTCCAAAATGAAGGGTAGGAGGTGGTTAGGGAGTCTTTATGGGGATTTTCGATCAAGTCGGAGATGACAGGGAAGATGCTAATATTTACTGGATCATGACGTCGCTACGCTCCTCATGAAGACGAGGGCGCCATTCAGTCCAAAAGTGTCAGTGTCCAGTAGGTGAAAAACCGCATGGAATTATCTATTAGAAGCTTTAGAATGTGTGCTGACTATTGAGAGCTTAACGGCAATCATCAATGCTAAGCAAAGCACCGCATTAAATACAAGTGGTGATACAAACAGGAAGTAGTGATGAAAAATTCCCAGAAGATCTTTACTTAAAAAATATCCGATCAAATAACTTATGCTAATTCCTGAAGAGTACCAAAAAATACCATTGTAAAAAGGTTGGCTGTTTTTGAATAATGAAAATACCAACGCAAGGCTTGGTGTTAGGAAGCCTGCAAAAAAGAAAGCAAACGACACTTGGTAGATAAGGTATATATGGTCTTTAGAGACATCGTAAATGCTAAGGCTAAACATCACTAGTAAAATGCCAATTAGCGATAGAAACATAAGCTTTGACCAATCCACAAAGTCGCAAACTCTGCTTGCAAGCATCATAAAAAGTCCAAGGGCTATGTAGAAAAACATGTAACCCATTTGGAAATTTCTAGCATTTATAATTGAAACGTTTAGAACATAAGGTTCAATGAAAAAATAATTGTGGGATAATCCTGCTCCACAAACACCACCAATAAGCACTGCTAAAAATTTTGCTACAGTATTAGGTGCGTTTTGCGGGGGTTTTTGTTTTTCAGGTGTATGAGATTTCTCTAAATTGATGATGCCTTTTTTTGCACAATAAAAGATATATCCACATAGAAGGCTACAGCCAAAAATAATAGCACTCATGATTTGCAGATTGCATTCGGCAGAAACAGCGTAAGCTAAAACATACCCTAAGCCTGACCCAAAAATCATAAGCATGCTTATATTTACATGGTCAGATGTTTTGGAAATTTTCATTAAATACATGGCGGGAGACACTAGTGCCGCAGACCCCAGAAAAAGATTTAAATATGAAATCACTAGCATTAGCAGTTTTGTTGATTGGAATTGATCTGCGAACAGACAGGATAGAAAGAACAAAGCAGTTGTCAGAATATACCCTGAAATAAGAAATTTCTGAGTAGCTATAAACCCTTTTTTTTCGGCATATTTTCCAAGAGTGTGCCCGCCCATGATTCTTGAAAAAAATGAAACAACTGCCCATGCACATATAAAAGTGGTGCCATTTTTCAAACTAAATATTTCACCAGAGGCATTAATCAAAAGTGGATTTAGCCAAACGAGTTTAATTGCACAAAAAGATTGAAGGGTAACTATGAGAAAAATACAGAAAATCGAGCGATTCCATAAAAATTGCATCTCGAATACCTCCTTTATGTAGTTCCAGAAAAGCTTTTCAAAAGGTAACTCATTAGTAAACGAAATTATGCAAAAGAGCTAGCTATAAAACACATTTAAAGGGTGACTTTTAGCCGTAAGATTTGTGTGGTAGCGTATCTGCATAGACTGAATTTGTTATTCTATGATTAGTTTTCCAGCTATTGATCCTGTCGCAATTACCCTTGGCCCCTTAAAGGTGCACTGGTATGGCATATCGTATGTTGTCGGCATTATTTTGGCGTGCCATTGGGCGCACGGGTTGCTCAGGCGTTTTCAATTTAACATTACACCGAAGTTATTTGATGACCTGTTGCCCCATGTGGTTATTGGTATTGTTGTTGGTGGAAGGTTGGGGCATACCATGCTGTATGACCCTGCTTACTACCTAAGTCATCCGTTGGAAATTTTACAAGTCTGGCAAGGCGGCATGTCATTTCATGGCGGGTTGCTAGGGGTTGTGTTGATGACAGCTCTTTACACCAAACGTCATAAGATCGATTTTTACAGTCTTGGCGACCTGATGGCTTTAATATCACCCATTGGTTTATTTTTTGGGCGTTTGGCCAATTTCATTAATGCTGAATTGTTTGGCATAGAAACAAGTTTGCCCTGGGGCGTTATGTTTCCTAAGCAAACTATGGCGCGTCATCCTACCCAAATTTATGAAGCAGTGTTAGAAGGTTTGGTTTTGTTTTTTGTATTAAATTTTGCCTACAAATACTCCGCGAAATTAAGGGCCTGTAAGGGAATGACCGGTTGTTTATTTTTAAGTTTATATGCCCTCTTTCGCTTGATTGTCGAACCGTTTAAAGTACAAGAAATGGTTGTGCAATTAGGCACCCATGGGCTTGGGGTTGGTGTTATATTATGTATGCTCATGCTTTTGCTAAGCATCCTTCTGATAGTGGTGCGTCGCCGTGTTTTCAAGATTACATCAGAAAAAACGGTCCTGTAACTGTTGAAGAAGCGCAAAAATTAGCCCTTTATCATCCTGAGTTTGGCTATTACGTGCACAATAGTGTTATTGGTTCGCAGGGGGATTTTATTACCTCTCCTGAAATTTCTCAGTTATTCGGTGAAATGCTTGCGTTTTGGTGTATTGCCCAGTGGCAAGAAGCGGGTATGCCTCAGTCGCTGCATCTTATTGAAATGGGGCCCGGTCGTGGCACGCTTATGCAAGATATTTTGCGTATTGGCGAACACCAAGAAGGCTTTATAGAAAGCCTAACCATTAGTTGCGTTGAAATTTGTCCGAACCTTTATGAACAGCAGCAACAAGCTTTGTCAGACTACCCATTTGTGTTTTGGTACAAAAACTTATCTGAAGTGCCAAAGGGTGCTGATTTTACTATTCTTCTTGCCAATGAATTTTTTGACACGCTTCCTGTTCGCCAGTTTGTGAGCCATGAAGAGCGTACTGTACGCTATAGCGAAAAAGAAAATGCGCTGATTTTTTCTCCGCCTGCAAACCCTCATAGCATTAAAGAAACATGTCCTATGGGCGAAGAGCTTATGCATGAAGTTATGGGGCACCTAACACCTGGTGTGGCGTTAATTATTGATTACGGGGATGACACACCACCAGAAGCGCGTTTTGGTGATACACTACAAGCACTTTTTCAGCACAAACCTGTTAATGTTTTGGAAAGTTTGGGCTTTGCTGATATTTCACATCAGGTTGATTTTCATAAATTATGTAGTATTGCCACCAATTTCAGGTTTCAGCCCCAAGGGAACTTTTTGTTAAGGCTTGGTATTGAACACCGCCTTGAAAAGCTTCTTAGCATTGCATCACCCGAGCAGCGTTTTAGCTTAACTACTGGTGCAACGCGTTTGGTGGCACCTACTGAAATGGGGCAACGTTTTAAAGTACTTGAGGTTTTTCAATGGTAGCTAAAAAGGTTAGTAACGTTCCTTATGAAACTGCAGATACGCTTGATCACCCAGGAATTGTGCATGGATTTTTCGGGCGCATCGGCGGCGTTAGCCAAGGAATTTACACAAGTTTAAATACTGGTTTTCACAAAGATGACGATGACATTAATGTTATTGAAAATCGTCAGCGCATTTTAAACACATTGAATGTTGGGCATATGGTGACCTTGCGCCAAGTTCACAGAACCGATGTTTTGTTAGTCGATGCTTCTACCGAAAATGGCTATCAGATGGATGCCATGGTTACAAAAACTCCCGGTCGTTTGCTTGCTATTCAAACTGCAGATTGCGTGCCTATTTTACTAGCAGATCCTGTCAACCGCGTAATTGGTGCTGTTCATGCTGGGTGGCGCAGTGCTGTTGCTGGTATTGTTAAAAATGCTATCGATGCTATGAAAAGTTTGGGCGCTAAAAACATTAGCGCAGCTATTGGGCCATGTATTCACCAGGAAAGTTACGAAGTTGGCCAAGACGTTTTTGATGCTGCAAATGCACCCACGTTTTTTATGCCTTCAACAAAGCCTGGTCATTACCTTTTTGATTTAGGTGGATATGTGCTTAATCAATTAAAAGGGCAGGGTGTTGAAAATGCAATTGCGCTTCCTTTTAACACTTATGCTTTGAAGGATCAGTATTTCAGTTGCCGACGTGCGGCTCACATGAGTGAGTCTTCATTTGGTAGTCAATTATCAGTGATTGGATTGGTGTAGAGAAGGTTAAATCTATGAAATTTTTCTGCCTTTTTTTAATTTTACTTCTTAAATTTTCAAACTCCTTTGCTGCGGTAGTATTTAACGGTGTTTTTGATGATAATCTATATAAAGAACACAGTAAAAAATACGAAATTTTAAACGCGTTTCCATCTCTCCCCATTTCAACAGAAAGTCTTTTTTCAAGGGTAGATTTTTCAAAATGTACTATCGGTCATGAAGGCGATATACATGTAGTTAAGCCAAATGATCAGCTTTATCAATATATGACCCAAGGGATAATGGATTGTGTAGGTATTTTTTTGCAAAAAGATACAGGTGAAGTATTTGCAAGCCATGTTACCAGGAATGTGATTTTTGGATCATTAGAATCTGATTTAGATCAGTTTTTGTTAAACGAAGAACGTGTGAAGTGTGCGCATTTGGTGAGTTTGTACACTTCAGATTTGATGTTGAAAATATACGAATTGCTTACGAATAAAAAAATCGCGATTACAACGATTACGCGTCCAAAGCTTCCTAGTGGTGAACACCTTATTTTTGAATCTGGTTTATCCAATGCATTACGTATTTCGACGTATAGTTGTCGTATCTATCACCCAAGTAAGTGCCTTGAACAAGCAGTTGTGAAAAAATTTAGTGTAGTGAATAGTTCTTTAGCATGTCCACCAATTGTAGATTACTCAGGAAACGTTTTAACAATCTGGGGTCCGGTTTATGCGCCTTACAGTGCCACAATTACCCTGGGAACTTATCTCACCATTGGCCCTTTAAGTGGTCTTAATTTTGATAGTACGTATGGACTTAATGATAATTTTTATGCGTCTTGTTCTGTGTTTGTTGACACAAAAACCGGTGAGATTATTGCAAGCCGTGCTGGGGGTGCACAAATAGGAAATGCTTAATAAGCGCAGGCCGCTTATCTTTATTCCAAGGCAAACATTACATTGCTATCCTTTTGCTTAGCTAGTCCAATATGTTGATCAGCGTCTTACTGTTTCTAATTCACCAATTGTTAATTCATCCGAATCTACAGCCTCTTCTTTTGTTCTAGTAAGTTCTAAGTGCATTACTCTTCTGTCCTTTGTGCCAGCACAGCTTTCTCCTTCACCATCAGCGTCTTCAAGTATCCATTCTGATTTTCTGCCAACATTTTTTAACCAATCGGTTCCCATGATTTCTTGACACTGGTTCAATGCGTTACGCAAACCAAGAATTGTTGCTATTTTTCCTCTTCCGCCTATGAAATGTCGGTTCTTTGCATAGCATTGATTGTGATATTCCGTTTCTCTTGTAATGGCTAAAATCGGAGGGAGACTGAAATCATGCTTTGTTGCCTGGGCGCGCAGGACAGATAAAGAATCACTAATATCAAGCGGATCACATAGAACTAAGTGAATTCCTTTGAGTGTATCGTAAGGTTGAAATTCCAGCTGCTGCTTACTTACAATAAATCTGCACTCAATTTTTTGATGAGGAGAAGTTCGATTATATTCATTGAAAGCATTCAGAATAATGCCTCGGTAAACTGGACTATATTCTACACAGACTATGTTGATGGTTGGTGGTTCACTGATACTGGCACAAATCAGGAAAGGAGCCATAAATCCTACAAAAAGTGCTCTTATTAAGAAAATCTTAAGCTCATCATATGCTGCCATAAAAAATCACCAAAAGACATATAACGTATTCTAACATTATATTTATTAATTTTTTGTTACCAAAAATTATATATTTAAATAATTATCGTTATGTTTTGTGTTGGCACTTAGAGCAATTAAATGTGTTTACAAATTCGGATGGGGTAGGGCATAAAGTAATATGCTTATTTAAACAAAAAGTGCTTATGTTTCTACTTTTTTATCGTTATCTACCAATATTATTCTTATTAATGTCGGAAGTTTTTTGTGCTGCAGCTCCTGCTGAATTATATTTAGTTGTTGGTAGTAATAAAGTAGCAGGCCAGCTCCACAGCCCATATTTGCAGTCATATCATCATAATCCTGCTGCTGATTTTACTCATGAGCGTACATTCGGTGGCAGGGCAACTACATTGGATTTGCGCCCTGATGATGCTGTGCCTGGGCGTCACATTTCCCAAACTGACGTTTGCTCATTCATTTCTGAAGCTCCTATTGTTGCTGTGTTTATGGAATTGTTTCCAAGTCATGGTGTGCGAACAGTTATGGACTTGCAAAGAATGGCGGCAGAAAAAGACCCCACGTATAAGTTTAAAATCATGAAAGAATTAGGGGATAAATTATCTTCGTTTCCAGTAGCGGTTAGAAACTCAATGATAGGCAATATGCTTACACAAATAAGTAAGTCATATGAAATAGACGATCAGTTAATGCCGCGTGCAATTCAAAATCTTGCAAAACACATGAAAACAGGTGCAAATCTTTATATAGAACATATTCCGTTGATGACAGCACCTACGGCAAACCCCTTTAGTTTGTGTATGCGACCACAATTTTTAGGGGAATTAAGGGCCGCAATTGCTGAACCTTCTTCGACTTCATTGTGTAGGCAAGCCGTTGACCTTGTGCAGGCAGCAATGGAAATTTCTACAGGTGAAATTCGTCTTACCAGAGAAGAGTATTTTGATAGACTCACTGCTGAAGTTGAATTGTGTGTAACGCCTGAAGCTTTTCATCAATCCCTCAGCCTTGTTGTGTTGCTTGAATTAGAAAGGCTTGAACAATCACAGATAGGTTCACCTATCAACAAATTCTTGGCAGGCAAAGGTTTTGTCAATATTAATCATCAGCGGGTCATTAACCCCTTTAATGGTCGTAGTAATTCTTGGATGATTTCAGCAGTTAAGGCTTGATAGCACATTGAAAATAGCAACATAATAATATATATTGCTCGCTTGTATTAATTAAAAAATAGTGTTGTGCTGGAATTTTTTTTTAAAGTTAGTATTGTAAGTTTTTTTTTGTTGAGTTTTGTAGGCTCTTTTTATGCTGCAGAAGGGCCTGTTCATCACCCTGATTATTATGCTGGAATTATTCATACTATTTTGGCAAATAGAGATTTGACCGAATATCATCAAAAAAACGCAGAGGGTGCGTTAGCGTACCTTGAAAATACCGAAGTTTCTCCCAATATTAGAGCTAGACTAATAGAACAAATTTTACTTGAAAAAGATCTAAAAAAATTTCACTTACAGGCGGCATCTGCAGGAGTTGTGCTTTTGAGTGAAGGTTTGCTTCCAATTAAAGAAAAAGCATCCATTGCACTACATCTTTTTACAAATAAGTCTTTAAAAGAATATTACCAACATGAAGTTGCAATAAGAGCTTGGGAAGAATTCTCATTTGATGAAAGCGTTCATTCGTCAATTTCTTTAGCGAAGGAAGTTATTGCTTGTAATATTTTGCGTCGAGATAAATTTCAAGAGCATCATGAGCATGCAATTTTAGTATGGAAAAGTCTTGATATTCTAACGCAAGGATTCATGGTTTGTGATATTTTGCAAAATGATTCTCTAACACGCCATCATAAATATGCGCAAAGAGTTCTTAAAAAGTTTTTCTTCACTACTAATGAGGTTGTTCCTAAATATACGAAAAAAAGGTTAGCAGAAATAATAGAAAAAACTAGATCTCAGCGATTACTAAATTCTCGTACTATTGCTTCAAACTATTTGGATTCCTTGCTGGAACTTGATTCCTCAGCAACAACTGAAGAGACTCAATCTGCTTTCTCTTCCCCCAAAAAGCGCAAAAGGCCAGCTAAATAGCTTGAGTTTTTAAATTCCAAACGACATGGGGGCTGATTTTGGTATAAGCTAGAAACGAAATAAATAACGCATAATAAACATGACAAAAATTATTGCCGGTAGTAGTAGCAAAAAATTAGCGCAGCAACTAAGTGCCAGCTTGAGCATTGCCCAAGTTGAGGCATTCATAGAACGCTTTGAAGACGAAGAACTGCGCGTGCAACTGGCCGACGGTGTTCATGAAGAAGATGTCATTATTGTGCAATCGACTTCGAAACCAGCGAATGATCATTTAATGGAATTGTTGTTGTTGGTAGATGCTGCGAAGCGTTCTGGGGCGCGCCGCGTGATTGCTTTGGTGCCGTACTTTGGGTATAGCCGCCAAGATAGGCCTTCCTATGCGTTTGGGCCAATATCGGCACGGTTGGTAGCAACGCTTATAGAAGCTGCGGGGGTTGATCACCTGATTACGCTTGATTTGCATTCCCAGCAGGCTGAAGGGTTTTTCCAAATTGGCGTGCAAAACATTGAAACACTGACCTTGTTTGCTGACCTGTTAAAAAGCCAACCAAATTTAATGGTTGTTTCCCCAGACATTGGCGGTATGATTCGTGCGCGAAAGTTAAGTAGCCTGCTTGGGGTAGACCTGGCGGTTATTAATAAAATAAGAACAACCCACAACACCTGCCAAATGGGCGAAATTATTGGAAATGTTTCGGGCAAAAACTGTGTGTTGGTTGATGATATTGTAGATACTGGTGGAACCTTATGTAAGGCTGCTGAATTACTGGTGCAACACGGCG
>Ga0247834_1005281_pt1 | contig 15453 bp, 19 predicted proteins | sample LaCruzMarch2015__8_FD_187118 | JGI IMG/M metagenome (GOLD analysis project Ga0247834, IMG submission 187118) | Freshwater microbial communities from meromictic Lake La Cruz, Castile-La Mancha, Spain - LaCruzMarch2015_12m | ecosystem: Environmental > Aquatic > Freshwater > Lake | place: Spain... | reverse complement strand
AAGCTCTTGTTACTAACTGTGTTAATATGTTTGGAAATGCAAACGTAGGCTTGGTAGCAACCAACCATACTTATGCAAGTCAAGACATGTTTGATCCGGATGATAAGATCAGTGGTGGATCTGGTTTTATTTACGCATCGTCAATTGTTGTAGCTATTAAAAAATTAAAGCTAAAAGAAGACGAGGATGGTAATAAAACATCTGAAGTGCATGGTATTCGAGCAGCGTGTAAAGTTATGAAAACACGCTATTCAAAACCATTCGAAGGTGTACAGATTAAGATTCCTTATGAAACAGGAATGGATCCTTACAGCGGATTGTTTGATTTATTTGAAAAATATGGCTTATTTGAAAAAGTAGGCAACAGGTACCAATATGTTACAAGCCAGGGAGAAATAATGCTTGAGTATCGTAAAAATTGGGCTGGAAGTTTATTAGATCGTGTTATGGAAGATATGCCTAATAAAAAAGTGTCGTTGGTAAATATCAACGAAGCTGAAAAAGAAGCAGAACTAACCCATAGCGAGGAATAATTTATGAACGAAGAACAGATTGCAGATATTTGGATGTTATTTAAAGAATATGCCGATAAAAAAACTGTAGCTATTACTGCTGAAAAGTTTGTTGACATACTAGCAGATTATGGAGTTTCAGATGAAACTTTTCATAGTTTAATTGGAGTTGACGGGCATTTAGACGATGCAATCAACTACTATCTTGACCTAGATTCTGAAAACAACGAGGACGACGAGTAATAATATGGGATGGTATTCCGAAGTATCTAGAGACATTTCAAAAATTCCCAATGCAATACAATACTTTGAAGACGAGCTAGTAACAGCTCGTCTTGAAGTAAAGATCAAAGGAAATATCGAGCGAACTTCGGCAGAATTGCCGGGAATAGTAGAACACAGATTTAATCAACTTCAAGAAATTGAAGCAATACTAGAATACTTGAACATTGAGTTACGCCGATTACGCAGTGTATTTTTTAAAAAATATTTAGAAAATTATCAACGAGCACTGTCCAGTAGAGATGTTGAAAAATACGTTGACGGTGAAGCCGATGTTGTTGACTACGAAAAAATTATCAACGAATTTGCACTGATACGAAATAAATGGCTTGGCGTTTTAAAAGCATTAGATCAAAAACAATGGCAAATAACCAATATTGTAAAACTTCGAGTTGCGGGAATGGAAGACGCCACACTATGAAATTCCCCAAGTTGCAAGGAATTAGATCTACACAAAAGCATGTGATTTATTTTTCTTGCGACTCTTTATATTACCAAGAACACGGAATACCGTTAATTAAAAGTATTGTGAATACTATTTCTTGGATCGGTGTGCATGTGCATTTGGTTTTATATAAACCGCCTACTGAGTTGTTTCATCACAAACGTGTTTCTTATACATATGAAACTATTTCAGATGATTTCATAAATTCTATTGTATTAGCAACTGATAACGGTAAATTAAATACAAACAAAGAGTTATTAAAAACCGACAATGAATATAAAATCAAAGAAATAATTTATTTTAGTTGTGCAAGATTTTTAAAGTTAGCAGAGCTATTTCAAAAAAATCAATTTGTATTACAAATTGACGCTGATGCAATACTGTTTAACGAATTTTCTTTAGAAGAATTCAAAGAAGTAACAATTAAACCGCGAGGAATGAGGAAGCCCAAAGATCCAAATACTCTAATTGCTAGTTGTATTAGTTTAGGAACCGGCGATGCTGGGGAACATTTTAAACATACCTTTTCGAGTTTGTTACAAGATGCATTTTCCAAAGGTGCATACTGGTACATAGATCAGGAAATGTTAAGAAACGCTTTTTATAATATCGAATTTGAAACAATCAATACTAGGTGGTGCAATTGGGGTCTTAAGAAAACTGATTACTTTTCAACAGGCAAAGGTAGTAAAAAAACTCATCCTAGATTTGTAGAAAGGGTAAGTGTATGGAAGGATATATAATATATCTTCCAGAATACACCAACAGTGTTGGATGGGCACAACATGCACTAGATAGTGCAAAAAAACACAACTGGAATGTACAATTATATCCAGGTGTTGACGGTACTAAACTGCGAATACAGGATTTTGGATTAACTGTATATTCGTCATCAAAAAAAGCAAATAGATTATTTGAAAAGTCTGGTGTACATGGATGCTTTTTATCTCACTACCATCTGTGGAAAAAAGCAATTCAATCAAACAAAACTATTGCAGTATTTGAACACGATGTTAAATTTTATAAACCATTTATCAAAACCGAGTTTGATGATGTATTAAAACTAGAAGGTTTTATAGAAGCAAAACCTATATCACCGGGTAAATGGTGGGAAGGTGCAAGAGCATATGTAATCACTCCTCGAGCTTCACAAAAAATAATAAATTGGATTGAACAAAACGGTGCTATGCCAGCTGACTGGATGCTGTGCGACGGCATCGTTGATGTCAAATTTGATCACAACAATCTAGTTGGATATTGTAAAAATACATTTAGTTTTACAAAGGATTTACAATGAAAAGATTAATTTATCAAGTGTATGTTGGACAGCCGAGCAACTTGTATGATGTGTGTATTAGAAGCGTTTCGGATTACTGTAAAAAGTATAATATAGACCATATTGTACAAAAAAATTCTATATTAAGAATTCAACCAGATTTATCAAGAACTGGTAGGAGCAAAGAAGCAGTTAGTAGATTGGGGTATCTACCAATTTTTGAAAAAGAAAATGCATTTGTTTACGTTGACAAATACGACCAAATTGCCATAGTAGACAGTGACATTTATATTAAATCAACTGCTCCTAATATATTTGAAAGTTTTGAAAACACATACGACTTTGGTGCTGTTGCAGAACGCGAATTACCCTGTAATAAAAAATACAAATCAAAAATAAAAAAATATTCTCACAATGCATTTGGAAACTTAAAAGATGTAGATTGGCGATGGAACGAGTTAGGCGCAGAATTTTACAACATGGGATTGATGATTTTTAATTCAAATAATTTTAAAAATTACTTAAGATCTCAAACTCCAAGAGAATTTGTTTCTAGACCAGAGTTCAAAGATTTTGTCGATGGGGTTGGATTTTACAGATGGTCTACTGATCAAATGCTTTTAAATTGGTGGGTTAAAAAAGAATCTATGAAAGTAAAAAACTTAGATTGGCAATGGAACGCTTTGTATAAAGGTATAGAAGATAAGTATTTAAAAGATGCGCACTTTATACATTTCTTCTTAAAAGACTTGTTACCTAACAAAGGCGAAAATGTAAACGACCTTTTGAAAGATATTTTATGAAGCACATTGCAGTTAGATCAACTAGTGTAAGAAAACGCAATAGACCTTATACTACTCCGGGTCTTGGCGACCGTGTGCATACTGTTTTAATTGGGCTACTATATAGCTTAACTCACAACGTTCCTGTGACGTTACATTTAACCAGTGACAAATGGGATAAACAAAAACCAGAATCATTTAACGAAATATTAAGTTTAATTCCTCCAGGATTGGTATATATTCAGCCGCATTATGTATCTAATTTGCCAGAGACTGAATGGTTATCGTATTTAAGCTGTAAAGGATTTGATGCTGTACCGTATTGTTATAAAGATTATTTAGGAAAGTTTGAAGACCTCGAAGATCTTGATATCTCAAAATACTTCTCTAAATATCCATGTATACCGCCGTTAGATACTAATATAAAATTGCCGTCTAAGTTTATAACAGTTCAGTGGGATTCTACTGACGAAGCAAGACGATTAAGTAATACAGAAATCAAAAATATAGAGTCGAAGTACATCGACGAAGGATACGACATTGTTATTATAGGTGGCAATGCACAAACTGAAAATTTAAAATTTTCATTAAAAGACATCGGCAATGCAATGTCAAATGCAGATATACATGTAGGAGTAGATTCTGGGTTTATGCACTTTGCACAACTCTATAAATTGCCAGAACAAATACACATGTACAATAAAGACTCGGACAAAAATAATTGGTCCCATCATTTAAAAAGAGCAGTTGATAACGGCATAGTGTTTAACAAATATTTTAATAAGGAATAAAACAAAAATGATGTTTGGTAAAAATTTACAATCAGGGCACGTTGTCGACAGAATTTCTTCTAATACAGTGGGAATTGAATTAGGGGTGTGGAAAGGAAATAGCTCTACAAAGTTTGTTACAAAAACAGCTCATCTTCATTTAGTCGATGCTTGGGCTATAGAACCTTACCAAAATAGCAAAGAGCACGTAGATTACGAAACATATCTAAGTAGATATGCAGAATTAGTAGGATCGTCTAATCCTGCCGATTTTCAAAAATACTACGATAAGATATACGAAAGTGTAAAAGAAAAATTTAAAAATAACAATGTAACAATACACCGTATGACCACAACAGAATTTTTTAAAAATTTTAAAGAAACAGTTGATTGGATCTACGTAGATGCTGCACATGACTTCACCGGCTGTTATAAAGATTTGTGTAGTTCTTTAAAAATAGTCAAATCAGGCGGAACAATATACGGCGACGATTATAATAATCGTCCTGGTGTAAAATCAGCTGTTGATACATTTGTAAAAGAACACAAACTAAAATTTAACAATTTCTTTGGCAACCAATATGAAATACAGGTTCCGTAATGAAAATAGAAATTCCAATTAGTGTAGGCGATTTTATAGATCGTCTAAGTATTTTAGAAATTAAAAAAGAAAATAAATTATCTGTAGATAAAGAACTAGAAATATATTACAATATTTCTAAAAATTTAGATCCCCAAACTTTTGTATATTTTAAAAACATTATTAAATCTATAAATCTTTCCCTATGGGATATCGAATATAAAAAGCGTCAAAAATCTGTAAGATATACAAACGAGTATTCTGATTTAAGTACACTAACTACACAACTAAATGATTTGCGCCACGAAACTAAAAAAAGAATAGATTCTTTTTTTAACAGCGACATAGTTGAATTAAAGAAGCACGAGGAGTAAACATGCATCCTAGTAGTATAGAAAATATGAAAAAATGTAGAAATGAATTTTTAGTATTAAAAGAAAATATTGATATCCTTGATGTAGGGGGTCGAGGCCTTAAAAAAGCTAATAGGTCGTATTACCCCATATTTCAAGATGTTGCTAAAAATTATTTTATAGCAGATATTGTAGCAGGCCCTGGTGTAACACATGTTATGCCTGAGCCATATGTTATTCCTATGACAGATAACAGTGTTGATTTGATTGTATCTGGACAAACATTAGAACATGTAAAAAATCCTTTTAGAAGTGTTGCCGAGATGACACGGGTATTAAAGCCAAGAGGATACATTGCTTTAATTGCGCCAAGTGCTGGACCACGACACGATGTTATAGACTGTTGGAGATTCATGGACGATTCGTTTGCTGCAATAGCAGAAGAATGCGATTTAGAAACAATAGCAGATTGGATACATCAAGGACCGAGTGGAAGGGAATACGAGTGGCGCGATCACATATTTGTAGGTCAAAAAAAGTGAAAGCATTTATAATAACTATTTTTAGTAATAACAATAGTGTTGACTATACTAATAAATGTTTAAAATCTATAAAAAAAACTGACAGCGATCTTGATGCAGAGTTATTCTCTGCAATTACACCAGAGACAATGTTTGATGTTACATGGCAATGGCCCATGCGTAAAAAACAAATATGCAACAAAACAGGACTTGTATTATCGGCTTATAAAAACGCAGACATTAACAAAAGAATTTCTTGCGCACAGAGTCACTACTTGCTTTGGAAAAAATGCGTAGAATTAAACGAACCTATTTGTATTTTAGAGCACGATGCTCTTTTTATAAAAACATTCGACTTAGAAGACTTTACTGGCGGCGCAATGTCTATTAATTCACCAATAAATGCCACTTTCAATGATAAGATTTACGATTCTCTTTTAGAAAATAAAGAAAACGAAGTTCCGTGGGTAACTGACAAAACTGTTCCGCAAGGGCTTCCGGGTAACAGTGCATATGTAATTAAACCCTGGGCTGCTAAAAAAGCAATAGAATTACAAGATAATATAGGATGGTGGCCAAATGATGCTATATTATGTAAACAACTTTGTCCTTGGTTAACAGTATATAAACCCTATTTTACTACATTACAAAACATCAAATCAACTACTAGCAATTAAACGTAATAATAAATATTTTCATGAATAAACGTATAGTGCTTGTTACCGGCGGATTCGACCCATTACACAGTGGGCATATTGCATATTTTAAAGAGGCCAAAAAGCTAGGAAATCATTTAATTGTTGGTGTTAATAGTGATGCATGGTTAACTAGAAAAAAAGGTAAGCCTTTTATGTCTTGGGATGAACGTTCTGCTATTATTAAAGAACTGTCAGTGGTTGATGAAGTTATCGACTTTGACGACAACGACGGAAGTGCAAATTTTGCAATTTATAAATGCCTACAAAAATATCCGGAACACAAGCTAATATTTGCCAACGGCGGAGACCGTGTTCCGGATAATTGCCCCGAATACATTTATAAAAATACTCCGTGGGTGGAATTTGCATTTGGTGTCGGCGGAGAAGATAAGAAAAACTCGTCTAGTTGGATTTTAGAAGAATGGAAAAATCCAAAAACCGTACGAGACTGGGGATGGTATCGAGTGCTCGATAACAAAGCAGGATACAAAGTAAAAGAACTTGTAATTGAACCTGGAAAAAGCTTATCAGACCAACGTCACTTTTTGAGATCTGAACATTGGTATGTATTAAAAGGTTCATGCACTCTTAAAACAGAATATAAAAACATTAGCCAAACAGTACAATTAAATGAATTAACATCTGGTTATATAATAGGAAAAGAAGTATGGCACAAGGTTACTAATAATACTGAAGACTTTTGTCATATTTTAGAAGTACAGTACGGCGAACAATGCGTGGAGAATGATATTGAACGAAGAAATTAAACCATTAAAGATCTTTATTGGATGGGACAGTAGAGAGGATATAGCATTTCAAGTTGCTAAACAAAGCATTCTAGACCATGCAAGTGTTCCAGTTGAAATTGTTCCTTTAAAACAAAAACAACTTAGAAAAGAAGAATTATACTGGCGTGATGTTGACAAGTTAGCTGCAACAGAATTTACCTATACTAGATATCTAATTCCTGAATTAACTGGATTTGAGGACTGGGCACTCTTTATAGACTGCGACTTTTTGTTCAAGGATGACGTTGCTAAACTGTTTGAGTTAGCAGACGACAACTATGCAATAATGTGTGCTCAACACGATTACAATCCTCCTGTTGGCACAAAAATGGATGGCAAAAAGCAAACTCAATATCCTAGAAAAAATTGGTCCAGCATGATGTTAATTAATTGTGCTCATCCAAAAAATAAAATATTAACAAAAGAATTAGTCAACGATCCTAAAAAAACAGGTGCATATTTTCATAGATTTTCTTGGCTGGAAGATAGCAACATTGGTGCAGTAAGTCACGAATGGAATTGGCTTGTAAATTGGTATGCAGAGCCACTGGATGGAAAACCAAAAGCAATACATTACACTGAAGGCGGCCCGTGGTTTGAAAAATATCAAGATTGCGAATATGCAGCAGATTGGTATAAAGTTTCTAATAGGTATTATGCAAAAACTGTTGAAGACCAAGCAAAGGAAATAAAAACGTTTGGCAAAAGACAAGTCGAAGTCGACGACTTAACATACCCTGATCAAAAAAAAAAATTATTTAAACACATAATATACTCTATAATAGATCCTACTGAGAAATATTATCCTTCCTCAAAAGAAGAAGCACTAAAGTTATGGAATAGCGAAATGGGAAATAAAATTGCAGCAATTGACGACGCCGATGGTGGAGTAAATTATAAATCAAAAGGTCATGCTTATGATCCATACCTTACCAGCTTTATTATGGGTTCCGGCGGGTATATTAGCAACTGGTCTGCCGAAGAAAACACCGATGCAGCATTGGTTATTCGCGGGCTAGGAGGTGGCAGTAGAAAAGCTATAAAACATTGTTGGTCAACAGGTAGAACTTTCTATGCAATCGACACTGGCTATTTGGGTAATGTAAAAACCAAAATCTGGAATAGAGTTAGTAAAAACGCATTACAGAATCTAGGGCCAATTGTAGACAGACCCACAGACAGACTCAAGTTACTAAATTACAAATACAATCATTTTACTTCAGGAAGAACGATATTGATCTGTCCACCTAGCGACAAAGTAATGGACCTATGGAATCAGCCGTCACCGCAAAAATGGACAGAAAATATTATTGCAGAGCTGAAACAATACACAGATAGACCTATTGAAGTTAGAATTAAGCCCGGTAGAACTGACCGTGTTAACAATGATTCTATACAATCTGCACTAAGCAAAGATATACATTGTTTAATTACTTTTAACAGTATAGCAGCTACTGAAGCACTGCTGTTTGGAAAGCCGGCAATTGCATTAGGCGAAAATGCTGCACAAGTATTGTGCAATAGAAAATTAAAAGATGTTGAAAATCTACGCATTCCTACCAAAGACGAAATGTTGGCCTTTGCTTCCCATTTGAGCTACTGCCAATTTAATCAATCTGAATTTGCTAACGGAACAGCTTGGCGCACAGTAAATGAAGGTCGTTAGTTATAGCAGTGTTGTCCCTTTAAAAAATAAGTCTCAAGAAAAATCTGACATTTTAATAAAATTTATAAAGGGTGTAAATGCAGCAGGCGACACTGGAATCTTTCATATAGGCTACAACATTGTAGAATGTGATGTTGCAATGATACAAGGCTGGCAACACGAGCGGGGAAAATCTGCGCCTCATCTACAGCTAAGACAACAGATTATTGATAGTCAAATAGACAAAAAAAGATTTGTATGCACTGCTGACAGTAATCTTTTTCTTTATGCAAACAAATCAAATGAGCCACATCATTATTTAAGATACAGCTTAAATGGAATCTTTCCTAATACAGGAAAATATTTTGACAATAACCCCAATCCTGCTAGATGGATGCAAATACAAAAAGACACTGGCATAATATTGCAACCATTTAAAACAACAGGAAAAAACATTGTTTTGTGTTGTCAACGAAACGGCGGCTGGAGCATGGGATCTGACGATGTAACCGGATGGGTTAGACGCACTGTTTCGATAATTAGAAAATACTCAGATAGACCAATTGTAGTAAGACCGCATCCCGGAGACAAACAAGCAGTGGAATATTTTAATCCAAAAACAACCAGTTTAAGATTTTTACACAATGTAACCATTAGTAAATTTGATACACCATTGGACCAAGATCTAAAAAACGCATGGTGTGTGGTTAATCACAACAGCAGTAGTATAGTGGGACCAATAATTCAAGGGTATCCGGCATTTATCACAGATCCTACACGAAGTCAATGTGCTGAAGTAGCACATCATTCTTTTGAGTCTATTGAAAGCCCAACTGAGTTTGATAGAACACGTTGGCTAGAACGAATTTCTATGTTTCATTGGAAGTTTAGTGAACTTGAAGATGGCACTGCATGGAAACACATAAGGCCTTATTGCCAGTAACTATTTTTGTGTTGAACAACCACATCTGTTTTTTTAGACTTTCCTAGAGACTTACGGTCACCTTTCATGTGGTCCATCCATTTTCCTAACTTGCTATTAATCAACGGATGCCCGCCACCGCCGGACTTTGCACCAATTAAAGATAGTTCTGCTGTGTAGTCAACTACGTTAGGGTGTTTATTTTTCAATGAATCAAGTATTTTTCCAAACACAAAAGAATCGTGCCATTCATCTAACTTAAATATACCACGATCGGCATCTTCGTACATACGCTCAAATTCTTTTAAAAATTCCTTGCATGTAGTATCGTGTAAGTTTAGTCCGTAAAATCCACATTCGGGCCATGATTGTGATCCGTTGCCTCTTCCAACGTAGGTAATCCAACTGCTGTTTGGCAGAATTTCTAACCAATCATCGTATTTCCAAGTGGTGTGAATAAAACTGTCTGCATCCATCCATACAACCCAGTCGTTGCCTTTTGTACACGCATCGAATACAGCATATACTTTATTTGCAAACCGCACAGCATCCCATTTAAATTCTTTATGAAAATCTTTTGGACGTTTTTCAGGAAATGGACATTTTCCATTTGCTTTAGGAACTGACTTCCATTTCTCTTTAAACTTGGATAATTTAGGCAGCGATTCTCCAGCATCTAGAATAGTAATTTGTGTAGTATCTGGATTATCTGGAACACAATCTTCTGCATATACAACTAACTTTATTTTTTTATCAACTTTTTCTGAAAATGAATTGATAAATCTTTGCCCATATAAATTCATTCCGGGCTTATGAAAGGTTGTAATCACAGATATGTTGGTCATAGTTTGTCCTTGTTAAATAACTATAGGTATTTACAAATGAAATTTAAACTATGGAGAGAATACGGTGCATTAAACTCAAAGCCGGTCTTTGACGCATTTGCATCTGGAGTTAAAAAATTAGGTTATAAAGTTGTTGACAACAACACTGCTGACGTTGACGTGATCTGGAGTGTATTATTTCAGGGGCGAATGTTACCAAATAAAACAGTGTGGGATAATGCAAAAAAAGCAGGGCGTCCTGTTGTTGTGCTAGAAGTAGGCGGCATCATTAGAGGAACAACGTGGAAAATTGGGCTAAACGGAATCAACCAGGGTTCTTATTATACTCCATTAGGTGCAGATGACAGTAGAGCAAAACAGTTAGGGCTAACGCTGTTGCCTTGGAGGACCGATGGAGAATATATCATTATTTGTGGACAGCACAATAAAAGTTTACAGTGGATTGATATGCCATCGATGAACAAATGGATTATAAACACAATAAGTACTATTCAACAGTTTTCTAAACGTACTATAATAATTAGGCCGCATCCACGATGTCCTTTACCGCATATAGAAAATGAATTCAAAAACGTTTACAGTCAACAACCTATACACATTAGCGGAACATATGATGATTTTAATCTAGATTTTTCAAACGCATGGGCAACTGTAAGCTGGAATTCAAATCCGGGTTCGCAAAGTACAATTTCCGGAGTTCCGGCGTTTGTAGGAGAAACCAGTCTTGCAAGAGCAGTAGCCAACACAGATTTATCAAAAATTGAAAACCCTGACATGCCCAAAAGACAGCAGTGGCTTAACGAGCTTGCATACACAGAATATACCTTAGCGGAAATAGAATCTGGCATGCCTATAAAAAACTTGACACATAGTATACAACATGCTAAGTTTTAAACATGTTAGATACTGTAGAAGATATCCTAAGTTTAGTAGTATCCTTTAGTGATGAAGTCCTCCCTGTGGACAAAGGAATTCTATCAAGCATCGATAGACAAGTCAAACGCGGCATCGCGCTAACCGATCGCCAGTATGAGTTGGTTAAAACAAAACTGTTATTTTATAAAGATTTCTTAATTTCTGTTGGAGTAACAGATCTACAAGAAAAATTAGATACGGTGAAGTGTCCGTTGAGAACTGTTGATCGCTCAAAGTCTATTGTTCTCAACAACAACTTAGTTGAAATTAAATTTCCGTTTAATAAAAAAATAATTGTGACACTAAACGAAGTAATTCAAAAATGCAAAAGATTCTACTACAATCACGAAAAAGGATCTAATGTTCACAAATTTAAAATTAGCGAAACAACTGTTAAAGAAATAGTAAGTGCATTTCAGAACAAAAACTTTTATATAGACACTGCTGTATTACAGCTATACAAAAAAATCAATGAGATCGAAATGGACAAACAGTCGATTCTACCTGGCATTTATAATAACAAGCTGATGAACTTTAAAAAATCTGCATTGGATTTGATAGATCTAGAACTAGGTCCTCTTACCAGCGAAAACTTGATTAAATTTTATGATCGTCGTCGACGTTATGGTATTGCCGACATCGAAGGTACTGTTTATAGAAATACATTGGTTGAAACCATTGCATATCGAGACGCAGCTGAATTGGCAGTTAACCCCGAAATACATTCTCTAGATTCTGTTGTCGATGCAGTGATTCGACTTGAACGATTTCCTATTCTAGTGTTGGTTGATACTGAAAGCACATTGGAAGACGTTGCTAAAATTTACAATGCATTCAGAGATGTAGTGCCCAATGAAAGTCAAACAGTATTGTTTAGAGTTGACACCTCTAACAGTTACAATTTAAACAATTTCATTCATGACAATAAAATAAATAATTGGCTTGACACATCTACAAAAATTGTTTATATTAATAAAAATAAGCTGCCAAAACTGCTGCTTCGCAGCGATTGGCGACCTATGGCAACGCTGGCATTATCCAGCTATCGTGCCAATTCCCACGTTACTACTTACATCAATGACGTGTGTGACCTTATCATCTATCATGATAAGAGTATGAGTATTATTGGTAATAAAAGAAAGTATGTCAACTACTAAATTAATAATTGAAGATGAAGTAAACATAAAGTTCGAAGGTTTAGATGTAGATGTAAGAAGAAAAATTACAAATGCACTAAAATTTGATGTTCCTTACGCTAGACATATGCCGCATTACCAACTTGGACGTTGGGATGGTAAGGTTGGTTTTTTTGGTATTGGCGGTTCGGGTTATGTAAATCATCTAGATATAATCCAAAAAGTTTTATTGGAAAACAATGTCGAGATCGCCGAGATAGACGACCGTAGACAATTTGTTGAACTGAATTTTGAAAAAATTGACGAAAACTATTGGGGTGATAAAACATGGCCCGCGGGTCATCGTGATGAAGGACAGCCAATACGTCTTCGTGATTATCAATTATCAGTTATAAACAATTTCTTATCAAACCCACAGGCGTTGCAAGAAGTCGCAACTGGCGCTGGCAAAACTATCATTACAGCCACACTATCTAAGATAGTTGAGCCGTTTGGAAGAAGCTTGGTTATCGTACCAAACAAATCACTTGTTACACAAACCGAGGACGACTATCGTAATTGCGGGTTAGATGTTGGTGTGTATTTCGGCGACAGAAAAGAATTGGGCAAAACACATACTATTTGTACATGGCAGAGTCTTAATATACTTGAAAAAAAATTCAAAGACGGCAGCGGTGTTTTAAGTTTAGCAGAATTTTTAGATGGTGTATCCACAGTAATCGTTGACGAAGTACATCAAGCAAAAGCCGAAGTTCTTAAAAATATACTCACAAGAAACCTACGCAATGCTCCTATACGGTGGGGACTTACAGGAACCATACCAAAAGAAGATTTTGCATTTCAGAGTATATTAGCAAGCCTTGGTCCAGTTATTGGAAACGTTACTGCAAAAGAACTACAAGACAAAGGAGTCTTATCCAATTGTCATGTTAATGTATGTCAATTGATTGACGTACAGGTGTTTAGAGATTATCAATCAGAACTCAAATATCTAGTAACTGACAAAGAGAGAATAGAATATATTGCAAATTTGCTGAATAAAGTTGCAAAATCCGGAAATACCCTTATACTTGTAGATAGAATATCAGCAGGAGAAAAACTAAAAGAGTTAATACCAGATTCGACATTTATCAGTGGTGCAGTAAAAGTTAAAGATAGAAAAGAAGTCTACGACGAAATCAACGAAGCTACAAACATGACCATTGTTGCAACGTATGGTGTTGCAGCAGTTGGTATTAACGTTCCACGTATTTTTAACTTGGTATTGTTTGAACCGGGCAAAAGTTTTGTCCGTGTTATACAATCTATTGGCCGTGGTGTTAGAAAAGCAAAAGACAAAGACTTTGTACAGGTATGGGATATAACCAGTACATGTAAGTATGCGAAAAAACATTTAACGGAACGTAAAAAGTTTTATAAAGATGCACAATATCCGTTTACAATAGAAAAAATAGACTGGAAAAAATAATAATATGAGGATTTTAACCCTTGAAAATAAAACATTTGAATTAAATCACTTGCCCGACAGTGTTGAAGAAACTGTTAGATTTGCAATACTGGATAACAGCAATCCATTAGATCCGGATTTCTTTTTTAATCCGCTGATATTTTTAGAAAGCTTTAATAGTCCTGCAATTGTTCTAGAAATCAGCGGTCACGAAATCACCATGCCGCTGGATTGGTGCATTGCAGTAGGTTGCAGTGAAGCTGGAAGCGATTTGGAAGTATTGCCTCTTACCAGCTTGAATGATCGAGGATTTGAAGCATTTTTGTTCAATCCTTTAACAGGGTCTTACCCACAGTTTGGTAAGATAGAAATATTAAACTTTTATAACGATGTAAAATGGTATTTTCCAAAAATGCGTAATGGACACTTATTAAGTGTTCCTATTACAGAAAACGATAATCCACAGTGTGCATTTTTTGTAAAAGACATCAGTAGACAAAGTGAAATTATAGACTTTGGTAAATTATTATAACGAGAAAAAAATGGCAAAATCATCTTACTTACCCCCAATTACTTTATTAGACTACTTTATTCCAACTGCTGATTCTCCCGGAGAATGGAGGAAAGCTCGTATTAAAAATGCTAATCTTCCTGTTTTACAGTATATGTACAACGGCGACGAAACTGACTCGTTGAGTTGTAAAATATCAAATACTCGCGGTTGGGTTGTTATTCCAGATTACGGTACAGAAGAAATTAAAGTTCGTTTTAGATTAGACTTTAACCATGTTAGACAGAAGTGCTCTACTTCGCGACAGGCTGGTAAAAGTGTTGACAAAAGCGAAAGAGCACCTAGTGATATATTTAGAGGATGGTATTTGTCTCCTGATAAAGCAGATGAAGGTACATTTAATGATTTTGAAAGAAAAGCAAATCTTATTGAATTTTTAACAATTATGCCAGTGTGTACAGAACATCATTCGTACATATCTCAGGATAGTGCAAAGTCAGATCTAACATTACAAAACTTTTCTAAAGACACATGGATTTGGGCATTACAAAGTCCAGACAACTTTAATAAAGCCAAAGAGAAACTAAGATTTAATCTTGACTATGATTGGTTTATTGACCATATGTCCAACATCGATCATCCAAACATTCGTGACAGATTAGTTGAACTAAATTTTAATTGAAAGGAAATACACATGGGAATTCGGGCCGGAAAAGTCTGGGGAAATACAGAACTAATACATGCAAACGGAGTATTGGAATTTCACCGCATAGAATTTAAAGCGGGGTATAAATGCAGCGAACACGAACACAAATTTAAGTGGAATGGCTTTTTTGTTGAATCAGGAAAGATGCTGGTACGAGTTTGGCAAGATGCAGATCAACAAGGATTGGTTGACGAAACAATACTCGAATCAGGTCAGTTTACCCAAGTTAAACCGGGTATGATTCATCAGTTCGAAGGCCTTGAAGACGGAGTTGCATTTGAATTGTACTGGGCTGAATTTTCACACTCAGATATAATAC
>Ga0247834_1005274_pt1 | contig 15464 bp, 16 predicted proteins | sample LaCruzMarch2015__8_FD_187118 | JGI IMG/M metagenome (GOLD analysis project Ga0247834, IMG submission 187118) | Freshwater microbial communities from meromictic Lake La Cruz, Castile-La Mancha, Spain - LaCruzMarch2015_12m | ecosystem: Environmental > Aquatic > Freshwater > Lake | place: Spain... | reverse complement strand
GACAGCGCCAAAACGGCGTGCAGTGTAAGGGGTAGTTTAACCTTACCCCCGGTGTCACCGAATGTGAGGCAACGATCCCGACCCTAACGCCACTCTCCGGTGTGATTTATTGATGAGGCAATACGCCGTGCTACCTGGCGTTAATGCCGACGTTCATGCCCACCGCAGTGAATACAACAATGAGGGCATCCTGAAATCGGCTGGTAGCGCGGCGGTTCTTGTCGCGTGATTGTGCGTAGTGCTTGAGGCTGAAAAGCCATGCGTCCACGTCCTTCGTGGTGATCTCCGCCACAACCCGCGTCTCGACAAAATCATCAGACGCGGCGAGCATGTTAACGGAGCGACGGCGCAAATGCAGATGTCGGCGTAGAACGACAAAGCTGCATCCAGTGTGAAACCTTTCACACCTGCGGCGGTGAATGACTCCGCCAGTTCACGAGAGCTAATCATGGCCTTGTGCTCCGTGTGGGTGAAGTTGCCATGCTTCCGGCCATCGTTCAAAAGCTCCACCTGCTTTTCCGCCATGAAGGCATCCGCGCCATCGGGGCCAGTGCGAGCGGTGAAGTACTTCTGTGCGTATTCATCCCAATGGCTGAAGGTGACGCTAAACTTAAAACGCGGGTGTTTGATGAAGCCTTGGAACTAAGTAGCCCGTTATATCCCCGGACAAGTATGGTGCCCAAAGAATGTGCCGTGCAGCGATGTGAATCCGCGCCCGCTCAGCCCTATGGTGCCCAGCAACGGCCTGCTCGGCTGCTTTAGTGGCGATGAGATACTGATCTTCGCCGTGGTCTTCCAACCGTGTCAAGAGCTGGTCCAAGATGTGGCCAGATGCCTACACTCCGACTTCCGCATTGGCGGCTTAAAGGCGGGCGAGTCCAAGCAGATCAAAGGCAAAATCTAGCTCCTGCCTAACGATGTCCCCACCTTGCTGGCGCGCTATGTCAGGGACTTTCCTGAGCAGCAGCAGCAGTGAGGAGAGTGAATGGTCCAGAGCTGTCGAATCAACCGTAGGCGACCTGGAGCAGGAAGGGGGCAGGCTTGAAAAGAACGGGGGTGCCGGTGTTGGAAAGTTCACCATCAATCTCCAGAGGAGCCTCGGGCTTGGAGGTGACGGTGAACTCGCGTAGCTGGAGGTAATCAATGTCTTCGGCTGGCTCATAACCATCCAGAAGGATGGCGCGGATCATTTGAGCAAACTCCCAGCCACCAAGGCCGCGAAAGACGAGCACGTCCAGCAACCCATCGCGCTGGGAGGCGTTCGGAAACACTGGCACCGGGCCACCATAGTTCTTCCCACCCCCGACGAGGACGACTGAGCCGTGCAGGTCTGGCCGCCCTGCGACCTGCACGGATAGCGCAGGGGGCGTGCGCGTCAGCACCTGGATGGCGGACATGATATAGCTCAGCGGGCCGAACTTTTTTTTGTGCTCCCAGGGCGTCTCTTGGATGATCGCGGCATCGAAGCCGACACCGGCGAGCTGGACAAAGAACTGCTCGTTCGCCTGCCACAGGTCCACCTCGCGGAAACGCCCGCTGGTAACCATCTGCCAACAAGCGGCGATGTCCGTGGAAGGCATCCCCAACTCCAGCGAGAAGACATTCATCGTCCCCACGGGCAACACACCCAGGGCGGTATGCTTTTCCCCCGTCGCACGTCTGGCATTCACACGGCAGATGCCCTGTAGGACTTCGTTCATCGTCCCATCACCTCCCGCTGCCACCACAATGTCGTGGCCCGCGCGTGCGAGTTCTTCGGCGATCTGGGTGGCCTCCCCCGCTGCTGTGGTCATGATAAGCTCAGGCGCGGGGGAAAGGGCGCGGATGATAGACTCACGAGCTGCTGCTTGGGTACTTTTGGCGGCGGGATTGAGGATGACGGGGATTGGCTGGGGCATTCGCGGGGCGGTTATGCGGCATGATACGCGCCCGCACAAGTGGCAGTCGCAGCCAAAAAGCCGCGACAAGGGCCGGGGGGAATGACGGGGCAAGATAGGCGCGGCGGTGGCCTGCGTTCTCCTGCGCCATGCGCCGTATCTTCCTCCCACTCATCGTCCTTGCCCTGGCAGCCGTCGGCCATGCCGCGCCGCCGAACGTCCTGTTCATCATGACCGATGACTTCCGGCCCGAGCTGGCCAGCTACGGCTCGCCGGCCCTCACGCCAAACCTGGACCGTCTGGCCGCGCGCAGTGTGCAGTTCGACCGCGCTTACTGCCAGCAGGCGGTGTGCAATCCCTCACGCTCTAGTCTGCTGACAGGTCGCCGCCCGGACACGCTGCGCATCTGGAACAACAGCATCCATTTCCGCGAGCCGAACCCTGACGTAACCACGCTGCCGCTGTGGTTCAAGGAGCACGGCTACACCACCCGCTGCGTCGGCAAGATATTCCACAACTGGCACACGGAGGTAAAGGGGGACCGCCGCTCTTGGAGCGCGGACGAGTTTCTCCACTACGCCAACCACGGCGATGACGCGCCCCAGGTTCCAGGCGAGCTGCCGCCGAACCTGACCACCGCGCCCAGCCTCCGAAAGTACGGGAAGGTGCCGCTGTGCGAGTGCCGGGATGTGCCCGACGAGGCCTACTACGACGGACGCGTGGCCGCCGAGACCGTGCGCGTCATGGCGGAGGTGAAGGACAAGCCCTTCTTCCTGGCGGTCGGCTTCTGGAAGCCGCACGCCCCCTTCAACGCGCCGAAAAAGTACTGGGACATGTACGACCGCGCCAGGCTGCCGCCGCTGAACCACGCGCGGCCCGCAGGCGCGCCGGACCTGGCCTTTCACCAGAGCACGGAGATCCTCGGCCCGGCGAAGGACCAGCCGCAGCCCACGCCGGAGCAGGTAGCGGATATGCGCCACGGCTACTTTGCCAACATCAGCTACGCCGACGCGCAGCTCGGCAAGGTGCTGGACGCGCTGGAGCAGAACGGGCTGGCTGGCAACACGATCATCACCTTCATCGGCGACCACGGCTACCAGATCGGCGAGCACACGTTGTGGGGGAAGACCTCGAACTTCGAATACGACGCGCATGTGCCCCTCATGATCGCCGACCTGCGTCCCGAGAACCGCGGCCGCAAGACCCGCGCACTGGCGGAGCTGGTGGACCTGTTTCCCACATTAGTTGACCTCTGCGCCCTGCCGAAACCGGACGGCCTGGACGGCGAAAGCCTGGCCGATGTGCTCCGCGACCCTGGTGCCAAAGGCCAGCCCGCCGCCTACACCCAGCACCCACGTCCTGCCTATTATGACCGCGAGCCGGACAAGCAGCCGAAGGCAATGGGCTACAGCGTTCGCACGGATAAAGTTCGTTATACCGAATGGCGTGACTGGAAGACGCGCAAGGTCATCGCCAGAGAACTCTACGATCACACGAACGACCCTGCGGAACTGCGCAACGCCGTGGAGGAGAGCGCCCTGACCGGAGCACGCGCCGAGGCGGAGAAACTGCTGCGGGAAAAGTTCCCGAAATAGGAGGCTGTTCAACGCAGCTTGATACGCAGGGTGCGGTGAAGCTCGCAGGGCAGCTTCAATTTCAGCGTGGCCGGAGTGCCGCCCACCTCTGTCACAGGACCGGTGAAGCTAAGGCTGCCGCTGAGCTTCGTCTCGACATCGAGCCTGTCTTTGAGCCTGCGCAGTACATGCCCGGTGAAAGCGAGGCTGCCAGCACCGGCATAGGTCGGCTGCTCGACATTCAGCGTGCCCTGCACGGCAATGCGCGCATGGGGCACACCCTGCACGTCCTCCACTGCCACCAGCGTGCATTCATAGCCGCTGAGGATGAGGGTGCCCTTCTGCCTGCCGCGCGGCACGGGGAAGTCGGTCTTCCATGTCTCCCCGGTCGTGCGCTGCTGCGTGCCGATGCCTGCCGGCACAACGTCCAGCAGGCTGGACATCCAACTCAGCTTCAGCAGGGCGGCGTTCAGCGCGTTGTCCGGCTTCCGGTCCTGCGGCTCATAGAGCCAGAGGCCGAGCCGCTTCCGCGCATGCAGATGCTGACGCGCTAGGATGCCCGGCTGCTCATTGATCTGCGGTGGGGTGGCAAAGTAGATCGCCATGTCCTCGGCATGATCCTCGACCATCACATCCTCATTCTCCGCGCTCTGCACGCGGCGGCTCAAGTTCACGCGCTGCTGATAGCGCAGTGCCAGGGACTGGATGCCTTTTGTGGACTCAACCTTGTTCTCGCCATCGTTGATTTTCAGCACGCGCTCCTCCAGCAGCATGGTGCCGGAACGAAAAGGCAGGGGGGCGATGTCCACACGCACCTTCCGCTCTGGCGTGGCGCAGAAGCTGCACGCCGGGATGAGGATGCCAAGGTGCAGCGTGAGAAGAACCGACAGGAAAAAAGCTGAACGGATGCGTTTCATGTTCGGCTAAACGGTGACGGTGCTATGACTGTTTCCGTGCCGGAGTGACAGCCGGGCTACTGCTCCGCCTCCGCGACCGTGACGCTGATGACCTCCTCAATGGTCGTGTTTCCGGCCAGCACCTTGCGCACGCCGTATTCGCGCATTGGGCGGTAACCATCTTTATAGGCCTGCTGCATGAGTTGCCCAGAGCTGGCCTTGTGAGTGATAAGCTCGCCCATCGCCGGGGTCAGGCGCACGAGTTCATAAATGGACATTCGCCCCTTGTAACCTGTGCTGCGGCATGCCTCGCAGCCGCCTTCCTTTGCCCGATAGACCTGGGTGCGGATGGGGCCGGTGTATTTCAACTCGCGTAGCTTTGACTCGGCGTCTGGCTCCGGCTCCTTGCACTCGTTGCACAGCAGCCGCACCAACCGCTGGGCGATGAAGGCGCGCACGGAGCTGGCGACCAAGAACGGCTCCACGCCCATGTCCACCAGACGCATGATGCCGCCGATGGCGTCATTCGTGTGCAGCGTGCTGAACACAAGGTGGCCGGTCAAAGCAGCACGGATGGCGATCTCTGCCGTCTCCAGGTCGCGCATTTCCCCCACCATCACCACATTCGGATCACCGCGCAGAATGCTGCGCAGTCCGGTGGCAAATGTAAGTTGAATCTCTGGCCGCACGGCGATCTGCACCACGCCAGGCAGCTTGTTTTCCACCGGATCCTCAATGGTGACGATGCGGCGGTGCTCCGTGTTCAACTGGCTAAGGCAGGTGTAGAGCGTCGTGGACTTCCCGGAGCCAGTGGGGCCGGTCACGAGGATGATGCCGTTGGGCTTTTTCAGCAGTGCTTCGATCTCGGCACGCAGGTCCGGCTCAATGCGCAAACGATCCAGGTTAAACTTCTCCTGGCCCAGCAGACGAAGTGAAATGCTCTCCCCTTCGACGCTGGGAATCGTCGCGACACGCACGTCAATAAACTGGCCGCCGATCTGGAGGTTGATGCGTCCGTCCTGCGGCAGTCGGCGCTCGGCGATGTCGAGCTTCGCCATCACCTTGAGACGCGCGATCACGGACTGCTGGAGCTGCTTGATGTTCTCCGGCACGGGCACCTCGCGCAGGCGGCCATCAATGCGGTAGCGCATCCGCAGTTTGTCCTCCATCGGCTCCACATGGATGTCCGTAGCGTGTTGCTCCAGCGCCTCGCGGATGACGGTGTTCACAAACTTCACCACGGAGGCCTCCTCATCGTCGGCGTCAATAATGTTGGCTTCGTCGCGCTGCTCCAGGTCCGCGCCGTCCACGTCACGGCCTTTGAGGATCTCCTCAAAGGTGTCTGCGCCGACGCCGTAAAAGTCGCGCATGGCGTTCAACAAGCGTTTGCGCGGGGCGATCTGCCAGCGCACCGGCGCGTCCACCTCGCGCGCCACCGCCTGACGTGCGATGAGGTCAAAGGGATCGTAGGCAGCCACGATCAGCTTCCGTGTCGTGCCTTCCTGTTCGGTGATCTTCAAAGGCAGCAGCCGGTGCTTCAAGGCCACGCGCGGTGGCAGCAGCCGCTTCATTTCCGGCGCATCTGCGCTGTCCGGCACAGGCACTGACACAAAGCCCAGGCCCATGCGCACGGCAAGCTGGGAGAGGAATGCCTCCTCGTCCAGAGTGCCCAGGTCGAGAAGCTGATTCACCACCGACGAACTCGGTGTCGAAACTGGCAGGGGAATCCCGGTGCCGCCAGCGGCCTCCAGACATTGCACAAGGGCTTGGCGGATGTTTTTCATCAATCTTTGGTGGGGGAGCGGCCTTGGGTTTCCACAGGAAAGAGGCTGGCATCAATCACCGAAACCTCCTCCACCGTCTGTTCCTGGGAGGATGTATTTTGACTCGAATCCGGCTCATAGCCGTACTTTTCCAGCAACTCCACAATGTAGTTAACGGCACCACTATGTGTGGTAAAATTGCCCGTCGCATTGGCGGTCAGATCCTCCCGCAGGATGCCGGTGATGAGCGCGCTGCCCGTCATGCCCACGGAGCCGTCCGCCGCCGGTCCGGTCTCTGATTCATCATCCGCCGCCATCAGCCTACCGGAAAGAGTCTCAGCTACCCGCCAAGAGCGTGCCCCGGATGGGCTGCCCAGTAGCAAGGACCGGTTCAGCCAGCCCGATGCAGAGTAAAAGGCCTGCGAGGTGCCAGTGAGAGCTGCCGCCGAAAATACCGCCTTCCGTGCCAGTGCATTTGCGGCCATGAAGAATTTCCCGCCCCCCTCAGCCACCGCATAAAAGCGCCCGCCCTCTTCCGTGGTCAGAATCATGGTCGCAGGACCACCCTGAGCGGGAGCGATCAAGTATGCCCCTGTGTAAAAGCTGAAGTTTACCGAATCCTCTTCAGGGCTGAAGCGCAACTCATAAACGAGCCACTGAGCAGAAGCACCCGTGATCCCCGCGCACCAGAGCAGTGCGAAGCAGAAAAGTTTGTGAAAGTGATGGGTTGAAAACATGCGGGTGCCTCTGTAGCCGAAATGGACAGCCTTGTCGAGCCGCGCGTTGAATCGGCCGCGCAGGTTGCAGCCACATCTTCATAAACGGCGAAGGCCGTGCATTGCTACACGGCCTTCATTTGGTAGCGGGGGCTGGATTTGAACCAACTATCCCGCGTGAGCGATTATGAGCCTGACGAGCTACTGCTGCACATGATGGACCTCGCCATGTATTTCATGGGCTACCCCGAGCCTGCTCACGTGCTCGGCCAGACGTTCTCCGATTTCATCCAGGACAAGCAATTCAAAGGCCCGTGGGGCATCCCGGACCGCGCCGACGGCACCACCGACGTGGAAAATGCCGCGCACGGCTTCGTCACCTTTAAAGGCGGCCAGGTGCTCAGCCTCCAAGTCTCCTGGGCCGAGATGGTGAAGCGCGAGGAAGTCTCCGTGGTCTTCCAGGGCACGAAGGCGGGTGGCAAAGTCGAGCGCCTCTTTGGTATCGATGGCCTCGACAACACCGCCATCGACACCTGCGAACTCTGGGTCCAGGAAAACGGCAACAGCGTGAATCGCAGCATCGTCACTCCAGCCTGCGAGGACATGGGCCGCATCGGCTCCGCCGCGAACTTCATCCATGCCATCGAAGGCAAAGCCACCGCGCTGAACACCCCGGAGCAGGCCCTGCGCCTGATGCAGGTGATCGACGCGATCTACGCTTCCGCGCAGACGGGCAAGCCGGTATCTATTTGAGCCACCCAAAAAAAAAACGCCTCCTGCCCATGTGGCAGGAGGCGTGGCTTTTGGCTCAGGGCAGCAGAGCAAGGGACAGCTCGGCGACGGCTACCATGTTGCGGCTACGTCGCTCTAATGACGGACTTCGGGTTTAATGAAAGAGGTGTGAAGCTGTGCTGGAAGAAGCGTGGAGCGGCGGTTAATCTGGACGCGTGAACGAGGCTCATATCAAACCCCTGGCTGATGCGATCTATGCCGACAAGGTGCGGCGGGCGCGGGCTTTGACCGAGGGCGAGCGCATCGACACGGCCATCGAGTTGTTTGAAGGCGCCCTGGGCATGATGCGGGACGGACTGCGCGCACAGTTTCCTGATGCCGATGAAGCCGAGTTGGAGATCACGCTGCGCAAGCGGTTGCGTCGTCTGCGCCAGATCGAGGAGCACGGGCTTTACCAGAAGGCATCCGCTTAAGTTATGAAGGACGGATACGAAGCCACCCGCCGCGTTGTCGAAACGTTTTCGCGGCTGAACATCGCGCACATGGTCGTGGGTGGTCTTTCCAGCAACGCTTATGGCATTCCGCGTGCCACGAAGGATGCGGACATCGTGCTGGCGGTGGATGCGAAGGCGCTGTTCGATGCGGCGGCGGAGCTGGGGCCTGACTTTGCGCTGGATGACCAGGGCAGCTTTGAAATGGTCACCGGGACCATGCGCTACCACTTGCGAGTGCCGAAGATCGCTTTTGAGGTGGAGTTGTTCATGCTGAGCTCTGACCCGCATGATCAGGCACGGTTTAGGAGGCGGCGAAGGGTGGACTCCAAACAAATCGGCACCGAGATCATGGTTCCCACGGCTGAGGATGTGATTGTGATGAAGTTGCGGTGGTTCCAGATCGCGAAACGCGGCAAAGATCGCGACGATGTGTGCAACATCATCGCCGTGCAGGGCGACGAGGCTCTGGACTGGGACTACATCCACCACTGGTGCGCGCAGCACGGCACCCGGGCGTTGCTCGACGAGATTCGTGCTTCGATCCCGCCGTTGGATTGAGAGCGGTGAGCCGTTTTAGCTCAGTCCACCGTGGTCAGAATTCAACGACGGATCGCCATACTTGGCGCGTGGAGTGGGTGTGAAGTCGAGCGGAGTCCAAGCGGCGTTGCTAAAAGGGGTCAGGTATTTCAAATTGCAAGATTCCAGTTTTTAGAGTCTGCCGCCCCTGAACTCCGTCTTGGCATCTCGATCCGCGCATGACATCCTCGCCGCGTGTTGATGGGGATTCGTCAGACCCCCCTCACACCCAATCTCCGCATCACGTCCAGGGCCAATCCGGCCCGGCCCCCTCAAAAGCAATTTCCTAGCAGCCAGAGGCCATGCAGACCGCTGGCTTTTTGGAGGCTGGCAACAAAGCCACCTACTACCGCCCAGCCGACGGCATGGCCGTCCTAGATGCCCATCTCGGCAACGTCGTCAGGAATGGCGATACCCTGGAGATGCTGGATGTCATCGTCACCAAGCCGGTGCCACAGGTCGCACGACATTTGATCCGTGCCGAAAGGTCTGCCACAGCCGGGCGGGAGCTGAACCGCAGGCTCACTCCGGCTCAATCCGCACGCGGAAGAAGCGCTGACCGATGTTGGCGGGTGTGGTGAAGAACGTGGTTCCTGAGGGTTGTGGCAGGCCGTTGTTGCCGGGCACATCCCAGAGCTGCCAGTCGCTGAGATTGATCGAAGTTTCGATCTGGAAGATGCGGTTGGCGGGCAAACTCACGCCGAGGCTGGCGGCACCGTTTTGGACGCTGATTTGGGGCAATGAGAGACTGCTGCTGCTCAAGGGCAATGAGCCGACGAGGAATTCGTGTTCGTTGCTATGCCCGTCGCCATCGGCATCGAATCCCGCCACGCCTTCGGGGCTGGTGGTGTTGCCAAAATGAAGCACGCGCCATTGATCGTAGCTTTGGCGTGAAGTGAGCTGGTTGATCCAGTTGGTGATCAAAGTGATACCGCCTTGATCCAGTTCATTGCTGCCGAGCGGCGGCATCCGCGTGAAGCCATTCGTCACGGCGATGCGGTTCAGCACGATGGAGTGTGTGGTGTCGCCAGCGACGATGAGGCGGTTGAGCGGGTTGCCGCCATTTTGCGTCGCGGTGCCGTTGAGCAGGCCGGTTTGAGCGAAAGTGCGGTCCGCACGCGCATCCCATGAGCCGGTGGTGGAGTGGCAGTTGGCGCAATTCACGGCGAGATAGCTGCGGGCGCGTGATTCGAGTGAGAAAGCGGCTTCATCGGGCCTCACATGGCGTGGCAGCAGGTTCGGCGACTCCGGCGTGTTGGTGAAGTAACCGGCGAGCCGCAGGAGATCGAGCTGATTGCCGGTTTGACCATGAATCGTGTCGTTGCGATTGAGCTGGCGCGTGGTGAATGACAATGCATGACCAGCTTGTGGATTATGGCAGGTGACGCACTCGGCGCGGCTCGGGATGCGGTAGTTTTGCACGCGCGGGATGCCGTTTTCGACGACGTTGATGTCGAACGCCTCGCCCGCGTCGGCCACGAGCGTGGCCTCCGTCTGCGCGGCGTTCCAGCGATAGCTCACGCCGTAGCTGCCAGCGGCGTTTTTGACGAGCAGGCGTGTTTCGATGCGCTGCGATGTCGCAGGATTGCCGCGTGTCGTTTCGAGGTCGAAATGCTTCACCCAGATCGTGCCATTGGGATACGTCCACGCGCCTTCCTGGCTCCACGTCATGTCTGCGGCATCGGGAATGATGAACCAGCGGCGTTTTTGAGCGAAGTCGCTCCAGAACGGCAGATTCACAAAATAAGGCAGCAAACCGGGCGCGGGTGAGAGATCGCTCAAATCGGCGAACAGGCCCGTCTCGCTCAGCGTCTGCGGATAGCCGCTCGTTCCGGTGCTCCCGACGAGACGCAGAATGCGGCCTTCGCCGATGTCCACCATGAGTACGTCGCCGTTCGATGGATCAGCACCGAAGGCGACCTGCCCCGCATTGCCCGTGAGTCGCTCGACGGTCACCGCCGGGGTGCGCCGCAGCGCCCAGATGTGCCCGTCCACATAGTCGGCAAAAATATACGCACCGACGAGTGACGGCAGATTCGCGCCACGAGAGACGATGCCGCCCGTGACGCTGTGGCCTTGGAACTCGCCGTTGCCGAGCGCGTACTCATAGAGCGGATCATTGTAAGTGAAGCCCCCCAGCGCCTCGCCCGCATTTGGCCCGGCGATGGTGCCCTCGCGCCACGACCAGCCGAAATTCGCGCCATTGGTGGCGAGATTGATCTCCTCGCGCGCGTCCTGTCCCACGTCGCCAATCCAGATTTCGCCTGTCGGCGCATCAACGGAAAAGCGGAACGGATTCCGCAGGCCGACAGAAAAGAATTCCGTGCGCACATTCGCCGCCGGGATGCTCGCGCCGTTGAAGACGACGTTCGGATTTGCGGTCACGAACGGATTGTTCGCCGGGACCGAGTAGCGCGCGATGCCGGCATCACGCGGCACCGAAGCGTGGATGTTCGGCTCGGGATTTCCGGGCAGTTTGTCCACGTCGAGCCGCAGCAGCGCGCAGTGGAAATTGAGGTCAATGCGCTGGCCGTAGCGGCGCTGGTCGTTCTGCCCGCCGCCGTCACCCGTCGAGACGTAGAGATAGCCGTCATTACCGAAGTGCATGTCCGTGCCGAGATGGAAACCGTTTGGATCGAGCTGCTGGATGAGCACCACTTCCGATGCCGTGTCCGCCAAGTTCGGATTCCCGCCCTGTACATTGAAACGCGAGATGCGGTAGTAGCTCTGCCCGCCCGCCTGCACCGAATACCAGACAAAGAAACGCCCGTTGCTCGCATGCTGCGGATGGAAGGCCATGCTCATCAGCCCGCGGTCCACATTCACCAGCAATGTCTCGCCGCGCGAGGTGCAGAGCGCCGCGAGATCGAGGAAAAGTGACGATGTGGGCGATGGCGCGGTGACATTCGGAATCACTCGGATAAAACCCGGTCGCTGCACCACGAACAGCCGCTGCGTGTCTCCCGGCACAGTCGCCATGTTAATGGGCTGGTTGAACGTCAGCGCGCCAAAGGCCGGCGCGGTCTGATACGTCGTCACCGGCGGCGTGGCGGGCACATTCAGCGTCGCATTTGGAATCCGCAGCGATGTGGCAAAGGTCAGCGTGACCGCCACCGGCGTGCTGAAGCCGCCCGCGCTGTTCACGCGATAAGTGAAGCTGTCACTGGCCGGTGTCCCGGTGGTGTGCGTGTAAAGAATGCGTCCGCTGGCATCCGGCACCGCCGTGCCATGCAGCGGAGCCTGCACGATCTCCACCGTGGCCGGATTCGCGCCCGCTTCGTCATTCGCGAGCACGTTCACGCGCACCTTCTGCCCATGATGCAGCGTGGCGCTGTCCGGTTGCAGCACCGGCGGCGCAAAGCTGGCATTTGGCCCGGCGGCCTGGCTCGCGGTGACTTCAGCGGGTGTGAGGACGTGATTGTAGATGCGCACCTCATCGTAGGCCGCGTTGGCATTCGAAAGGATGTTCCACTGGGAGCGGCCGAGCCAGTTGTTCACGTCTTCGATCTCGCTGAGATGAAAAGAAACCGCGCCCGAAACCACCAGCGCTCCATTTCGATACCAAGACACCGTCCCGCCGCTGACCGTGTCCTGAAACGTGAACACATAATGGTAGGTCGTCCCCGCCGTGGTCGCGAGATTCGAGTCCAGATACAGCGGCGTGCCACCATTGATGCGTGAGCCTTGTCGCTGCGTGTTCAGATTGTTGTCACGATTGATCAGCAGCGCGATGCCATCGCTCGTCTCCGATGTCGGCGGCACCACTCCCGTCGTGCCGGTCCATTCACCCACCACACCCGCGCCATCTCCCGCATGATTCATGCGCCCGAAGTCGAATAGTGGCTGGAAGAACCGCGCCGCAATCGGTGCGGCCCAGATTTCGACGGTGAGGTTCGTCTTCGATGAAATCAGCCCATTCGGCAGGTCCAAATACGCCGCGATGCCCGCCTCCGCCGTGCCGCTCGTCGTATTCCCCGGCAGCGTGATGCGCGTGCCATTCAGCGTGGCCCCATTCCCGCGTACAGTCACATTCGTGCCGGAAATCGTGTCTGCAAAAGCCGTTCCAGCCGTGGGATTGCCGGGCACATTGAACGACCAGCGATGCAGCAGCGCCGCCTGCGAGTCACAGACGAGCGCGAAAAAGAGCAGAAAACGAAGCTTCATGCAGATGTATTGGTCGTCTGAGGCGGGCGGTTACAGGGTTGGGGCAATTTTTTATCAGCGTGCCTTCCGAATCGAATACAACCGCTTGTCCGTGCGGATGAGCAGGCAGACCCCCGCTCCCGCGCCATTCCGGCCCGGCCCCCCTCAAAAGCAATTTCCTAGCAGCCACGGGCTTCACCCGCGCGCGGATAGCTGCGGTAGCGATGGCGATGACCAAGGGCTTCATTTGAAGCAGGCTGATATGATCCACATCACTACCGCTAAGCTGAGGCAGCCGCCCGCAGCGAAGATGCCCACCGGCCCAAGTGCGAAAAAGCCAAGCCCGCCAACACCCACAGCCAAAAAGACGAACACGCGCGCCGCCCGGCCTAGTCCATGTGCGATACTGACCGGCCCTTGCCGCGCAGGAGCTTTCGGGCTGCGCAGATGGCCACTGACGGTCAGCCAAAGTATGGCGAGGAGTGTGAGCACCAGAGTGCCCATGCCGATGAGGATTAACAGTTCTTCGTTCATTGTGTATTGTTCTTTTTGTTACGCTTTGGCTTTGAGTACACGACCCGCTTCGCTGCGGGGAGTGGCGCAGGCGTGTCAGACCCCCGCTCCCGCGCCATTCTGGCCCGGCCCCCCTCAAAAGCAATTTCCTAGCAGCCAGCCCGGTGGTCTGGAAGAAGCTGTTGCCGCCGTTGATGACGATGTCGTCCTTGTCGAGGAGAGGGATCAATTGCTTGATGACAGACAGGAATGGCACTCGGTTAAGACGCTTGATCATTGATTCTGAGGCGGTAGTAGACTCATCGTAGGCCGGATGTGTTCGGCGCACAGAACCTCGCCAACACGATCATCTTCTTCGCCGAACTATCCGGCTGGTTCGGAGGCGTGGGAGCCTGCGGCGGGTCGGGGAAGCCGGATAGTTTGGCGAAGGGGGTAATGAGTGTTGGCGGTGCGGTTTTGCGCCAAACACATCCGGCCTACGCGGGCTCACCGCGCCAGCCATTTTCCAGGCATTCCCCACGATTTCATGCCTTAACTGAGTGCCTCTATGCCGACAAGGTGCGGCGGGCGCGGGCTGCGCCTGCGACGCAGAAGATGGGCTGGGGCGCGGAATTGTTCGCCGATGCGTGCGTGCGCATGAGCGACGGCATTCGTGCCCAGTTTCCAGCCTTCGGTCCCGATGAGGTGAAGGCGATGCTGTTGAAGCGGCTCAAACGTCTGCGCCAGCTCGATGAGCACGGCATCTACCAACGCACGCCGCCACCATGAAGAACGGCAACGAGGTCGCCGCACGCATGGTGGATGCGCTGGACAAGCTGGGGGTGGACTACATCCACCACTGGTGCGCGCAGCACGGCACCCGGGCGTTGCTCGACGAGATTCGTGCTTCGATCCCGCCGTTGGATTAAGAGCCGGCTTTGAAGGCAAGGCCGCGCCTCTGAACACACCCCGGAGCAGGCCCTCCGCCTGATGCAGGTGATCGACGCGATCTACGCTTCCGCGCAGACGGGCAAGCCAGTATCTATTTGAGTCACCAAAACAAAAAAACGCCTCCTGCCTGGGCGGCAGGAGGCGTGACGTTTGGCTCAGGGCAGCCTCTCTGGGCCGCGTTTACTTCCGGCGACGGCGCAGGAAAAGCGTGCCCAGCCCGCCCAGCAGCAGCAGCGCACGGGACGGCTCGGGGATGGCGGCCGCATCCACCGAGAACTTGAGGGCACCGTCGCCAGGGCCAGAGTCAAAATAGGATGCTCCTCCGTTAAAACTCATCCATCGGCTATTTCCGATGCTCCATCCCGATGTTCCCGACTCTGTGAGATCAGAGGTAGGTTGATAATCGAAGCTTGTATCTGGTCCGGTAAGTGGTAGGGACAAGCCGAGGTAGAAGGTGGTGTTGGCACTCAGGGCCAAGGCAGTGCCGGCAGTGTAGGTGTAGAGCCCAGCAGTTGCCGGATTGGCTGCTCCCGTGAGGGTGGAAAGGAGCGTGCCCGGCCCCGCAAGGCCGCCATCGCTATAAATTGAGACCGAGAAGCCCCCCGCTGCTGCGCCGGAATCAGGCAGACCAAGCGTAATGCTGTTGAGCAGTGACGCACTCCCCCCCGTGGTGAAGGAATTGGCGACCCATGAGTCTCCCCCTCCACTGTGGAAGATATTCCACAGGCCAAGATCCGAAGCGTTCCCCAGATTGGAGACGATGGTGGCGGCAGAGGCGGTGTGCGGGGCGGTGAGCAGCGCAGCGGCCAGCACAGGCAGGAGGCGCAGGATGTTGAGGAAGAAGGATGTTTTCATGGGTGTCGTTTGTTTTGGCATTCGTTTGCTAGTGTTGGGTGTCTGGGTCTTGATGTCTTGCTTTCACTGTCATTGGGGGAAAGTTTTGGCCGTCTGACCCCGGTGTGGCAGCCGCTGGCGGGAACGGGAGGGGGAATCCGGCAGTGGCGCGGCGGCAGTCTTCCGCAAGCCCTGGCGTGGATGCCCCAGCAGAGGTGCCGACCCACAAAAAACCTCCATGCGCGGCGGCGGTGCAGAGGTAAAAGCAGAAACTCCGGCCCGCGCCTTAGCGTGGAGCCGTGGAGCCGTGGAGCCGTGGAGCCGTGGAGCCGTGGAGCCGTGGAGCCGTGAGGGCGAGAATCATCGGGTCGAAAGTGAAAAGTCAGCGGGAGCTGGCAAGTGACAAATTTCAGCAG
>Ga0247834_1005271_pt1 | contig 15471 bp, 18 predicted proteins | sample LaCruzMarch2015__8_FD_187118 | JGI IMG/M metagenome (GOLD analysis project Ga0247834, IMG submission 187118) | Freshwater microbial communities from meromictic Lake La Cruz, Castile-La Mancha, Spain - LaCruzMarch2015_12m | ecosystem: Environmental > Aquatic > Freshwater > Lake | place: Spain... | reverse complement strand
TCAGGAGGTTCAAACACGCGATTTGTATCTTCAAATCTGCCCTTGTCAATGGTATCCATCCATATTGTGTAATCAGCATCGTATACTGTGCGCATTTCTGCCAGCGGTGCCACAAAATCACATATAACAAATTTTGCATGACTGTCATCTGCTAAGTCTCTCATACGGTGGCTTTGTCTAATGCGACCTTGGTAACTAAAGTCCCAATCGTTGCATTGTTTACGCACATCGTCAGCATTGAACCACATGGCATCTATTTTGTCTGCTAATGCTTTGGCCAGTGTGGTTTTACCAGCGCCAGGCAAGCCCATGATCAAGATGCGTTTCATTTTAAAAAATACATGTAAATCAGCCCCGGGATGATGATAAAGAACTGTGGTACGAAGTTCAACATCAAGGCTCGCTCACGCCAGCGATAGCCCACATAGATCCAGCCAGCGGCTCCGATCATCTGCACAAAACTGTTCCAGGGTGTAATGCCCAAAACGTGTAGCACCATGGCGCAGAGTATTGTAACTGCACTGGCGTACTTGATATACCAAACGTGATCTCTCATTTGAACACCGTTACTAAAATATCTGGAAAAGTCTTTTTAATTTCAACCTTGTGTCCAAATGTACTTTCAACCCATTCAGGTGTAAAGTGATGCCACGTGGCATTCCTGCTGTGCGCATATTCCAATATGCACTGATTTTGTCGGGTAATTGCTGCCAACATACCTGTACTGTCAATGTAGGCATCATAGCAAGGGTACTTGATCTGGAACCCGCCGGCTTCGTGCCACCAAGCATATGATGCCATGTCCGGACGATACACCAGCATGATCCAATCGTCTGGAAAATGCCGCTCAACATTGGACAACATATATGCCCAGTCATGACTTTTCACAAGTCGTGTGCCACCAGGTTCAGTCCAGGCCGAGTCAATATAATCAGCACTTAGCCGACATTCCAGTTCCATGCCAGGACCAAAGTAAGCGCCTTGGTGTCCTGTGTAACTGTGATGACTGTATGTGCGAGCCGGTGTACGGTCTGTGGTATTGAATCCAGGAATGGTTTCCAAAGTTTGTGCAATACCTGACCAGCGTGAACCTGGCACGCCTGTTAAAAATATTCTGTTGGGAAGCATGTGTATAATTAATTATATGGATCAACCGTCACTAGACAAATATTTCAGCACACATTGGCGTTCAAACATAGACCAATATGAGTATTCTGGTTGGGCCCTGATTCAAAAGATAAAACTAAGTGAATCAGTGCTGGATGTGGGCTGCGGTACCAATCCGTTTCGGGGACGCATTGCCAATTTAACTGGAATTGATCCTGCGTTTGATCAAGCAGACTACAAGTGTACCATTGAACAGTTTGAATCAAACATACTGTTCAATGTGGCCTTTTGCCTAGGCAGTATAAACTTTGGCTCAGAATCGACTATATTGAAGCAAATTGGTCATGTGGTCCAATTACTAACTCCACATGCTAGAATCTACTGGCGTTGTAATCCTGGAAGGCAGGATCATGGCAACGAACATTGTCAGGAGATTGACTTTTTTAACTGGACTCCAGAACTGTTGCATCAATATGCCGATCAGTTTGGGTTCCGTGTTGCTGATCTACAGCAGGATTCCAACAACAGAATCTACTGCGAGTGGATTAGATAAGACCGGCTGCGGCCTGCAGGGCTCGCATGTCAGGCTTGGTTTCGTGAATTTGTTTCACCGGCAAACCAGCAGCAGTGCGCCACTCATTCAAGTCTGACTCATGAGTTTTACGATACTCGTCCGGTGTGAGTGGCACAGTTTTTGCAAATGCTTCTTCTGACCATGGCTGTGTTTTACCATTGTACTTCATGGTCCAGTCTTCAGATTCGTGTTCCGTAAGTGTGCCCAAGTCATCAATCAGTTCTGCCACATATTGTGGTGCTGCACTGCGTCTGCGCATTTCCACATACACTAGATAACGGCTGGGTTTGATTTCACCTGGTGAGCGGTCAGCATCCAGCACAAAGTCATAGCCTTTTTCAAACCAAGCCACTAGATCTTTGGCTGCTTGTTTGTCACGCACAAAGAAACTGAGCACAATGATGTCTTCGTCGTCGCCCATTTTACCTGAAAATTCATCCACGTGAATGGTGGGCTTCATCATGCCTTCTAGGTCACGATACTGTAGCCCTTCAAGCAGCTGGGACTGGGGCAAGGTCTTGTTTGAGGTTTTGTTGTGCATTTTCAGCCTTTGCATCGCTTTGTGTGTCTTCTTTGTCTAGATCCTGCTCGTAGGCTGCATCTAGTTCATCCAGGTCAATTTCTTGACCTTCCATCTCTACTGCACCTGTGCGGATCTCACTCATGAGTCGCTTGGGCATGACTATTTCCACCAGCCACACAGGTTTCTCAATGATCCGGGCTTTTTTGGTGCCAGGGATATAATCTGACGGATCGTCGATCCGGATGGGAATTTTGATCTTTTGTTTTTTGTATGTGACTTTGCAATCAAATGGCAGCAGACGTTTGCCGCCTCTGGGGTCGGGCATCATTTTTTCTGGCCACATAAATGTCACACCCACTGTGTATTTGCCAATGTCTGGGCCAGCCACCAATTCACCAATTTCCCAGTTTCGAAATGCGTAGATATCCATTTCGTCCAGCACACGCTCAAAGTCCAGCAGCGTGGTCAGACTGCCATCGCTCATGTAAATTCCGCGGATGATGTCGGCCACCTGCCAATAATCTTCGTGCGATTTGAACAGTTCTTTGTCGTTGATGCCGTGTATGTTCTTGGTCTGCATAGTGCTGTATTTACCAAAGTTGTTGAACACACACAATAGTCTTGTTGTGGATAAGATTTGCGGCCTGGTCAGTATTTAGTGACCAAGTATTTCGAAATACCACTCCGTTATTGTCAAATCTACCACCGTAAATACCTGGCCCTATAGGGCTTAGGAGAATCACACTTGAGTAGACAACGAGCACAAAAAGCACAAAAACGTATGAACCTGGAAGTAGCAAACACCATAGCCTTTAACTCAACGCAGCGAGCACAACCTCGTCGCATTGACTTGATCCCTCGCACACGAAATCAAGAACGCTTGGTCATGGCCTTGCAAGATCCGGATCAACACATTGTAGTCACAGCAGGACCCGCTGGAACAGGTAAAACGTACCTGGCAATGCTGGCTGCTGTTAAGAATCTAAGAGAAGGAGTATGCGATCGAATAGTGCTGACAAGACCCGCAGTGGGTGTGGAGGGTGAAAGCCACGGCTTTTTGCCCGGCAACTTGGTTGCCAAAATGGAACCTTGGACTCGTCCGTTACTGGACGTCATGCGTGAATACTATAGGCCACAAGACATCTTGGCCATGATTGAAGATCAGATTCTGGAAATATCTCCTCTGGCATACATGAGAGGCCGGACCTTCCGTAATTCGTGGATCATCGCAGACGAAATGCAGAATGCAACACCAGCACAGGTCAAGATGCTGATGACACGCATTGGACAAAACTCCAAGATAGTGATCACAGGAGATGTGGATCAAGCAGACCGTGCTCAGGACAGCAATGGACTGTACGATTTATGTGCCCGACTGCAACAAACCGCAGTGGCAGGAATTGCTGTGTGTGAAATGCAAACTCGTGACGTGCAACGCCACAGCATCATTGGGTCAGTGTTGAAACTCTACGCGGTTTAGGAGGTGATTATTGCGTAGATTTCCCGCCAATTTTTAACCACTGGATACGGGCACTCATGATTCATGTTGTGCCCGTGTTCCATTAATATGCTATGCAAACCCAGACGGTAGCCTAGGTCAGCATTTTCCGGTTTGTCCTCAATCCAATAGAGATTGGATCCAGCATAGGGCTCCAAGGCTGACGTTTTGTCTGCACCAGTGGCCAAACATGTGACACCGTCAAATGCAGTTCGACCAAACAGTTTGCGCAGGTTCATTTCTCTTAGACGGCCAGCATTGACATCTGTGCTCAAACTGGTAATGCAGTGAAACACATAGCCATGTTCTTCATGCAGTCGTTTCACATAGTACATGGCATCACGCAAGGGTGGCAAGAATCCAATTGCTGCTGACTCGTTGAACATCTTGATCAGTTTGAATGACTGGTCTCGATCTATACCGTAGCGTGTGCCAATGTCATATTCAAACTGATGACCATCCTGTTTGGCAAATCCGTGTTCTTCCATCCAAACTGAGAATGCAAATTCCCAGTCCAATAACACGCCATCTGCGTCAACCAGGATCAGGTTCTTTTTGTGTGTTGACTTCAACTTCGTATCCGTTCTCTTTGAATAATCGTTCTATGGTGGCAGCATAGTGTTGATGATAGTAACCAGCAATTCGATCAAAATCATTGGGCACAGTTGTGCCTGCCATACTGCATTTTAACACACTTAGGGTTTTGAAGTCAAGTATAACATTGCAAGTTTGGTGGTCACGCCGTTTTAGGTTTTTGGCCACGGCCATGACTTCATCAATTTTGCCATCTGGTTTGGTGTAATAGGTTAAAAGTAAGTATCTCATTGGATGTTGCACAATTCCACAATGGTTGCGCTCAAGTTGATTTCGTGATCAGCCACAAGACTGGCATTGGCTGCGCTGTTACGGATAATTATGATGGCTTGGTCCTGGCGTTCAGGAGTGTTGCCCCACAAGTCCAAGTTGTCATACATCCAGCGGAACAGGTTTTCCATGTCCTCACTACGCACATTTTGGCACAGCAAAGTACGTGCTTCTCGCAGTTTGCCACGTTTGAACAGGTCCACTGCTGTGAGCAAGTAGTCTGACGTTGCACCACCTTCGTCACCGTGTGGTGCCGATAGTCGGCCTTCCACTGTGTTCATTTGGCACAGATTGATACACTTGCGCAGGTCTGGATAAGTGGCCTTGACATAACTGTCTAGTGTGTCTAAATCAAACTCCACACTCTCTGTCACAAGTATGGTGGCCATTCTGGCAGTAAATTCTGTCACATCCACTTTCTCAATGTGGAATCCTTGACATCTACTGTGCAGTGCAGGGATCACACGATTGGGATAGTTACAAGTCAGTATGAATCGGGCAGTGCTGGAATAAGTTTCCATCACACCACGCAAGGCTGCCTGGCCATTGGGGGTGATATAATCTGCTTCGTCCAATAACACAATTTTGAAATCACCAAACGGCATGGTTTGCACAAAGCCTGTGATCTTGGCACGAATAGTATCAATGTTGTTTTCCCTTGACGCATTGATTTCCATCACATCAAATGGATCAATACCCAGTTCATGGATCAAGATCCGGGCCAGGGTGGTCTTGCCCACACCTGGTGAGCCAGAGAACAGCAGGTGCGGAATAGCACCAGACCGTACCCAACCTTCTACTTGTTCTCGTTGTGCTTGATCACGAAACACATAATCAGCCAATGTGTTGGGGCGGTACTTTTCGGTCCAAAGTTGTTTCATTTTTGTCGTCTACTAGTTGTTGCAAACAGGATTGGCACAAACAGTTTGTGCCGCGATTGTCGGGAGTAATGTGTTCTAATCCAAAGCACCAGCAGTGTCCAGTGTGAGCACCACATTCAAATGTAGCATCGCACTTTTCACAGTTGATGTTCATACCAGTTCCTCTACAATTCCTAAAATTTCTGCTCCAAGCAGTAATGCACCGCCTGCAACAAGCCAAGGTTCGTTAATAGAATATCCTGCTGTGATAATACAGCCCCCAGCAATAATTCGCAATGCACTTTTGACAAGGCTGACATAAAAATGTCCCCGACTTGGATCTTTGGGTTGAACTTCAATCATGATTTTAATATCTTCCACATTTTCTCTTGCTCTTGTTCCAGCAGCCATTCCTCTTCGCCTGTGAACCGGCTGGTGTTTTTCAGCATCTCGTCTACAGCAAATTTTACACGATACAGGTCTTGTTTGCAAGGCCAATTGTTCCAACCTGTGACATATGGATCATTTGCCCCGTAGTGCATTTTTTGGCATTCACTGATGACTTTATCGGCATCCCAGTTTTTGATCATCGGTCTTTTTTCTCAACGTTGATGGCGTCACTGAATGTGAGATCATTAGGTCGTTTGTCTGCTGAGATCAGTATGTCTTTGGGATCAATCTTGCGGATGGTGCGTTTGGCAGTGCCATCTTCAATGTCTACACCACGTGTCCAACGTCCGTGTGCCACACACACCCACTCGCCCACCTGCACATCCTGTTGTTCGGGACCAATAGCATATACCTGTCCCCAGCGTGGACGTATACCTGAACTCTTGCCATTGTCGTTTGGCAGTATCAGTCCAGTTTGTGTAATTCGCTGATCAAATTCCATGTCTTCCACAATGACGGAATCGCCCAAGGCTCGAAACTGTTCACGGCGGATTTGGTGTGGTGAATATGCTGCTTTCATCAATCTAAATTCCATTTATGTGATGTTGTTTTGGCTTGAATTTGTTTTTGATAATGGTCATGTACCTGTTGTGGACGACTTTGAACTGGAACATTCTTGTCATCCACTGCATCGCCCCGAGCGTTGACTTTCATGTTGCCTACTGCACGTTCTTTTTCATTTTTCAAACGCAGTGCTCCCATGTCCACAGGCTTGCCTCTAGCACTTTTATATATGTCTTTGGTCATTAATTTTCTCCTAAAGTAATATTTAACGCAAGAATTCGCGGGCATCTAAATCATAGAAAATTGAGTCAATTCTATGCACACCCAACAAGTATAACACATAACTGGCCACTGAACTACCGCGGCCCACGCCCCAGATCATGCGGTTGGCACGTAAGGTATCCACCAAATATTTGAGATAGCGTAGTAAGTCAAACAAGTTGCGTTCCTGAAATAACAGCAATTCTTGGCCACAACGTTGCAGTTGAGCATCCGAATCACACAAACTCAAGATGTATTCTGCAATGTCCATGTGTTTGTATTCGTCAGGCATATGCCAGGAGTTCTGTTTTATCACGTCAAACTCTTCCACAGTCATGTCTGTAAACGCATACTCGACCAGTTCAGGCACTTGTTCTAGGTATGCTGATGCTGTTTCCAACGTCACGCCCGGCTCCACCAGCATGCCTTGAAGGCTTTCTATGGTGGCATCACGCATGATCATGCTCACAAGATCACTTTCGTTGTAGATGATTTGTCCGTATTGATCAGTCTTCATTTCGTGAAAAGTTGGCAAACACCACAGTGTTGGCAGTGGGTTCAGCGGTGGCTTCGGGCCAGGTCAGCCCGTATTCAATCCAGGCATTGGGCACAACCTTGAGCACATTGTCTGCCAGGGCATCTGCTTCTATGGTGTTGTGTTGCACAGTGGGTGCATGCCACCAACCTTCCACACGGAATGGCCCTGGGCTATCTTCTTCGGCATCGTGTTGATACCAAACACTATCGCCCAGCACACTCATTAAATCCAGTCGTGTCACAGTCATACGCCCTTCCATGATGGCATTGAGCTTGTAGTATAGCATCATGCCAATGATCTGGTCAACTGGGTCTTCGGGCAGGGTTGTGACATTGGCACCCATAATCTGCAACATTTCTGCACGTTCCTGCAGAGCTTGATTGACGAACACAGTATGGGCTAGTTCACCATGCATGAACATTTTGAGTCGATCCATGGCAATGTTGGTGTTGACAGCGTCTGTGGTCTTGGTCAACAGGCTCATGCTCACCGAATAGCTGTTCATTTGCAGGCGTTCATCGTAGTAGATTCCAGCCAAAAAGTCTAGGTCGTATTGTAGTCTAACGTTCATTGGATGTTAATTTTGTCGTCAAAGTTGTTGTCGCCTTGAGCCTTTTTGTAGCTGTCTTGTAACTTTTGTTGATACATGTTTTGATAGTTTTCCATGGCCATGCGTATTTGATTGCACAAGTGACCATTGCCAGACCGAGCAGCAATGCCTAATTTTTTACTCAGTTCGTTGATTCGGGTGCTGAGTTGTTCCAGCGTTTGATCATCAAGTGAGCCTATCAGCGGATGTTCCATAGTTGATTATAGTACAAACCGCTGGTGAGAGTCAAGGCTTTTGGATTACCAGTTGCCCACAAAGGTCACAGCATTGTCTCCAATGGGAGTCAATCTGATATAACTGTTGGTGAGAATGGTGGGGGCACCACCTGGTGCACTACTATATTGAAACTGCGGAGTGAATGTGGTAGCTGCATTGGTTCTCACAATGCCACGTATGACCACCGTGATATTTTCTGTGCTTGATGAGCTGGACGCTGTAACCACCACTGCTGTGGCAGCGGTGCCATATATTCGGCTTACAGCATCCAGTGCATTGCCTGTGGTGCTGGTGGTATCAGCCGTGTAGGTTATACCAGTCAAGGCACTGGACACAGCAAACAACACACTGGTGGTATGAGGATTGCTGCCTACTGCTCGAGTAATGTAGTACACTGCTTCCATAAAGTAGCTGGTACCGGTTGGCAGTGATATGGCACCAGCGCCACCGGTACCGATGTTGAATACTTTTTGTGCTGCACTGCTGTCATTGCCTGTGTAAGGAGCTGCCAATACCATGAAATGAGTGCTGTCTAACACACCGCGATTGCTGGCACTGGGAGTAGCATAAAAAATCACGCCATCATACTCCACAGCACCAGCTGCGGCAGTGGTCATGTTGGTACCTGTGGCAAAACTCAATGCAGGCACTGTGGCTGTGCCTGCTGTGGGTCTCACAAATGCATTGACATTGCCACCAACAACATTGCCGGTGGCAGATACCAAGCCCACTGTACGCAAATTGCCGCCCTGGACATTGCCAGTGATAGATGCCAGTCCTGCTGAATTTATGTTGCCACCCGTGACATTGCCTGTGACTGAAACCAACCCGCCAGTGTTGACATTGCCTCCTATGACATTGCCCGTTGCACTGACAAACGTGCTGGCAGTCAAACTTGACACTGTGAGTGCACCGCCGGGGAAGCTGCTCAACCCTCGATTCAAATCAAACACAGTGATGGTGGTACCACCATCATAGCTGCCAAATCCAAATTCAAATGTGCCTGTGGTGGCAAATGTAATGGTGTTGCTGACCCCAGACGTGCCTGGACTTATGCCCTGAATACCTGTGATGCCCAGACTCACTGCTGCAGGCAAGGTCAATGTGTGCGCCACATTGGTAATCCCTATTTGCAGTTTCATATAGCCATAGTTGCCACTGACAGGAAAATTAGAAAACGCCAAGGTCACACTGCCTGCACTGGCTGATGAATAAGACTGATAGTGTGCAGATGCATAATTCAGTGTGAGTGTGCCAGATACCGGACTGGGTGCTGCTTTCACAGCTGAAAAATCCTGAATCAATGCTGCGTATAGCAATGCATCATTCATGTTGTTGTCCAAGGTAGTGCCTGTGAGTGCTGCCTTGAGCACTGCTTTGGTCTGCAGATCATTGATTTCATCTGCAGCATACTGAAAATTCACCTTGGTCTGTGTAAAGTTGTCACGAAACCCTTGCGAGTTGTTGTCTTGACCGGCAATGGGGTAGGTGCCGTCAATGTTGTTTGGGTTGATATTGCTTGACATCGATAATCCTTGTTAGACCAAAATATTAGATTTGGGAAATACCAGATATTTATCCAATGTGTCACTGGTATCGTACATATCCACTGGCGCAATAAACTGCATGCTTGCTTCATCAAATGTGGTTTCATTGCCAATCACAGTGACCACAGTGATCAAATTCTGCCAGTTGATGCGAGTCAGTCCCACGCCCGGAGCTGTGGGACGATACAATTGTGCTGTGTTGAAAAATTCACCTTGTGTGACTTGCACATAGCTGTTGGGTGCTATCTGTTGTAGAGAGTGCAGTGTGACCACAGCAGGATCAGTGGCAGTGGCTGGCACTATGCTCACTTCATAAATGTCCATGCGGTAGTTGCCCCAGTTGGCAGTCATCAACCCTGCGTCATTGAGTAGTTGTACAGGAGGACTGTTGGCAGCTGTCATGGTGGCAAGGCTCACTGCCTGATTCACGCTCACAGTGTATGTGCCTGCACCGCCGGCTGCAGTAAGAAATGCTGTGATTGTGGTATTTGCAGCTATTCCAGTTCCTATGAGTTCGGTGCCTATTGCCAGGGTACCTGTGAGCATAGAACTCACAGTGAGTGTGGTACCAGATATTGAGCCTCTAAATGTGGCGGCAATTTCTGCAATACGAAATTGAGTACTATTGGGTTTGTCATACACACAATAAATTTGGTTGTTGGTACCAAATGCCACCACGTCGCCAAAAGCATCACCGGTGAACCATATGATATCACCCACTGTCATGTCAGTGGTATCGGTGCAGGTTATACGGTCTGTGGCCGCGGCGGTGGCTGTGCAGTCAACTTGAAAACCACCGGCAATGGTGTAGGCACTGTCAAAACTACCGGCGGAAAAACTCACTGCGGCTGTATCAAATCCTGTGCTGTCATACAATGTGGTGTATTCTTGCCAGGCTTCATCGTCTGTGTAATTGGCATAATTTTCCTGTTTGACAAAGATGATTTTTGAGCCGTCGGTCAACACCACTCGGGTTCCAAACGGTGCTGTACCACCGTCGTCGATCCAGGTCGAACCATCCACTCCGCCCAGGGCATTGATTTGATCTTGAGTGCGATAGTTGATATCCACATAGGCCAAATTGGTAGCACACTGTACCTGTCCTAGATTAACAAAGCCTGCTGTGTTCTCATAGTCAAAAGTAGTGAGACTGCCGGTGGGGGTCCACTGCTGTGTTTCTGTGTCCCAGTTGCGACTCAAGGTGCGGTCCAGCACATAGCGGTCAACCTTGTAGTCCACGCTGTTGAGTTGTTGAGCAAAATATTCAGCTATGTAGTAGGCAATCTGCTGACTGCGTCCTGGATTGGCATAGCAAATCACCCAGGCTGGTGTAAACCCCAACACCCGTCCATTGGACTGCTTGCTGGTCATCCATAGTGGCAGCTTGGTGGATATCTGTCCCACCACATCAATCACTTGATCTCGCATGTTGATCAAACTGTTGGGATATACCTGTGTGACAGATGTGCTGCCATCGCTGGGGTCAGTGATGGCATAGGGCAAGTTCACAATCTTGCTCACACTGTCTCCTGCTGAGTTCAGCAGATTGTCAATGACCCGGCTGTACACCACTTCATATACCACATCGCCATTGTCATCCAAGGCCTGTGCAGTTTCAATGCTGCCCAGTATGAGATTTTTCCAGTAGTGATTAAGATACAAACTACTAACATAGGTATCAATGGTTTCTGGTGCTAGACCCACAGCATGCTCGTACTCAACAGCAGTGCTGACTCCAAAGTTGGCATCATCAGGTCTATATATGTAGGCAGGCACAAAAATTTCCTGGTTGGTCAACAGGCTGTTCAGCAGCAGTCGATCATTCACCGGCGGCTGTGCTACCACATACAGATTTTGATAAGGATAATTGTACTCACGGATCAGGCGTAGATTGAATGTGCGAAACACCGACACTGCATCCAGTGCACCAGTGACCTGCATCACTGGTTCAAGCACAGCACCGGTACCGCCAAATCCTTGTGTCACTGTCAGTGTGGCCGGCACTGTGTATCCAGCACCTTGGCCAGTCACAATCACAGACGTAATTGCGCCACCACTGACCACTGCTGTGGCTGTGGCTGTGACTGATGTGGCACCCACTGGAGATGAAAACGCCAGTGTAGGCAAATTAAGGCTGCTGTAGCCTGATCCGCCGTTGATCACTGTGACACTGGCCACATTGAATATATCTTGTGTGCTGCTTTCAGAATAGGCATTGACAGTGAACACAAATTCACTGTCAAATGTGGTTTCTTCCACTCCGGTTATGTTGCTTTGAGTTCGATCAAATGTGGTAAAGCCCAGATCCACTGCAAAGGTGTTGAATGTGACTCGTCCGGCTATTTCACCTGAGGGCAACAGTTGCAGACCCTGCGGCAGTTCGTTGAATGCACCACTTTTGAGTCTATAGCTCAACACAGTGCCGCCACGGTTCACAGCTTGAACTTGGAGCAGACTGGTTGCGCCATTTTCTATTGAGCCAAGATCTGGGGGTGTGATCCAGAGAGATTCCGTATCAGACTGACCAATAATGGTAATGGTAAAAGGATATGGTTGACTGACCACCGTGGGATTGCTGACCTGACTCACAGTGATATTGAAACTGTAAGTGACTTCCACCAGTCCTTGATCAGGAATAAATCCATAGTACCAGCCGGTGGTGGGATCCAGTGTAAGTCCTGGCGGTAAACCTTCGCCTTGATTTACAGAAATAGAATACACCAGTCCCACAGTGTCATAGTCGTTGGCCCGAAATTGATAGGCAAAATAGTTGTCGGCACGCACTCGACCAAGATCACTGGGTTGGGCATTCAGCAAAAACGGGCTGCGATCTACGTTGACATCTGCGGTGACAAAAGTGTTGTCACTGGTGACTTCTGTGTTGTCGGCCGTGAGGTCATCTTTGTTGTACACATATATGGTAAAAGTTCTGAGATTGCTGCTTTTGCCATCAGTGACTTCCAGAGTAAACTGATAGTTTTTGTTGATGGCTTCTACCACAAAATCATAAGGCACAGTGTCAACTTGCGTGAGATCGTAGCCAGCGGGCTGTGTGACGTCGGCTGCAGGTTGTATGTAGCCAAACAACCGGCCGGCTGTGGTGAGAGTGAGCCCGAGAGGCAGTTCTCCTGCCACTTGTCGCACAGTGATGGTTTCGTTGGGATCTTGATTGGTGGTTTCAAAGGTCAAATCCACAAGATCACCATCATAGTAGGTGCCTACCCAGCCAGTTATTGTAGCGCCCAGATTGTTTTGACTGATGTTCACGGTATATGTGCCTATACCTCCGTTGGCAGTGCCAGTGTTCACAATGGTAGTGCCAGGCACAACACCAATGCCACGCAGTGACATGCCATTCACAATGGGTCCGGTTGTGACTGCACTTACCACAAGTTCAGTGCCATTGATGGCTGCCACAAATGTCGCAGTGTCTGAGACATCAAATGAGCCCACAGGGGTGATAAATTCAGGCACATCATTGCCTGACACAGTGAGTGTGAACGTGCGATCAGCTATGCGAAGCACAGCACCAGTGGCTTCATTTTCAGTGTAGGCCCGCACTGTGAACTTGCTGGTTTCATTGCGATTGACCAGTTGTGGCACACCCTGCAAGCTGGCAATGGCCTGCGGCACACCGGCCACCAGCCCAGTTAGACTGCATTGCACACCTGCAGGCAAGCGTCCGGCTATGACCTGATAGTACACCTCTGTGCCAGGTTCAGGCACAGGGTCATAGGCCGACAGTGTTTGCTGGTAGAATACGCCCTCGGGTATGATGCCCAAACTGCCAGCAGGTGTGATCCAGATGGGTTGTGCCATGGCGTTATGCGTTTACCCAACTGGAGTTGCCGCGAATTCTAAGCACAGCATTGCTGGTGTTGTAATAAAAAGCACCAACTGTGGTCACTGAGGCCTCAATAGCATTGGTGGAATTGGTAGGAATCACTATGTACGAGCCAGAAAACACACTGTTGCCTGCAGCACTAACAATGCCAGCGGTGTTGATGTTGCCACCTGTGATATTGCCTGTGGCACTCACACTGGTCAAGGTACCCACTGACGTGATATTGGGCTGTGCCGCTGTGGTCACTGTGCCAGCTGTGGTGGCTGCTCCTGTCAATGCACCTGTGAATGCTGTGGCTGACACACTGCTCAATCCTGTTATGGTGGTCACAGTGGCACCCAGTGTGAGTGGGGTTGATCCCAGCGTCACTGACGCATTGGCCAAGCGTGCCTGCGCCAAGGTACCTGATGAGATGTTGGTGGCACTGATACTTGACACGTTGGCGCCTGATCCGTTGAGTGTGCCCACCAAGTTGCCACCCGTGATGTTGCCCGAAGCTGACACACTTGCAGCAGTGACCGCAGCTGATGTGACCAAGTTGCCACCCGTGATGTTGCCCGAAGCTGACACACTTGCAGCAGTGACCGCAGCTGATGTGACCAAGTTGCCACCCGTGATGTTGCCTGTCACACTCACAGTGGTACCTGTGTGAGTGGTAGCATTGACATTGGCTCCACCCAGCACATTACCACCTGTAATGTTGCCAGTGGCTGTCACACTCACCGCACTCACCGCTGTGGTAGAAATAACATTGCCACCAGTGATGTTGGCTGTGGTAGCAATGGCTGATACCACATTGCCACTCAGGCTCAATCCTGTGGCGTTTAAATTACCACCAGTGATGTTGCCGGTTACCGAAACTGTAGCGCCTGTATGAGTGGTAGCATTGACATTGGCTCCGCCCAGCACATTGCCACCTGTGATGTTGCCGGTAGCACTGACCGTGGCAGCTTCCAATGCACCTACCAAAAAAGTACCATAGCTGCTGACTGTGACCACTTCACTAGTGATACCTACTTCTTGAGCAGCAATCAATTTGCCTGCACTTTGATCGTAGCCTATGAATGCTGATTTTTCTGCAGTGCTGTAATAAAACAACTGCTGGCCACGATCAAAGCCGTCATTGCTGGCCAAAGCAGCATTGTTGGCTCCACGGCCCACACCAACGATAGGATCTTGGATGGCCACATTTGTGGCATTCAAATAGCTGGTACTGCCCCCCACTGCAAGATTCCCGGCCAACACTGTGTCGCCAGCCGCACTCACTGTGCCGCCTGTGGCTATGTTGCCGCCTGTGATGGTGCCTGTGGCTGTGAGTGCATTGGTAGTTTTGTCAAAGGTCAAATTGGCAGTGGCATTGGCTGTGCCCAAGTCGTTGAACACCACTTGAGTATTGGCACCCGGTGCTGATAAATTGCCTGAAATGTTGCCTACCACGTTGCCAATGAAATTTGGTGCAGTGATGTTGCCCGTGGCCGATATTATTCCTGGTGTGCGAACATTGCCACCATCTATGTTGCCAGCCACGTTGGCTAGACCAGCTGTAACCAAATTGCCTCCGGTGATGTTGCCTGAGACTGACACTGTGGTACCTGTGTGTGTGGTAGCATTGACATTGGCTCCACCCAGCACATTACCGCCTACCAAGTTGCCTGTGGCAGTGATGGCACCTGCAGTGAGTATATTACCACCGATGACGTTGCCTACTGCTGTGATCACTCCCAGTGACGCCAACTGTGTGGCTGCTTCAATGTTGCCACCAGCAATGTTGGCTGCTGTGGCTATGTTGCCCACAGCTGACAGATCTACACCTGCAATCACATTGCCCGTGGCTGATACCAGGCCTACTGAGTTGATGTTGCCGCCGGTGATATTACCGGTGGCCACCATGGTCTGACCAGCTGTGACTGTGTTGCTGCTGATGGCACCATTGCCGCCCAGGGCATTGCTCACATTGAGAAAGTTCAGTGTGCCCACTGTGGTCAAACTGCTGGTGGTCACATTGGCACTGAGTGTGGCACCAGTGAGCAAGGCTGCATTGGAGCTCACGGCGATACCTGACAATTGTGATCCAT
>Ga0247834_1005267_pt1:10000-15495 | contig 15495 bp, 10 predicted proteins | sample LaCruzMarch2015__8_FD_187118 | JGI IMG/M metagenome (GOLD analysis project Ga0247834, IMG submission 187118) | Freshwater microbial communities from meromictic Lake La Cruz, Castile-La Mancha, Spain - LaCruzMarch2015_12m | ecosystem: Environmental > Aquatic > Freshwater > Lake... | reverse complement strand
GTAGATAAATCAAAAAAAGCAATTGCTATTGCAAAGATTAATTCTATTACTCAAAAAGTTAACACTCGCGCATTATTTAAAAATATTAATTTAGAAGAGATAAAATTTGATAAAAAGTTTGATCTTATTGTCTCGAACCCTCCGTATTTACCAGATGTTTCATTAAAGAATTTAAATTCAGATATTAAGCTTTATGAGCCAAAAATTGCTTTGCAGGGAGGTGTGCAGGGCGTTGATTTTTTATATAAAATTATAGACTTAGCTTCAAAAATTTTAAAAATAAATGGTTTGCTAGCGCTTGAAATTGGTGATAATCAGTTTCATATATTAGCGAAGTATTTAAAAATAAAACGCTTTAAAATTTTAGATAAATATATTTTAATTAACAAACAAGTTCGTTGTTTATTAGCAACTAAACTTTAAAAAATATTATAATAATAACAATAATAATTACTAAGAATTGACATTAAATGACATTTGTGGAAGTTTGAGTTCTTCCCTGAAATTGAAATAAAAATAATCAAACAATAAATAATAATTTTAAATCAAATAATTGATGAATAGTTTTGTAAGAAGACCGAGAAGACGACCTGACCAAAGAAGCGGTGGTGGAATGAGAAGACCAGGTAGTGGTGGTTTTAGAACCAATAGATCCCAAAATATAGAGCACTCTTTTAATAATAATGGAAATAATGGCTATAGAAATAATGGTTCAGCTCACGGCGCATATAAATTAGTTGAAAAGTATAATAACCTTGCAAGAGAAGCTTTGGCATCAGGAGATATTATTTTAGCTGAAAATTATTATCAGCATGCAGATCATTATATAAGAGTAGCCCCGCCCCAGAACAGATCAGAGCGAAATGGATCAGTAGCAGAAGCGCCAGTTGAGACAACAGAAATTATTAATAAAATTCCAGGTGTTCATTTAGATGAGCCACAAGAAACAACTGCAAATACCAGTTCAGATCAAAACGAAGGTAATTCTTAAATAATTTTAAAATCTATTATCTCTTTTTAGCAGTTTCTAAAATCAAGTTATCGATATTTCGCTTTTGTATTTCAAAGAAATTTTTATTATTTCCCTCTAATGGAGCAGAAGAGGGCAGTTTTAAAGTTTGTGAATTTTCTTTCTTTCCGTTAACCACAACTTCATAATGTAAATGGGGTCCTGTGGAACTTCCGGTATTTCCTGAGTAGCCAATAATTTGTCCTTGTTGAACTTTAGCTCCTCGTCTTATTCCTTTAGCATAGTCTTGCAGATGCGCATAATTTGTTTGATATGCAGCGCTATGACGGATTGAAATAAATTTTCCATATCCACCTTTCCATCCCACATACTCCACCGTACCAGATCCCGATGCCATCACGGGTGTACCGATGGGTGCTGCAAAATCTGTTCCTTGATGCAAATGGTTAAAACCTAAAATAGGATGCATTCTAAATCCATAACGTGAAGTAAGTTTTGCACCATTGATTGGAGTTCTCATTAAACTTTTCTCAATGCTTTTCCCTTCAGGTGTAAAATAACTCGCAGATCCATTTGGATACTCGTAGCGATAAAGAATAATATTTTTATCAGCATTTATAATTTCACTGTAAATAATATCTCCCGTGCGTTGTGAAACTCCATCATCATCTAAATAACGTTCATAAAATATTCTAATTTTATCATTCTTTTTTAAATCCCTTTGAAAGTCTACTTCAAAACCATAAAGTCTTGCAAATCTAGCAACAATACTATTTTCAATACCAGAATCTTTGGCAGATCGATAAATTCCTCGATCAATTGTTGTCTCAACGAAATGATTTTTTTTTGTTAAAACTTTAGTTACTCTTTTTGCTTCATAAAGATTATCTTTATTTAAAAAGACATGGACAGAGGTAATATTGTCGACATTAACAGTAAGTCTTGAGACAAAATTTCCATTTTTATCTCGTTTAACAATTAGATAAATTTTTTGATCTTTTCTTAATGGTCCAACATTATATTCTCGTCTTAAAGTATTTAAGACATTGTTGATATCTGCTTGTGAAATTTTTTGATCAGAAAGTATTCTTTGAAGACTATCCCCATTTCGTGCATTAAATTCGAATTTAGCAGAGCCTGAATTAAATTGACCAAATAAAAAATCTTTAACTGTTATTAAATTATTTTCTAATTCTTGATTTTTACTTTCTCCGTTTTCGCCTCCATTATATTGATCAAAAGACTTTGCGATAAAAATGAAAGTAACTAAAACTGGAATTACTAAAAAAACTAAACTCGGCCTAAGGCTTGGCCTGTAACTTAGGATCTTTTTATACATTCCGACTTAAATATCTTATTAGCTTTTTAGAGTCATCCCAAACCTCAATTTTAAGTTGTTGCACCCATTGATTATAGCTAATCAGAGGCTATTTTATTGGGTTTAAATGGCCAATAGCTGTGTTGACTTAGCAACATTTTAGACGTACATAAAGCGTCCCTTGTCCTGAATAATTAATTATTTAGGGACAAAATAATAAAAATTTAAATAAGACAAAAAGAAATCCTAACAGATTTCTTGTTGTCTTGTTGAGCTCTTTAAAAACGTAAATTAGGAAGAGAAGCGTGGACGGCTATATTTGTAAAAAAAATTTGGCTGTACACACTTCTATAAAAAATACAAAAGTAATTTTGTACAAGCTGTTTTTAATTAAACAGATAGTAAAAGCTTGTGTACGCCGTTATTAAACTTGAGAGTTTGATCATGGCTCAGAACGTACGCTGGCGGCACGCCTAACACATGCAAGTCGAACGCAGTAGCAATACTGAGTGGCAGACGGGTGAGTAACATGTGGGAATCTGCCTTGTGGTTCAGGACAACATTGGGAAACCGATGCTAATACTGGATAAGCCCTTACGGGGAAAGTTTTAATGCCATAAGATGAGCCCGCATTTGATTAGTTAGTTGGTGAGGTAATGGCTCACCAAGACAATGATCAATAGCTGATCTGAGAGGATGATCAGCCACACTGGGACTGAGACACGGCCCAGACTCCTACGGGAGGCAGCAGTGGGGAATCTTGCACAATGGAGGAAACTCTGATGCAGCGATGCCGCGTGAGTGAAGAAGGCCTTTGGGTTGTAAAGCTCTTTTGTAGGGGAAGATAATGACTGTACCCTAAGAATAAGGTCCGGCTAACTTCGTGCCAGCAGCCGCGGTAATACGAAGGGACCTAGCGTAGTTCGGAATTACTGGGCGTAAAGCGCGCGTAGGCCGTTGAGTTAGTTAATTGTGAAATCCCAAAGCTTAACTTTGGAACTGCAATTAAAACTGCTCGACTAGAGTTTGATAGAGGAAAGCGGAATACATAGTGTAGAGGTGAAATTCGTAGATATTATGTAGAACACCAGTTGCGAAGGCGGCTTTCTGGATCAACACTGACGCTGAGGCGCGAAAGTATGGGTAGCAAAGAGGATTAGATACCCTCGTAGTCCATACCATAAACGATGATTGCTAGATGTTGGAAATTTATTTTCAGTATCGCAGCTAACGCATTAAGCAATCCGCCTGGGGAGTACGACCGCAAGGTTAAAACTCAAATGAATTGACGGGGACCCGCACAAGCGGTGGAGCATGTGGTTTAATTCGAAGATACGCGCAGAACCTTACCAACCCTTGACATGTCTGTCGCGAGTTTAGGAAACTAGACTTTTCGGTTCGGCCGGACAGAACACAGGTGCTGCATGGCTGTCGTCAGCTCGTGTCGTGAGATGTTGGGTTAAGTCCCGCAACGAGCGCAACCCCTACTTTTAGTTGCCATCAGGTCATGCTGGGCACTCTGAAAGAACTGCCAGTGATAAGCTGGAGGAAGGTGGGGATGACGTCAAGTCCTCATGGCCCTTACGGGTTGGGCTACACACGTGCTACAATGGTAGTGACAATGAGATGCAAGGTGGCGACGCTAAGCTAAACTCAAAAATCTACCTCAGTTCGGATTGCACTCTGCAACTCGAGTGCATGAAGCTGGAATCGCTAGTAATCGTAGATCAGCGTGCTACGGTGAATACGTTCCCGGGTCTTGTACACACCGCCCGTCACACCATGGAAGTTGGTTCTACCTTAAAGCAGATTGCTAACCGCAAGGAGGCGTTTGACCAAGGTATAGTCAGCGACTGGGGTGAAGTCGTAACAAGGTAGCCGTAGGGGAACCTGCGGCTGGATTACCTCCTTTCTAAGGACAGTTCGAAAGTTTACTTTTGAACTATCACTTAACATTGTACATTGTAGCCGTCCTCGTTTCTCTTCCTTATCTCTAATGTTTGTAAAAGAGTTCATTCAACAAAAGGGCCGGTAGCTCAGTTGGTTAGAGCACACCCTTGATAAGGGTGGGGTCGAAAGTTCGAGTCTTTCTCGGCCCACCATTTTTATTAGGGGGATTAGCTCAGCTGGTAGAGCGCCTGATTTGCATTCAGGAGGTCAGCGGTTCGATCCCGCTATCCTCCACCAAATTTTAGAGAAATTCTTTAACATTGTTAATTTGTATCAATATTTTTATATCCTTGTGAAAAATTTATTTTTCACAAATTTTAAAAATTCAATTTACACAGAAAAATTTTTTCTGTGCATAAATCAAGCGTTTAAGGGCGTCTGGTGAATGCCTTGGCACTGAAAGTCGATGAAGGACGTGATATACTGCGATAAGTTTCGGGGAGTTGTATGTAAACTTTGATCCGAAAATTTCCGAATGGGAAAACCCAACTCTTTAAGAGTTATTTCAAACTGAATACATAGGTTTGAAAAGGCAACCTAGGGAACTGAAACATCTAAGTACCTAGAGGAAAAGAAATCAATTGAGATTCCGTCAGTAGTGGCGAGCGAACGCGGAACAGGCCTGTAGTTTTATTTGTACAACTAGAAAAACCTGGAAAGGTTTGCCATAGAGGGTGATAGCCCCGTAAAGGTAAAAGCAAATAAGATTCTTGAGTAAAGCGGGACACGAGAAATCCTGCTTGAAGATAGGGGGACCACCCTCTAAGCCTAAATACTCTTCAGTGACCGATAGTGAACTAGTACCGTGAGGGAAAGGTGAAAAGAACCCCTATTAGGGGAGTGAAATAGAACCTGAAACCGGATGCCTACAATCAGTCGGAGCTCTATATGAGTGACGACGTACCTTTTGTATAATGGGTCAGTGACTTTATCTGTGCAGCAAGCTTAAGCCGAAAAGGTGTAGGCGTAGCGAAAGCGAGTCTGAATAGGGCGATGAGTTGTACGGATAAGAACCCGAAACCTAGTGATCTAGTTATGAGCAGGTTGAAGGTAAGGTAACACTTACTGGAGGACCGAACCGGTGCCTGTTGAAAAAGGCTCGGATGACTTGTGATTAGGGGTGAAAGGCCAATCAAACTGGGAGATAGCTGGTTTTCCGCGAAAACTATTTAGGTAGTGCGTTGAATAATAAGATCTTGAGGGGTAGAGCACTAAATAGGCTAGGGGGAAGAAATTCTTACTAAACCTAATAAAACT
>Ga0247834_1005267_pt1:0-5000 | contig 15495 bp, 10 predicted proteins | sample LaCruzMarch2015__8_FD_187118 | JGI IMG/M metagenome (GOLD analysis project Ga0247834, IMG submission 187118) | Freshwater microbial communities from meromictic Lake La Cruz, Castile-La Mancha, Spain - LaCruzMarch2015_12m | ecosystem: Environmental > Aquatic > Freshwater > Lake | place... | reverse complement strand
ACCCAATATGAGAAGAGTTAAGTTTTGGATTTCTTTATGGTGCGATAGAAAAAATGGTTTAGCTGTAATTCCAAAAACCCAAACAAAAGAATATGAATTTGAATATGAATTTAGAGATGGTGAGAATAAACCTGTTTTCTATCCAGAAAAATTTAATTTAAAATTATTGAAGTTAGACTGTAAACCTGGAACGGTAGTCATTTTTCACGATAATTTATTGCATGGAGGCTGTATCAATCAGTCGAATTATTCAAGAATTAGTATTGAGTTTACTATATTTACAAAAAAATAATTAACTAATAAGATAATATTTACTTACTTATTAATACACAGTATCTGTATTTTTTTTGATTTGACCCAGGGAGCATACTTGGTAATATTTTTAGCTTAAGTTTCTTATTATTGCATATTTTAATAAATGTTTTTTTTTCAATAAAAGAATAATAATTTTCTGGTTTTTTATTTTTTTTTAAAAATTCCGCTTGAAATTTTTTATCTAAAATTTCTCCAATAAACAATTTTTTTTTAAAGGTATTTATCATAGTTATAATTATTTTTTTTATTTTTCTTGACTCTACATATTCTAAAACACTACTAGAAATTACATGATCATACTTTACACAACTATAAAACTTTTCAATTTCAGTGTGAAAAATTTTTAAATTTGGAAATATTTTTTTTGAGGCAGCGATTAGCTGATTACTAAAATCACATCCATAAAGTTTATTAGTTTTGGTCTTAAATAAATATAATAATGCTCCACTACCACATCCGAATTCAAATATACTATCCTTTTTTTTAAAATTTAATTTGTCAATTATATTATTTCCGTACTTTTTCCAAGAATTCAACTTAATTTTTAAATGCCCATTTAAAATCATCAATTTTCTTAAATCAGAATTTTTTTTTTTAAATGAAATTTTTCTATTATTCCAGATTTTTTTCCATAAAATTTTTCTAGAATTATTTTTTTCCAAAGTTTTTTTTAATTATTTCAATCAAATTACTATTTGTAAATTTAAAGAAAAATAAATCATTTTTTTTTTTTAAAAAATTTTTTTTATTTATCACGACCTTCTCTCTAGCTAGGTAGACTGTATACCCCTTATTAACCGACTCTTTAAAGAGTTGAGTATTAATTTTTTTATCGTAGCAAAATTGCAAAAGCGAGTAAAAAACAAATCCATGAATTTCTGGATTTGAATTTATCTTTTCTTGAAATGTCGTCATTTTATGGTAGCTTTTGTGATTTTCACCAGTGTAAAATTCAATTTTTTTTTTATATTTCTCAATAAAATTTTTCATAATAAATATTTGCCATGATTGAGGTAGGTATTTATTTTGTAGAGTATCTGGATAACAATAGACTTTATCAGATAATTTTTTCATAATTATTTTATAAAAATTTTAGATAAAGGAGATAATTTTATAATCTCATAATAATCTAATAAATTTCTTTCACCGTAAGGTGTGAATAAATTTTTTAACCTAATATTAATCGCCCATCTTGTTTTTTTTGTTTGGTTAATTGGCACATAATGATAATTATTAGTGTTAAAAATTAGTGCCTCACCAAACTTTATTTCTCTAAGCTGACCATAAGACTTTATAAATTTTTCCAATTTATTTTTTTTATTTAATAACTTTTCAGCCTGAGAATGTTTATTTCTTTCTACCATAAGCATACACATACTTTTTTGGCAATTTACAAGGGGTATCCATAGAACTATTTCATGATACGAAGATAAAGGTGTGTCTTTATGAAATAGAGCCCTCGAAGGGTCAGATGGCATTTGAATCCCTAAATTAATTGATTTTTGAATAATTATATCTGGTCCCAAAAGGGAGTCGATTATAGTTTTTAAACTTAAATAAATATCTTTTTTAAGTCTATCGTTTGCGTTTATAAAACTAATTATATTCATCCTAACTTTATTTATATCTTTTAATGAAACGCTTTTATGGAAATTTTCAAAATTATTGTTCTTAAAGTTATCTCTAAATTTATTTTTAATTTTTTCTTTTAACTTTTTAAATTTATTGACATATTCTTTTTTTAACTTAGCTTTAACAAAGCCTTTATTAAAAAATTCATTTTCTATATTTTGAAGACTATTTTTCATGTTTTAATTTTTTTATAATATAACTTTTTTGGAAAAGAATTAAAATTATTTACGTTTATTTGCAATTTATTTATCAAATTAAGAAAAAATAAGTCAGTTGTTTAAATTTTAAAATATATAAATGTTTAAAAAATCATATAAGAATGTACAATAATAGTAAACGTACTTTAACATACTTTAAAATAATTTAAAATTATAATGAAATCTCTTTGGTGGAACTCAGCTTTAGATAAAAAAAAAATCAATAAAGAAATCTTAAGAGTAATAAAAACTGGCAGAATTGATACAGCAGATTGTTGTAGGGCATATGAGAAAAAATTAGAAAATTATTTAAATGTAAAACATGTTATCGCAGTATCAAATGGTAGTATGGCAAATATATTAGTTTTTATGGCTTTAGGTTTAAGACAAAATGATGAAATCATTATTCCTAATATTGGGTGGATATCTATAATAAATGCCTGTAAAATTTTAGGTTTAAAAGCAGTTTTGATTGAAGTAGATTCAAAAAGACCGTTACTTAGTATTTCTGAAATTCAGAAAAATATTACAAAAAAAACTAAAGTAATTTTTCCTGTATATATGAACGGAAGAGTAATAGAAATTGATAAAATTAAAAAAATTGCGAAAAAAAATAAAATTTTTCTAGTTGAAGATGCCGCTCAAGCTTTTGGCATAAAATACAAGAATTCTTTTTTAGGAACATTTGGCGATGCAGGTATTTTTTCAACATCAATTACTAAAAATTTTACAACGGGATTAGGTGGTTTTATTTGTACAAATAATACTAAATTAGCAAAAATTATCTTTTCTATGCGTAGACATGGTTTTAGCGATATACAAAATATTAAAGATTGGAATAACTATGGTGGAAATTTTAAATTCAGCGATATTCATGCAGCGATAGGAATTTGTCAATTGAAAAAATACAAAAGAGATTTAAAATTAAGCTTGGAAAATTTTAATTTATTTAAAGAATTGCTAAAAAAAAGTAATAAATTTATTTATCCTGCCGACATAAGTAAAAAAATGGGTGATAGACCAGTATACAATGAGTTTTATTCAAATAATAGGAACAAAATAATAAAGTTTTTAAAATCAAAAAATGTCGAGACACGTTTATATAGTCCTGCATTTGATAAAGTAAAATATTTAAAATATAAAAAAACTAAAAAAAAATATTTAAATTCCGAACATTTTGAAAAGAAAGTTTTTTATTTACCTAGCGGTCCAGGTTTAAAAAAAAATGAAATTAGACGAGTTGCAAGAATAATAAATACATTTTATGAAAAAAAACCATTTATTAATAATAGGTTCTAACTCATTTTCCGGTTCTAGTTTTGCAAACTTCGCATTAAACAAAAATTTAAATGTAATTGGAATAAGTCGATCGGTTCAGCCGAGGCCTTTTTTTTTAAAATATAATAATAATGAAAATATAAAAAGATTTAAATTTTTTAAAGTTGATATAAATAAAAATTTAGATCAAGTTGTCAATATCATTTCAAAATATAGACCAAGTTTTATATTAAATTTTGCAGCACAAGGTATGGTAGAAGAAAGTTGGAATAATCCAACAGATTGGTATATAACAAATTTTTTATCTACAGTTAAAATAATAGAAGAAATAAAAAAATTTAAATTTATAAAAAAATTTATTAATTTTACTACACCTGAAGTTTACGGAAGCACAGATAGATGGATCAAAGAAAATTTTTCTTTTAATCCATCCACACCTTATGCGCTATCAAGAGCTGCTATAGATTTTCACTTAAATCTTACTTATAAAACGTTTAATTTTCCAGTAATTTTCACTAGAACTGCAAATGTTTATGGACCTCATCAGCAATTATATAGAATAATTCCTAAAGCTATAATTTATTTTCTTAAAAAAAAAGAACTGAAGCTACATGGTGGTGGAAAATCTTATCGCTCGTTTATTCATATTGATGATGTTTCGAGAGCATTATATATGATATTAAAAAAAGGAAAGCTTGGAGATACATATCATATCTCTACAAATAAATTAATTTCAATTAAAAAACTAGTCAACATGATTGGTTATAAAATTACCAAAAATTTAAGTTATAAAAAAAAAATTAAATCAGTTTCTGATAGAGTAGGAAAAGATAAGTATTATAAGCTTAATTCATTTAAATTGAGAAGCAAAATTGGGTGGAAACCTATTATAAATTTGAATTATGGTATCGATACCGTTGTCGAATGGTTAAAAAAAAATAAACTGGAAATTGAGAGAAGTAATCTCAATTACTTACACAAAAAATAATCTTAAAACGGTCCAGTAAAAAAATTATTAGGCACGTCGTGTTTATTTTCTCTAATTTTTTCAAATTTTATTTTTTTTCCAAGAACTTTCTCCGATTTTTTTATTATATCAATGTAAGTGGGATAAATTTTTTTGGTTAAATTAAAACTTGACGGGACTGGAATATCAGGCATTGTAAGTTTTATTGGCTCAGATTTAAAATATTTGATCGAAGTTGTGCTAATAATTGATATTATTTCACTAGCAATTGATAAAAAATTAAAATCTGTATCTACTATTATTAATCGCCCAGTTTTTTTTATAGATTTAATAATAGTTTTAATATCGAGCGGTTTAATAGAAGCCAAGTCAATTAAATCAACGCCTATATTATTTTGTTCTAAAATTCTTGTAGCTAGTTTTGCTTCTGATGTCATATAAGAAACAGAAATTATAGTTAGATCCTTTCCTTTATTGACTAAATTAGCTTTTCCTAAGTCCTTTTTTTTAAAGCCGATTTCAACCATACCTTTTTGATCATGTAGCCATCGGTGTTCTAAAAAAACTACAGGGTTTGGATCGAATATACTAGAGATTAACAATTTTTTAGC